>Ga0105044_10004381_pt1 | contig 19408 bp, 21 predicted proteins | sample MAT01_FD_78092 | JGI IMG/M metagenome (GOLD analysis project Ga0105044, IMG submission 78092) | Freshwater microbial communities from Lake Fryxell liftoff mats and glacier meltwater in Antarctica - MAT-01 | ecosystem: Environmental > Aquatic > Freshwater > Ice > Liftoff microbial mat | place...
ACCTGGGTCAGCGTGGTCGGCACCAGCAGTTGCGATCTGTTGCTGTCCGACCGCGAGGCCACCGTCGAGGGCATGTGCGGCACCGTCGAGGACGGCATTTTGCAGGGCTATTTTGGCTACGAGGCCGGCCAGAGCTGTGTGGGCGATGGCTTCGGCTGGTTTGTGGAGAACTGTGTGCCGCCGCGCTATTACGACGAGGCCAAGGCCGACGGCAAGAGCGTGCATCAGGTGTTGGAAGCCCATGCGACCAAGCTGCGGCCGGGTGAAAGCGGCCTGTTGGTGCTGGATTGGTGGAACGGCAATCGATCGATCCTCGTGGATGCGAACGTGAGTGCGGTGTATGCCGGCATGACCCTGGCGACGAACGCCCACGAGATGTATCGGGCCAGCCTGGAGGCCACGGCCTTTGGCAAGCGCGTCATCGTCGAGGAGTTCATCAAGAATGGCCTGGCAGTGAACGACATGATTGCATGCGGCGGCCTGCCAGACCGCAACAAGTTGTTCATGCAGATTCACGCCGATGTGCTGGGTATTCCCATTCAAGTGAGCGCCAGCACCCAGACGCCGGCTCTCGGCAGCGCCATGTTTGGGGCGGTGGCGGCCGGTGCCGCGGCCGGTGGCTACGACACGATTGAGCAAGCCGCCAAGAAGATGGCCCACCTCAAAGACGAAGTCTTCAAGCCCAACCCCGCCGCCCAACGCGTTTATGATCAGCTATATGCCGAGTATGTGCGGCTGCACGACTACTTTGGCCGCGACCCAGGCAGCACGCTCAAGCGGCTGAAGCAAATCAAACTGGAACAAAGTCATTAGTGGTTGCTAGTAGCTGGTGGCTGGTGGTTGGAGATGAATCACTAGCAACCAGCTACTAGCAACCAGCTACTAGCAACCAGCTACTAGCAACCAACAACCACTCCCAAATCATCATGAGAAATATTGGACTTCAACTGTATACCGCTCGCGAGACGATCAAGACAGACGGCCTGATTCCGGTGCTGAAGCAGGTGGCCGACATGGGCTACCACGGCATCGAGGGTGGTGGCTTTATGGGCGCGATGCCGGCCAAAGAGCTGCGCAACGTGCTGGATGACCTGGGCCTCAAGTATGTCAGCGGCCACATCGGCATGGAGCAGGTGTTGGGCGGCTTCGAGTCGGTGCTGGAGGACTCGGTGGTGCTGGGCGCGAAGTATCTAGGGTTGGCCTATCTCGCCGAGCCGTATCGCACGGACGCGGCCGGCTGGATGCGCAGCGGCGCGGCCATGGAGAAGGCTGCTGTGCAGGCTAACAAACACGGCCTCACGTTTTTCTATCACAACCACGACTTCGAGTTTAAGAAGTTTGATGGCGTGTATGGCTTCGACATCCTGTTCGACAACACGGACGCGGCCCTGCTCAAATCCGAGCTGGATGTGTATTGGGTGAAGAAGGGTGGGGCTGATCCGGCAGCGTATTTGCGCAAGTTGAATGGCCGCGCGCCGCTGGTTCACCTCAAAGACATGACTGGCGACGGCAAGGAATTCTTCGAGATCATCGGCGACGGCATCCTGGATTTTGATGCCGTGTTCAAGGCCGGCGACGAGACCCATGTCGATTGGTATCTGGTTGAGCAGGATGTGTGTCCGCAGGGTGAGTTGTTCAGCGCCCGCAAGAGCTTCGCCAACATCAAGGCGCGCGGCTGGCTGGGCGAGTGATTTGCAACAATTGAGCCAGATTTAAGATCGTGCACGTGACACGTTTTACGTGCACGTGCACGATCCCCCGATTTTCGCTTCACTCCACACCAGGCTGCACAATCCGCTCCATGCGCCGGTCTGGGATGAACCAGATGATGGCGACGGCCACATACAGCGCACACGAAATCCACGGGCTGACGAAGGCCAGCGGGATGGCCGGTATGTAAAACGCCAACGATAGTTTGCCTTTCACATCGCGGCCAAACGCCTTCCCAAAGTCGGAGTCTTTGCCGTGGATGTCAATGAGGACGACCGCCAGAATCGTATAGGCCACGGCGCACAACAGCAGCACGACGCCATACACGGCCACCGGCCACGCTGCAAAGCCCGTCTCGCCCATCCAGTGCGTCGCAAATGGGATCATCGACAGCCAGAACAACAGGTGCAAATTCGGCCATAGCACGCGGCCGTCCACATGCTTGATGGCTTGGAAGGTGTGGTGATGGTTGTTCCAGTAGATGCCGACGAACACAAAGCTCAGCACATAGCTTAAAAAAACGGGAATGAGCGGGGTCAAAGCCGCCAAGTCAGTTCCATGTTCCGGCACCTTGAGTTCCAGCACCATGATGGTGATGATGATGGCCAACACGCCGTCGCTAAACGCTTCCAATCGTCCTTTACTCATTCATTGCTCCTGGTACAAAAAATTAAATTTTGGTTGGGGGCGAAGCAATTGCCTTGGTAGTCTGTCAAAGGAAAGTCATTGAGTAACCCCGTTATTCTCGCGAAGGCGGGAATCCAGGCGTATCCCCAACTCAATAGATGTTGAAAGGTCTGGACTCTACCCCGCTGCGGGGACGCGTTCGCAGGAATGACGTGACAACGTAACCGCTTTCCTTTGACCGCACACTCATGCCACGGCCCGCAAATCCGCCACGGTCGCCCGTGCCACGCGCTGCAAGTCCTGCGGGGCAAGCAACATTTGCACGCCGCGCAGACCGGCGCTGACGCTGATGCGCTCGTGCAGCAAGGCCGTTTCATCCATGAATACGGGGAAGGCTTTGCGCGCGCCCAGCGGCGAGCAGCCACCCTTGAGGTAGCCGGTGAGCCGAAACAAATCTTCGACATCGATCATCTCCGCGCGCTTGTCGCCCATCGATTTGGCGAGTTTGCTCAGGCTGAGCTGGTCATCGCCGGCCACCAACGCCATCACGATGCCGCGCCGTTCGCCCTTCACCACCAGCGTTTTGAAGAGCATGTTCAGCGGCAACCCCAAATGCTCGCTGGTCTCCTCCACCGTAAATTCAGCCGCCTCAAACTCGCGCACCTCAAAGGTGATGCCGGCTTTGTCCAGTAACTCGATTGCTTTAGTTCGCTTCATTTCAGATATCAGAAGTCAGACATCAGATGTCAGATTGCAGATGATGGGAGTTCCGATCTGACTTCTGATATCTGACGTCTGCAATCTCGACTTACCAACCCATCGCATACGCGATTTGCTGGCGGGGGGATGCGCCGGCCATGAGGAGGCCACGCGCCGGATCATAGGCCACGCCCATGCAGCGGCCGTTCACCCAGCCATCCACCATCGTGACCTCGTGGCCGCGCTCGCGCAGGGCTTCGATCACCTCGGGCGCAATGCGATCCTCGGCCACCATGCCTTTGGGATGGGCATCGCGCGGGTAGAACGACGACGGCGCGTGGATGGAATGCACCGAGGGCGCATCGGCCGCGGCCTGCAAATCCATGCCGAACTCGACGATGTTCAAAAAGTATTGCAGCGTCCACTGATCCTGCTTGTCGTCGCCCTGGGTGCCAAAGGCCAGGTAGGGCGCGCCGTCGCGCATCACCAGCGTGGGCGTGAGCGTGCTGCGCGGGCGCTTGTGCGGCTGCAACGCATTCGGCCGGTTGGGGTTGAGGTAGTAGATTTGGCCGCGTGTGCACAGCGGGAAGCCCAGGCCGCGCACCACCGGCGAAGTCGAGATCCACCCGCCGCTGGGCGTGCAGGCCACCATGTTGCCGGCGCGATCCACCGCATCGCAGTGGGTGGTGTCGTGGGGTGTCATGGGTGTCGGCAGGGTGTCGCTGGTCAGCCCCATGCCGCGCCGGTTGTCGGCCAACACATCGAAGGTGGTGGCCCACTCCGGCACGCCGTTGCCCACATCACCCGGTCGCATCTCGCCATTAGAGCTTGCGCCGATCAGGTTGCGGCGCGCTTCGTTGTAGGCCAGCGAGAGCAAAATATCCAGCGGCACCGAGTCAAACTTGGGGTCGCCGTAGTAGGCCTCGCGGTCGGCGAAGGCCAGCTTGGCACACTCCATTACCGTGTGGAGATATTCGGCGCTGTTGTGGCCCATGGCTGCCAGATCGAAACCTTGCAGCAAGGCGAGCTGTTGCAAAAACACCGGCCCCTGTGTCCACGGCCCGCACTTGTAAATATCCAGGCCGCGATAGTTCACGGTGGCTGGCTCCTCCACTTCGGCCTGCCAGCCCGCGAAATCGTCGGTGCTGAGCAGGCCGGTGTGAGCGGTGCCGCTGGCATCCATCACCGGGTTCTCGCGCGCAAACGCCACCAGTTGCGCGGCAATGTCGCCCTCGTAAAACGCGCGCCGCGCCGCTTCGATGCCGGCGATGCGGCTGCGGGCATTTTTGCTTTTGCCGCTACGGCTCTTGCCGCGTGAACCTTGCTCAGCCGCGCACAATTGCTTCAACACATTGGCAAAGTCGGGGTTGCGCCAGATGTCGCCGACCTCGGGGACACGGCCATTGGGCACATACAGCTCGGCGGTGCTGGGGTAGCGCTCGGCATATTTTGCGCTGTTGGTAATGAGGTTGTTGCGCAGACTGGCATACATTGGGAAGCCATTCTCGGCTAGCTCAATCGTCGGGGCCAACACCTGCGACAGAGTCATCGTGCCGAAGCGGGCCAATGCCAACGCCCATGTGCCGAAGGTGGACGGCACGCACGCCGGCAAATAGCCATCGCCTGGAATCAGGTCGATGCCATTCTTGCGGCACCAATCAATCGTAAACGCCTGCGGCGACCAGCCCTGGCCGCTGATGGCAAACGTTTTCTTCTCTTTTGCGCTGTAAATCAACCCTGGCGCTTCACCAGCAAAACCACAGTTGTGCGGCTCCAACAGGGTCAGGCAGAAGCACATCGCCGCCGTCGCGTCAATGGCATTGCCGCCTTGCTCCATGATGCGAAAGCCGGCCGTGGTGGCCAGATAGTGGCCGGCTGTGACGACGCCGCGTGTGCCCATGATGACGGGCCGAGTGGTGAATGTCATGGGCCGATTGTAGTGGCGTCTGACGAGGTGATCTGTGGCTAATCTCGCGAAATCATGCTCACGGTTTCACGAGCGGTGCTGCCCGACGACTATGCGGCCATCTTGGCTATACGCGGCTGAGCGCGGTCAACGATTTTGCCAACGCCGGCATGCTGGCCCTGAACCGCAAACTGGGTTTTGTGATCGAAGGTCAGCAGATTCGGTTCGTGCGCACTTTTTCCGCTTAATTTGTGAATCCATTCCAAAAGCACCGCATAATCCACGAAACTCAATGAAAGCCATTTTGATTGACCAACCCGGCGGCCCCGAAGTCATGCACATCGGCAATGCGCCTGACCCTGTTCCCATCGCCAATGAACTCCTGGTGCGGGTGCGCGCCACGGCCATCAACCGCGCCGACACGCTCCAACGCAAGGGCAGCTATCCACCCCCCGAAGGCGCATCGCCGATTCTGGGCATGGAGCTGGCCGGCGAAGTGTTGCAAGCGGCCGGTGATTGGAAAGTTGGCGATCGCGTGATGGCGGTGGTGACCGGCGGCAGCTATGCCGAGTTGGCGACGTTGCCGGCCGGCATGGCCATGCGTGTGCCGGATGAACTGACCTTCGAGCAAGCGGCCACCATCCCCGAAGCCTTTCTCACCGCGTGGCTGAATATGTTCACCCTCGGCAAACTGCAAGCCGGTGAGACCATCTTGATTCATGCCGGTGCCAGCGGGGTGGGGACGGCCGCGATTCAACTGGCCGAGGCTTATGGCGCAACGGCGATTGCCACGGCCGGCACGCCTGAAAAAGCAGCCTTTTGCGAGACTCTCGGCGCAACGGCCATCAACTACAAGTCAGAAAAGTTTGCCGACCGTGTGCTGGAATTAACGGGTGGCAAAGGCGTGAATATGGTGCTGGATTTCGTAGGCGCGCCGTATTGGAACGACAACTTGCGCGTGCTGACCCTGCATGGCCGCCTGATGTTGATCGGCATGATGGGCGGCTCGACTGGCTCGCTCGATCTGGGTGCCATCATGGGCAAGCGCCTCGTCATCACCGGCACTACGTTACGCCGCACGCCATTGGATCAGAAGGCCGCGCTCACCAAAGCTTTTGCCGACTTTGCGTTGCCGCGATTTGCTGCTGGCACGCTCAAGCCGATTGTGGATTGCGTGTTGCCGCTGGCGGAGGCGGCCGAGGCGCATCGCCGCATGGAAGCAAACTTGAACATCGGCAAGATTGTGCTTCGTGTGTGAATGAGCTAGGCGTACAGAATTTGGACAGAATGACAGAATAGGACTTACGCGGCAATGAAACTCAGACCCTTCGGGTGGCGCATTTCGAATCTGGGCTGGTTTGTGCGTAAATGCGCCACCCGAAGGGTCTTGCGCTCGCCTTGGCCAGCCGCGTAAGTCCTAAGAATAGACGAAGCAGAATTCAGTTTCACGGCTCCAGGGTGGCTGGCGATGCAGTTAGAAATTCACCAGCGTTCGTATGTCTAATGAACTGCATTGATTGCCTTGGAGGTAGAACCTTAGGTTCTGAACCCCGCATACCCTCATCGTGTGGTTTTTCTTATTCGCGCTTCAGCTTCCACGGGCTCTGAATGAAGCCGTCATCGAAGGCCAACGGCACATCGCCCTTCAGCGTCAGGCGCGAGTGCGCGGCGGCTTCGTCGCGCAGGCTGGGGCTGATCCAGAAGCGGTCGAGGCGCAGGGTGTTGTCGATGAACACGATTTTGGACGTCGCCCACGGCTGGCCGCAGGTGCGCACAGCCACCTGAATTGCGCGCTCGTCGTTGATCATCGTCCACGGGATGCCGCCGCGCATCGGGCCGAAGGTGCCGCTGGTGACGCCGTTGGTGACCGTGGCGAAGAAGTCGATTTTGTTGAGCAGCCGCAGCGTGGTCACATTGGCCAGACCCAGGCCGGCCGCGTTGCCGTGGCTCTCTTCGGTGAGGTCCAACACAGCGATGGTGCCGACATCCGGCGGGCCATACGTCTCGCGCTCGCGGATGACCAGCAGGCGGCCCAGAATGTTGGGGTCCATGCCCGCACCGCTGATGTTCTTGCCCAGCTCCTTGACCACCAGCACATCCACGTGCTCAAAGGGAATGCTGGCCATGTATTTCTTGGCGCGAATCTGGGCGTCTTCTTCGGGCTTGGCCCCCACCTCAGCCGCCGTCAGGCCAAAGATTTCACCCGGCTCATCGTAGGCGTTTTCGACCACGGCCACGCAGCCGCGAAAGTTGGTGTTGGCCTCGTAGATGCGGGCCACATCGGCCAGATAGCGCCGGAAACCAGGGCCGGCGTAGCTGTGCATGATCTGGGCACCCTGAATCTTGCCCCAGCCGATGACGCACATTTTGCTGGGGCCGCTTTCGAGCGGGCCGCGAAAATCGGTGTGGGGTTTGATGCGGCTGATGAGAATGGCGTGGTCGGCGGCGATGCTGTCGACGCCCTGATACAGCGCGGGGCCGTCGGGAATCTGGCCGATCTGCTTGGTGTCCATCGTCGAGCGCATGGGGCAGCCGATGAAGGCTTCGGTGACGCCGAGGCCGTTTAACATTTCGAGCTGGCCCTCGGCGGTGGCCCCGCCGTGGCTGCCCATGGCCGGCACCACAAACGGTTGCGCGCCGTGCTCAATCAGGCGCTCGACGGTGTATTTGGTGAGGTCGCCAATGTGAGCGATGCCGCGGCTACCGACGCCGACGGCCACGGTATCACCAGCTTTAATTTGAGGCAAAAGGTGTTCAACGGCGGCACGAACGGCCGCGCGAACATCAGTGACTGCGGGCACGTCGAAGCATTGGTGCACCTCTAGCAAGGTCTCGGGCAGAGGGGCAGGAAAGTTTAGAAGCGGGATTTGTTCCAACAAGCGCATAGCGTTGAAAACTATAGTCTAAATTTGGAAAGCGGAGCGGAGCCGGTTGGCTGGGCAGAGGCGACTGGCTGCTGGCCGTTCGCAGAGCAGTCGCCGTCTCCGGCGCGCCGAAGCGAACGTGGCGGGAGTTGTAGACATGTGATGAGAGCGCCACCCGCGCCGACCGGCCTCACTTTCGCGGGGGATGCCGATGTCGCACAGCATCAGCAGGGTGTAGGTGGTTGAGGTCCATTTGGGCGCGTAGATGCCGCCGCCCCAACTGCCATCCGGCGCTTGCAAGACCAGCAGCCGCGCGCCCCAGCCCTCGGTCAGCGTGCGCTGTTGTTCCGCGCGCCACTCCTTGGCGGGCCGGTGCAGCAGGTCGCGTTGGGTTTGCCAGCGAATGGCAGGGTCGCCGGCCATGAGCCAATCAAGGCGGGTGATTTGGGTAGTCACCATTCGTGTGTGGTGGGTAGAACCTTAGGTTCTTTCTCCCGCATCCGTACGTCTAGGCTTTTTTCACCCGCGCCACCATCACCCGCACCATCGCCTCAAACCCAACCGGGTCTTTGCGAAAATCCACCTTGCCAAACAGCAGCGGCGCGCCAAACACCACCATCTGCGCGCCCATCTCCAGCGTTTGCAGCGCCTGCTCCACGCTCAGGCCACCCACAGCTTGCACCGGAATCGTCACGGCCTCCAAAATGCCGGGCAGATCGTGGATGGGGCTGAGGCCGCTGTGGTGCCGGCGCTCGTCGTGGCCGGTGTGCACGACGATGATGTCGGCGCCCAACGCCTGAGCCTGGCGCGCGCGGGCCGGCTTGTCCGGACACACCATCACATCCACCATCAGCTCAGCGCGCTGGCCAGGATGCGCTGTCTTGAATTGCTGGCACGCTTTGGCCGCCTCGATGATGCTGCCGTCATGGGCCTGACCCATCACCACCACAAAGGTCGCGCCGGCCTCCAGCATCATCGTCGTCTCCAGACCGCTGCCGTCCATGCACTTGATGTCGGCGATGATGGGGTGATTGGGATGCGCCGCGCGCAAGGCTCGCACGCCGTGCACGCCCTCGCCCATGATCAGCGGCGTGCCGGCCTCCAGCCAGTCCACACCAGCGCGCACGGCAATCTCCGCCATCGCCAACGCGTCATTGATCGTGGGCACATCGAGCGAAATCTGGATGATGGGTTTGGTCATAGTTTTGCTCATGGTGTGCCGTGGCAGGACGGATTTTGGACAGAATGACAAAATAAACAAAGAGGGTCCTCATATACAAAGTCCTACTGTGTTCATTTTGTCATTCTGTCTAAAATCCGCCTCTTTCTTATTCTGCCGGGAAATATTGATCGCGTTTTTGGGCCAGGAACCGCAGGCTTTCGCGCATCTCGTCCATGCCGTTCATGCCGTCCTCGATGCTGATCCAGCGCGAGTAATTCACGGATTTGAGGATCGCGAAAATCGTGTCGTAGTCGTTGAGGCCTTTGCCGGTGACGCCGTGGCGCAGGTTGGGGCTATAGCCGAGGGTGCCGTCACTTTGCTTCAACTCATCCAGCGATGTGCCCTCGGCCAGATAGCGATCGCTGGCGTGCATACTCACCACGCGGTCTTTCACGGCCCGCAACAATTCGATGGGATCGTCGCCGGCCACAATCGCGTTCGAGGGGTCGAACTGCACGCCGAAGTAGTCGCGCTCGGGAATGGCATTGACGATGCGCAGGAACACCTCTTTCTTCTGGGCAAACTCGGGATATTGCCAGCGGCCGTCCTTGTAGTGGTTCTCCATGCCCAGCACAATCTGGTTGGCTTTGGCGATCGGGATCAGCCGCGTGATGGCATCGACCACCCAGGCGATGCCTTGCTCGACCGGCACATCGGGATGGCGCTGGCCGCTGAGCACGCGGCAGGTTGCGCCAGGGCCGCCCAGGTGCCGTGTCACCTCGATGAGTCTGGCCTCGCGCTCGAACTCGCTCTGGCGCACGGCCTCGTCGGGGTGCGTAAAGTCCGGCGAGCAGCACAGCATCGGCATGACGAAGCCGCCGGCGTGAATGGCGTTGCCGACCGAATCCAGATAGGCTGTGTCTTGGGATTCGAGGAAGCCGTCGAGCAGTTCCAGCCCTTCGGCGCCGGCCGGTTTCAAGTCCTGGGCCATCTCGATCCACTCAAACACCGTCATCGTTTTGTGGATGGCGATGTCTTCGATGTAGCACTTGGGGAAGGCGGAAATATGGGGGAAGGGAGTCATTGGTTGTTGGTTGCTAGTCGCTGGTCATTGGAGCCCATTAAAGGTCAGGCTCGTATTACTAGCAACTAGCAACCAACAACTCTGCTCAGCCTACGGTAGGTAGCCCCAGCAATGCCAGCAGCCCACGCGGTGCCACACTGCCACCAGCCGGCTCGATGGTGATGGCAAAGTTCTTAAATGCGCCAAATTGAGAATCGGCGTTCACGAGCACGTTTTTAGCGGCTGCATCGAAGATGATGCTGGGCAATGGTTTGCCGGCATCGTCAAAGAACCAGAGCTGATAACTCTGCTCCGCCGTAATAGGTGGCAAATCGTTCAACGACAGCACGGCCGTGTTGTGAGTGGGATTGAACTGCATCTTGGCGCGCGCATGGGGTGCCACATCCTGGCCCACCAGGCTGACGGTGTGCGCGTCGGTGTCGGACAAAATATCCAACAACTGGGCTTGTTGTTGGGCCTGGGCATTCTCTTCGGCGGTTCGGGTGGAGAGCGCTGAAAAGGCCTTTTGCTGATCTGCCTCGCGCATCGTCAACATGACCAGTTGATTATTCTGCTGAAGCGTTTGCCGCGAAAGCACAAAGATTTGTGTGCCAAACACACTGACCGAGCCGATCAACACAGCGGTTGCTGCGCCAATGGCGAGCCGGGGCACACGCGTGCTGCCGGTCAGCCACTGTCCAAGTCGCTCGATCCAGCTCAGTTGCCGAGTGGGTTTTGGCGAGGCCGCTTTGACCTGGGCCATAAGGCTGGCTTTGAGGTTGGGCGGAGGGACGCGTTGAGGCACGGCCTGCAGCAGACTACTGCTGATGCGGAGGTAGTCTTCGTACAGCTCGCGACTACCGGTGCAGTCATTCAACTGCGCCACAATTTCTGCCCGCTCACGCTCAGTCAATTCCTGAGGATTCAGGGTCAGCGCAACAAGCTTTTCCTCAACGGACTCACAATTCACACGATCCATGCTATCGCCTTAATCAACTGCCTCTGACAAGTGCCAGGGCAATTTTTGGAGTGCCTAGCTCCTTTATCTATTCCTAAAACGCTCAACTTTAGCCATTCGGATGCATGCAATCTTTGCAAATCTTGTTGCAATTACACTAGCCATACAAAGTATGACAAAAGAGTATTATTCTCAAGTAAGAAAGCTACACTACAGCAGTTCTGCATGCATCCTTTAAGCTATCTCGTAGTGCCGTGCCACGCGTGTCTCAGTTTGTCCATCGCCAGTTTCATCCGCGTCTTGATCGTTCCCAGGGGAACATCCAGATAGGCGGAGATATCGTTTTGGCTCATCCCGCGATAAAACGACAAAATCAGGGTTTCTCGTTGATCCACCGGCAATTCATCCATCAGCAGTCGCAATTCCCGCCACCGGTTCTCGGTATCCTCTTTAAAATCGCGCAACTCGGGGAAGGCATCATCATCCAGCGAGGCCGCAATCGTGAACTGGCGCTTTTCGCGGCGCAAGCGATCGATGGCGGTCCGACGGGCAATTGTGAGCAACCATGACGCAAACTTGCCGTATTCATCGCGATATTGTTCAGGCCGTTCCCAAACCTTCATGAAAGTATCCTGAGTGGCTTCCTGCGCGGCCATTCCCTCACCCAAAATCATGACCGAGAGTGAATACACCCGGCTGCCGTACAGATCGTACAGCTCTGCCAGCGCTTGAGAAGCACCTTCCATTTCGGCAGCGCGGCGTTGGATGCGTGTAATGAGTTGATCTTCGATCATGGTCACAAAATGCAACCGAAGTTTACCAGTCTCCAATAATTTGGCGCTGTGCGGGAAAACCAGACCAGAACTTTCTCGTGAACTTGCTGCTGCTGGCTCTGCTCGTTGAATGGGTTTTTGGCGAGTGGGTGGGTGCGCCTTCGGTGCGCCTTCGGTGCGCCTTCGCATAGAAGGCCGGCAAACTTATGCAAAATCTGGACACCGTTGTCGTCGGCGCTATAGTTCGGCCTCGTTTGCCGCTCACAGAGCCAGCACTCATCTCATCATGATGTCAGATATTCCCTCGTCGCCGAGCCTAACCGCCTTATTTCTTCAGCATGCTGCCGCATCCTTCGACAAGCAGGTCTATCTCGAAGCGGTGTTGCGCCAGGCGCGCTGGTCGTTTGCGCTGGATGAGGGTGTGCTGGCGCTTCAAATGCCACACGAGACGTTGCAATTGACGGTGCAGATTCTGGGCACAGAGAGCGCCGAGTATCGCACCTGGTTGTGGGCGTGGGCCAATGCCGGCAGCGGCATTCCGCCCTATTTGCTCAAGTCTGTCGAGCAATTGCGTCATCTGGGCCACGAGGCTGGCATCGACGAACTTCACATACCCAGTCTCGGCCTCTCGGCCCAGATCAACGGTGGCACTCTGAGCGCCATTGCCAGCGGCGTGTGCCGGGCTGGGTGTTCCTTCGCCGTGCCGTATCCCGGCGGGACTTTGTTTATGTTGATCAAAGATGCTCGCTACAAGCGCTCGATCATGCACCCACTGCCGCGCATCGCCCGCGTATTTCCGATGTTCCTGCAGCAGCAATCCGTCAGCAATCAGCGCGAGGCCTACCTCCACTACCTGAAGTTTTATCGGCTGAAAATCGAGGAGCAGGGCAGTCACGTCACGGCCGTCATGGGATTTCGCCCTCGCGCCGCATCCATCGTGCCGGCCAGTGGCGTGTTGGATATGATGACGCCGGCACCCATTTTATTGGAGCCGCACACGAATCAAAAGCTCGTGGCCGAGTTTGACGCGCACGATCAATTGCTCACGTTGCACGAGTTGACAGAATAATGGGCTGGACGATTGGGCGATCGCGCAACACAGACCACGCGGCCAGCATCAAAAAGCCAATCACTGCCACCTCATTGAACAGGCCACCCCACATGCGCAGACCGGCATGATGCGCGGCATCGCCCAACACGCGCACAACCAATGCGAGATGCAGCGCAGCCAGCGGCACATACAACACAGGTGAATAGGGGAAGGGCCGCCGCAGCACACCCGGCACAATCACCGGCGCATGACCAAAAATCATCGAGAACACGAAGCCGACCAGCACTGTGTGCAACAGGGCATCGTAGCCAAACCCTGCATTGAACTGCCCTGCCATCCACAGCCATAATGCGCCTGCCACGCCCAGCCAGATCTGGCCCAGCAGCAAACACGCGGCGATAAACCGTGTCAGCCCCGTCTTGCGAATGGTGCGGCGGGCAATGTCGAAGCGCAGCAGCCACAGACTGAGGCCGATGAGGGCGGCGCCGCACACTTGAATGCCCAGTTGAAATTGCAAGAGGCTGATGAGCAGACCCATGACGAACACGGCCACAAGTCCCAGCAGAAGCAGATGAATTTCACGAGGGAGACGCAGCACCCGGCCCAGTTCCAGCCGTTCGCCGGTGATGGTGAGCAGCAGGAAGCCAATCCACCACGGCACCGCTTGAAACACGGGCGTGCCCAGCCACCACAGCACATTGCCGATGGCCCACAATAGCGCGCCGGCCCCCATCATGCCGTGCGCGGCGTCGGGGCGATGTTTGACGATGTAGACGAAGATCACGACCAGGCCGATGCTGCCGGCCACGATCAGGCTGCGGCCCACGACATCTGGCAGACCCAGGCTGATCGCGAGGCCACCGAGGCCGGCCAATGCGGGCGCAATGTAGGCCCAGCGCTTATCCAGTGCCACAGCCCGCTCCAACGAGATGAGCGCGCCGAGAAAGCCAGCCAGCATGAGTGCGCCGTGCTGGCTCACCAGATTGCTGTGCGGCATGGGCAGCAACCAACCCATGCGGGCCAGGCCCCCCCACAGCCCCAACAACAGACACGCCGCCGAAATGGCCATGAGCGCGGGTTTGAGGGGAAGCCGGATGCGCAATTTTGGTAGAGGCATGGACATGATCGATACCAATATTCTTGTTTGTAAAACCTAAGCCGCCGGCACGCCGTGCAGGATCACCAGAAACACCAGCTCTTCGTCGAGCGCGCGAATGGAATGGTTTTCGCCAGGGTTGATGACGAGCAGCGCGTTGGGGCCGAGCAGGTGCTCATGTTTATCTCCGCCAGCAAACATGCCCTGCCCTTTCAGCACAATGATGTTGACGGGCGAGTGCGGCGCATTGTGCTCCTGGACCACCTGGCCGGGCTTCAAGGCAAACCGCAACACGCGGCCATCTTGATCCACATGCAGCGGCTCCGCATTGGGATTGGCGTCGTGAAAGACAATGTCATCGAACAATTGAAACGTTTTCATATGAACTCCTGTTGAACCAAAATGTCATGGGTCATGAATGGGATTGTGATTTCGTCAGGGTGATCGTGGGCAGGACGCGCGCCCAGGCGTAGCCGGCAAACACGATCAGCGCCAGCACTTGCAGCGCCAGGCCCAGCGGGAAGGCTTCGTGAAGCCAGCCCCAATTGGGAAGCCAGAATTGCAGCCATGAAAAGCCGGCCGACACCACCAGCCCCGTGTTCAGCAGCGCGAACGACGCCCAGGCCAGCTCGGTGCGGCCGCGCCCTACCAGGCGCCGGCGCGGCAGAATCCAAAACGCCACGCCCATCGCCGTCTGCATCATCCACCCGACGATGAGCACATCGACATGGGCCGGCAGCCACAGCCACACCCGCAGATCCACCACGCCGGCTTTGGCCAGCAGCAGCGCGCCGCCGAGGGTGAAGCCGATCACCAGATACAGCAGGGCCGCGCGCATGCACCAGCGGCTGAGCGTTGGCATGTCTAGAACCCTCCCCGCTCGCGCACGCGCGGCCAACTGATCCACACGAACAGCGCTGCGGCACACGCCTGCAACAGTGCCGAGAGGACCAGCACCACGCTGTTGAACGGCAATGGTTGCAGGGTGTGCCACGGCTCGCCAATGGCGCGCATCAGCAGACCCGCATTCAGACAGATGAAGGTGGCCCAGGCCAGCCGCACATCGCCGCGGGGCCGTGTTTTCGAGATCACCGGGAACATCCAATACATCACGCCGAAGATGAACTGGGTGAGCCAGCCGACGACGATGAGGTGAATGTAGGTGGGGCTGAGCGATTGTAGCAGCGGCGTCCAGCCCGGCAACACCTGCCACAGGGCATTGAGCCAGTAGCCCAATGCCCACAGGGCACCCACAACCAGATACAGCATGGCAACTTTGACGGCGAATTGAGACAGGCGTGGCATGGGTGTTCGTTATTTCGTTGGGTCGCCATCGCCGGCCTTGAACAGCCCCAACGCGCCGCGGCCCACAAAGTTAAAGGCGTGGGTGACGATAGGATACAGCCCATCCTCGGCCATGCTGAACTCGACGATTGCGCCCTGGGCCGGTGAGAGGTCCACTGCCTGTGAACCGTAGTGGCCGACGTTGTCGGGTGACAGGTGCACGCCTTCCTTGATGACGGTATCGAAGATGGTGCCGACGATGTGGAATGAGCTGTCGATGCTGGGGCCGGTGTTGAGCACAAATACGCGCACCCGTTTGCCGGTGTCGATCTGGATTGGATTGTCCTTGTATTGATCGGCCACGCCGTTGAACACGACGAAGTCTGGCGCAGGTGCCGAGGCCGCGGCTTTGGTCAGGCTGGAGGGCTCGCCCTGGGGGCCGAGATACCACTCGCTTTGCACCAGCGTAAATTCCTTGTCCACCGGCGGCAGGCCCGCCTGGGGTTCCACGATCACCATGCCATACATGCCGTTGGCAATGTGGTGCAAGGCCGGCGCAGTGCCGCAGTGATACATCCACACGCCGGCATATTCGGCCTTGAACTCGTAGAGCTTTTCTTCGCCGGGGTTGATCGACGCCATCTCATCGTTCCAGGCCACCATGCTGGCGTGAAAGTCCACCGAGTGCGGCAGCTTGCTGTCGGCGGGGTTCTTGAGATGAATGCGCACGGTGTCGCCGACCTTGACCCGAATCACTGGCCCCGGCACGGTGCCGCCGAACGTCCATACCGCCTGCACAAAACCTTTGGCCACGGTCATCGGCATCTCTTTGACCACCAGGTCGATGTCGTGGATCTCACCGGCCAGCAGCGCCGGCGCAGTGGCGTCGCGTGGGACGTAAGCCGGTGCGTTGGCATCGGGTTCGATGTCGAATGCCACCGCCGGGCCGCCATGTCCGCCGCCCGACTCCTCAGTTTGCGCAACCACCTTTCCACCTACCGAGATGGTGCCGACCATGCCCGCCTCTTTGTGGCCGGGAATGGAACAAATAAATTTGACGCCCTCGGCACCGATCATCACATCTGCCTGTTGGGTCTCGCCGGCGTTGGCGATGATCTTGGTGCCGTCGGGGAAGCTCACATCATGCATGATCGATCCGGTATTGTGCAGCTTGATGGTATAGCGGCCAGGCGCATCCACATTAATAAAGTTGGGGGTAAAGCCAATGTCGATTCCGGTCAACTCCAATGTGCCCAGCACCGAGCCGCTGGACGTGGCGGCCTGGATCAGGGTGGGCGCTGTGGTTGCTGTGACGGGTGCTACCTGCGCAGCAGCCTGCGGGGCGGAGATGGGTTTGGGCGTGCTGGTGGGTCGCATTTCCGATCCGGAGCAGGCCGCAAGGCTCAGGCCTAAAACGAGCAGGCAGGAAATAAAGTGGGGTTTTTTGTTCATGGCAATTCGGCGGGATCAGGTGCTGGCGCAAATGCCGCTGCCGTCTCCGATGGGTCTGTTGGCATCGTAAGCATCACGAGGAAGGGCCGGCCGATGGCGCTGACGGGGCAATAGCTTTCGCAGATTTCGCAAAAGGTGCATTGCGCGGGCCGGGTTATCACGGCCTGGCCATTCACCAGATCCACGGCCTGTGGGGGGCAAAGTTCCACGCACAGTCCGCAGCCGGTGCACACGGTCAGGTCAATCTCTGGCACCACGTGCTCGGCCATCCAGGTGAGATTACGCATCTTGCAGACACGTTATCGGTTTGTGCGCTGGTCGTCTGCGACTTTTCTCACATGGGCCAACCCCGCATAGAATCGGCCCATGTCGCAGGTTGAGTCCGCCATGATTCGCACGGGGCATCTGTTTGCCCGGCTGCCCGAGGCCTCCATCGAAGCGTTGCGTGCCATTGCCGTGCTACGCCACTACCCAGCCAGGACCCAACTATTTTTGGAGGGTGATCCCGTCGCTGACCTATGCGTCGTCATCACCGGGCGGGTCAAGATTGGTCGCGTTTCGACCCGCGGCCGCGAGCAGATCATGACGCTGGTGGAACCGGGCCAGCACTTCAACATCGTGCCAGTGTTCGATGGCGGCCCGTGCCCGGCCAATGCCGAGACAATGACGGCGTCGCAGGTGTTGCGTTTCCCATCTGATGCATTGCGGCAACGGGTGGGGCAGGATGCGGCGCTGGCGTTGATGTTGTTGAAAGAGTGTTGCAGCCACATGCGCCGGCTGGTCAACATGGTGGACGATCTCACGTTGCATACGGTACATGGGCGCCTGGCCCATCTGCTGGTGCAGGTGGCCTCGGGCGAGAGCGCGATGCCGCTGACCCAGGCCGAGATGGCGGCCCAGCTCGGCACGGTGCGCGAGATGGTGGGCCGTTCGCTCAAAACCTTTGAGGCGCTGGGATTGATTGAGATTCAGCGTGGCGTGATTCGGGTGATGGATCAGCAAGGGCTGCTGGCGCAGGCAGATGCGTGATGGGGCATGCCCAGACTCTGTATTAGTCTCTACAAACATTAATTGTTTGCATAGACGGACGCTCTAGCACACAATAGGCGGCATGAACTTTGTTGTGTTGAGTGGTGGGGTCGGCGGTGCCAAATTTGCAGATGGCATGGCCAAGAGTGTAGGTCCCGAAAATCTGACCGTCATCGTCAATACCGCTGACGATCAAGAGCTTTACGGCCTGCACATCTCACCTGATCTGGATTCAGTCACTTACATGCTGGCCGGTCTGGCCAACCCCGAGACCGGCTGGGGGCTGGCGGGCGATACCTGGAACAACTTCGAGATGCTCCAGCGCCTGGGCATGAAGCCGTGGTTTCGGCTGGGCGATAAGGACCTCGCCACGCATTTCATGCGCACCAATATGCTCAAGGCTGGTGCAACCCTGACCGAGGTCACCCGCGCCCTCTCGCGCGAATTGGGCATCCAAAGCCGCATTTTGCCGATGACCAACTCACGCGTGCGCACGATTGTGGACACGGACGAGGGTTTGTTGCCATTCCAGGAGTATTTCGTCAAGCGGCAGTGCGAGCCAGCCGTGCATGGCTTCATCTTCGAGGGGGCCGAGGAGGCCGAGGCCACGGTCGAAGTGGTGCGCGCCATCGAGACGGCCGATACCATCATCATCGCGCCGTCCAACCCCTATATGAGCGTGGACCCGATTCTGGCCATGGCCGGTGTCAAAGATGCGCTGTTGAACGCCAGTGCACCGATCATCGCGGTGTCGCCGATCGTGGCTGGGTTGGCCATCAAGGGGCCACTGGCCAAGGTGATGGCCGAGCTGAGCCTGACGCCCACGCCGGTGGTCATCGCCGAGCACTACGCCGACTTTATCAACGGCTTTGTGTTGGACGAACAGGATCGCGACATGATGGCCGATGTGGTGACGCTGGCCATTGGGCCGCTGGTCACCAACACCATCATGAGCAATATCGAAGAGCGCGCCACCCTGGCGTGCGAAGTGGTGAACTACGCCGACCGGCTGCGGCCCGAGAAACTCGGTGGCTGCCGGCTGGATGTGCCGAAGCAGCTTCCCACCGGTTAGTGGGCAGAGCGGATTCGGATTCTAGACAGATATAGGACTTACGCTGTAGCCTGATCATCTCGTTCAATTGCAGTGTAATGCGTTCAGAAGCGTCGACGTCGACGTCGACGTCGACGCTTCTGAGAGCCATTTGCGCAAGTCCTATTCTGTTCATTCTGTCTAAAATCTTTCGGCGTCCGAGACGACGTGCACACAACACTGCAAATGGGCTGCGCAAACAGCGCATTCGCCAGTTGAAATGAGCACTGAATTATTCGTCTCGGGTTTCCTCTTGTCCCTTTCCGTGCGGCAGTGTCATCGCCACCCAATGGGCCGCGCAATCCACCGCCACGCGCGCACCCGCCTTGCTGATGTTCTTCACCGGATTTTTTGTGGCCGGCCTCGTCTGGTCGCTGCTGATGGCGCTGGTGGCGAGGCAGGGCCGCAAGGTGCTGGGCCCACAACTCACGCATGGCCTGACCCTGGCGGGTGGCCGCCAATTAGGTATCCTTGCGGCATGACAATCAAATGCTCCGTCTACATCGCCACATCGCTGGATGGATTCATTGCCAGAAAAGATGGCTCCATCGACTGGCTCATCGGCGTCAACGATCCCACCAGCACCGAAGACTACGGCTACAAGATGTTCCTTGATTCGGTGGATACGCTGGTGATGGGCCGCA
>Ga0105044_10004383_pt1 | contig 19407 bp, 19 predicted proteins | sample MAT01_FD_78092 | JGI IMG/M metagenome (GOLD analysis project Ga0105044, IMG submission 78092) | Freshwater microbial communities from Lake Fryxell liftoff mats and glacier meltwater in Antarctica - MAT-01 | ecosystem: Environmental > Aquatic > Freshwater > Ice > Liftoff microbial mat | place...
CGCACTTCGCTTGATTCAGGATTCTCAAGTTGAAGGGATTGTGATTCCCCGACCTTGCCAGATGTAGGGGGTCATTGTGGGCCGTTCACATCCTATGGAACTTCGCAGCCGGGTCGTGGCGTTTGTGGAGGAAGGGCATGGTCATCGCGGTGAGGGATCGAGGCGCCATTGGTCCGGGCGAGATGGCGAACGCGCGGCACTTCCGGGTGTCGCCGCGCTTTGTGAACGACATGATCATTTTGAAACGCGAGAGCGGGGGCCTTTTTCCAAAGGCGCAGGGCAACCATGCTGATGGCAAACCGGCCCCTTACGCCGGCTGCCTGCAGGATCGGCTGGCGGCGAAGGGCGACCTGACACTGGACGAGATCGTGGTCGAACTGGCCGCCGTGCATGGCCTGTCGGCGCATCGCGGATCGGTGGGCGAATGGCTGCACCGGCTTGGGCCGAGCCATAAAAAAAACGCTGCTCGCCAGCGAAATCCTTCTGCCCGAGGTCGCGGAACGGCGCAGGACATGGATCGAAACGCACCGGTCCGATACGGGCAACATGCTGGAAAGGTTGGTGTTCAGTGATGAAACCAGCCTGAAGACCAACCTCGTCAAGACCACCGGCCGGGCCCCCGTCGGCAAGCGCCTGATCGATCACGCCCCCTGCGGCCACTCGTTGCCCCCTTTGCGCGCGCAGGGCAACGAGCTGATCTTTCTCCCACCCTGTTCCCCGGACCTGAACCCGATCGGGATGGCGTTCTCGAAGCTGAAAACCGTTCGTCGGGAAAACGATCCCCCAGATCGTTTTCTGACCCTTCGAACTCCGAAAGGCCGCGGCCGGAACCTGTCAAGCCTTGTGGAAAAAGGTCGACGCAGTCTGCGACCTGTTCCACGCACAGGCATGCCGAAACTACTTCGCAGCAGCAGGATATGGCCCCCATTGAAGGCGACACGCTCCAGGAAGGGCCGCTCTTCCTGGGCTGTAATCCGCCGACCGCCGACCGACCTTTCGGCGAACTGCCGCAGGGCTGGCGTCCCCATTGCCCGTTCGGGTTGCACCGACACGCTGCGACCGCCATCCCTGTAACGCCGCACCCTCGCGGCAGAGCGACCGGAAAGGTCAGATGCAGGAAATCTTTCAACCGCTTCTGCGCAAGGCCAGGCTCGACGGTCTTGCCGTGCATATCCAGCGTTCGGGCCTTTGCCTCGGCGATCCGGCGCAACTTGGCTGGCTTGCGGATGGTGGGATCGGCGTCTTTGCTCTGTCGCGCGCGCGGCGATTTGGCATCTTTATTCGTCGTCGGCCGGTTCTGCTTGGGCGTCTGGATGCAGCGGCCCTGGCCATAGTTGCCCCTGCCCTTGCGGCAGAGGAGCCGCTGCGGGTGCGCGTTGTAGGCCTCAACCCGGAACACCTTGCAGGGGAGGCGCCACCCGAGATCCATGTGTCGGTCTGGGGCGACGCCCGCAGGGTTCAGCGTATCACGCCTGCAAACGGCCCGGGTTTCGAGCCACCGCCCGCTTTCAGCACCGGGCCGTTGCCCCCGAAGCCCATGCCCGCAAAACGCTGACACGGGTCTTTGCTCGAAGTCGGCCCGGCCCCCTTGGCGTTTCCCGCAACATTGCGCATATAAGGTCAATCCATTCATCAAGAACGAGGACGTCATGCTGGGTTTATCCGAAAAGACGGCTGCCGTGCCCACCGTGATCAAGGACACGACCGAAGCCACTTTCCTGGCCGATGTGATCGAGGCCAGCCGAGAGGTTCCGGTAATTGTGGATTTCTGGGCGCCCTGGTGCGGCCCGTGCAAGACCCTCGGGCCATTGCTCGAAGCTGCGGTGACAGCCGCAAAGGGCCGCGTCCGGATGGTCAAGGTCGATGTCGACCAGAACCAGCGCATTGCGGCACAGCTGCGCGTCCAGTCTATCCCCGCCGTTTACGCCTTCTGGCAGGGCCAGCCCGTCGATGCGTTCCAGGGGGCACTGCCGGGGTCCGATATCAAGAAGTTCATCGACAAGCTCACCGCCCTTGCCGGGGATGGCGGCTTGGCCGATGCGCTTGAGGCCGCCGAAGGGATGCTGGCCGAGGGCGCGGTTGTCGATGCCGTGGAAACCTTCGCAGCGATTCTGGACGAAGAGCCGCAGAATGCCGTGGCTTATGGCGGTCTCGTGCGTGCCCACATCGCGATGGGGGATCTCGACCAGGCCGAGGCCTTTGCGAATGGCGCCCCCGCCGCCATCGCGAAGTCGAAGGAGATCGAGGCAGCCCGCGCGCAGATCGAACTTGCGCGTCAGGCCGCCAAGGCCGGACCGGAGCGTGAGTTGCGTGCCGCTGTCGAGGCGGACGCCCAAGATCATCAGGCTCGCTTCGATCTGGCCACCGCCCTGCATGCCACTGGCAAGGTGGAAGAGGCTGTGGACGAACTCTTGGAACTCTTTCGCCGCGACCGTGAGTGGAACGATGGAGCCGCCCGGGCGCAGCTTTTTACACTCTTCGATGCTCTAAAGCCGCAGGACCCGATCGTGCTTAAAGGCCGCCGCCGCCTGTCTTCGATGATTTTCTCCTGACGGGGTTTGCTCGGGCGTTGCCCGGGCTACATGCCTGCCCATGAAACAGCCAATTGACCTGCCCGACATCGTCCCCGTCTTCCCGTTGCCCGGAGCCCTGATGCTGCCGCGGGCACGTCTGCCCCTGCACATCTTTGAACCTCGCTATCTGACGATGATCGAAGATTGCATGAAGACCCAGCATCGCCTCATCGGCATGATCCAGACGCGCGAGACCCCGGGCGGCGAAACCCGGCTGCAAGCCATCGGCTGCGCTGGCCGCCTGACCGGGTTTTCCGAGACGGAAGACGGTCGCTACATGGTCACGCTGGCGGGAATGTCGCGGTTTCGGGTGAAGGAAGAGGTGCAGGGTTTTGCCCCTTACCGGCGTTGTCTGGTGGAATGGACGCCCTTTGGCCGTGACCTTGGTGGCACCGAAGCCGATACGGGCTTTCAGCGCGAGGCGTTTTTGGCGATTCTGGCCCGCTATTTCTCAGCGATGAGCCTTTCGACCGACTGGGGCAGCCTGAAGGATGCAGAACCGGAGCTGTTGATCAACTCGCTGTCGATGCTGTGCCCCTTCACTTCTGAGGACAAACAGGCCCTGCTGGAGGCGCCGACGCTGCAGAACCGGCGGGAAACGCTGGTAACACTGATCGAATTTGCCCTGCGCAGCGGATCGGGGGAGGAGACGCTGCAATGACCTCCGCCGATCGCCGGATGGTGGAAGTGCTGGTTTGCCCGGTAACGCAAGCTAAGCTGACTTATGACGCAGAGCGCCAGGAACTCGTGTCAAAGGCCGCACATCTTGCCTTTCCGATTCGGGACGGAATCCCGGTCATGCTGGTGAGCGAGGCGCGCCAGATCGACTAAAAGGCTCCGCTCTTGTCGGAAGATGAGGCATTTCAGGCTGAACAGACCTGCCCTTGGGCCAGCGAAATCCAGTACGTATTCCCCGCCACCCAGACGTTCGCCCGATCTTCGGGCGGGTTGCTCGTCCGATAATGCGAAATATGTGGGGTTCTCGCTGATGCGGTCATCGCGGCGCTGATGGCTTCGGCCTCTGCGTCAGATCTTGCTCCTGCGCAAGGATAAGCACCGACGGGTCCAAGCGGCTTTACCGGCAGAGCACCCCTTCCTTTCGTCAGATGCAAAAGAATCTCCCACCCGTCCACGCCGGTATAGAGAAGCACCAGCCGCCCTTCAGTCTTCAGGCTTGCGAGCCAGGGTGCGGGGATAAGCGAGACCCCCGCGCAGGTCGTCAGCGCATCCAGTTCAGGAAGGTTTCCGGCATGCGCTGCATCTGCGCAAATGACCTGCGTGTTGGGGTAATGCCGCAGTTCGCCTTGGCACGTTCTGCAAGGTGCGGCTAAATTTCTTACGCAACAACTGCCCCCTGTTTCCCAACCAGCTCTGCAAGTATGGCAGTGTGGGATCCAACGCCCGCACCAATCTGGCACACGGTTGCGCGCTTCTTGATGTTGAGGTTGTCATAGACGCGCGCCCACAACGACGGAAGGCCGTTGTTGATCCCTGCGTCCTGGTCAATCGCGATCAACACGTCATTATACACATGACGCGAACTGCGCGTCGCACTCTCATGAATGCCGTCAATGGCAAGTCTTGAGTGAACTTCCCACGGCCTTTCCCAAGATAGTCTTCGCGCCGGACAACGGAGAATGCGTCAAGGATCGCGCGGTTGTGCAAAACAGGCGCAACCTCCGCGATGTCGTCAGCAAACCGTTGCCGGACCAGTTGCAAATCCATTTGCGACGTCATCTGGTGATCTTTGGACAGGAAGTCTTTTCTAGCACCATCCATCAGTGATCTGAAAGGCGCGGTCGAATTCTAGGGTTTGCTTTTGGGGACGGGCGGATCTGTCCACAGTCGCAGGCCAAATTCCCGGACCCGCTCGGGGATCCGCGCTATTCGTTCACTCACCCATCAGGCCGTTTCGCGATTTCAGGGCGGCGAGCCAGCCCAGACCTTGGGCCGTACCGCGGGCGGGGCGGTACTCGGCGGCAATCCAGCAGTCGGGCTTTTCCGCATCCACCGAATCGCACAGATCGGGCAGGGAAAACCCGCCACCTCCGGGTTCGTTGCGGCCCGGGAAGCCCGCGATCTGCACATGGTTGATCCGCGCGTGGTGTGCAGTCCAGACGGCATTGGCATCGCCGTGCAGGCGGGCAGCATGCCAAATATCGAATTGCAACCCGATGAGCGGAGAGTTCACGTCGTCAAGGATGCGGGCGGCCTGATCGAAATCGTTCAGGAAATAGCCGGGCATATCGTCGGGGTTCATCGGTTCCACCGTCAGGACCTGCCCGGGCGCCTGCCCTGCCGCCCAGGCGAGGTTTTCCTTGTAGGTCGCCTCGGCCTGCGGTCCCTTGGCCACGCCCGCCATGACATGCAGACGCGCCGCTCCGAGGCGTGCTGCGGTATCCGCCCCGCGCAGGAAGCCTTCGCGAAAGCGTCCCTCCTCCCCCGGCACGGCGGCAAAGCCGCGGTCGCCTGCGGCCCAGTCCCCTGGCGGCGCATTGATCAGCGCCAACGGCATGCCTGCCAGCGCCCTCTCCCATTCTGCCACGGGATAGTCGTAAGGAAACAACACCTCGACCCCGTCGAAGCCGCTGCGGCGTGCCCAGTCGGCACGGTCGAGCATTGGCACTTCGGTGAACAAAAGCGTGAGGTTAGCGGCAAATCGGGGCATCAGCGGGGCATTCAAGGCAACTCGGCCGAAGGGATGATGGGAAAGAACTGGCCCTGGGACCACAAGCCGAACCACCCTTTACCGCCCACATCCTCATGGCAACCCAATTCGACCATCCGGTAAAAGGATTTCCGGTCGATCAGCGCCTCAAGCCCCGGTCGGATCAGGATATAGGGCGAAGGCTCGTCACGTACGGGATCGCGCGACACGCGCAGCGGATGGTCTGGCCCCATGGCTGCTTCATCCTCGGTTTTCGTCACAAAATGCAGCGTCTGGTCGCGCCCCTCGCCCGTGACAGTGAAATCCACGGCCAGCAACGGCGCATCCTCCACCTGGATGCCCACCTTCTCCACGGGCGTCACGAGGAAGTAGCGACCTTCCTCGCGCCGCAAGATCGAGCTGAAGAGGCGGACCATGCCCGCGCGGCCAATCGGCGTGCCCTCATGAAACCAGGTGCCGTCGCGGGCAATGCGCATGTCGATCTCGCCGCAGTAGGGCGGGTGCCACAGATGAACGGGCGGAAGCTTTCGCCCAGCTCCCGCCGCCTGCACCGAAGCAAGCATCCCCTCGGCTGACGGTTTCACGATCATTTGTGCGTCGATTCTTTTTGTCATTTGTGCCCGGTGGCATAGTTCGTTCTAATGACCGATATAGTTATTGCCGGAGAAAGATCCATGGCTGACGCCGCAACCGCCCGCGACCTCGTCGCCGAGATCGAGGCCCTGGCCGAAACGCTGGGTAGCGCCAAGGGTTCCGTGAACACCCGCTTCATCGGGCAGGAGAAGGTCGTGGACCTGGTGCTGTCGGCGATGCTGTGCGGGGGCCACGCGCTGTTGGTTGGCCTGCCAGGGCTGGGAAAGACGCGACTGGTCGACACTCTCTCGACCGTGATGGGGCTGAAGGGCAGCCGTATCCAGTTTACCCCCGACCTCATGCCCGCCGATATCCTCGGGTCCGAAGTGCTGGACACAGCCCCCGACGGTTCCCGCGCGTTCCGCTTTATCGAGGGGCCGATCTTCTGCCAGCTTTTGATGGCCGATGAAATCAACCGTGCCAGCCCGCGCACCCAGTCCGCCCTGCTGCAGGCAATGCAGGAGCGGGAGGTGACGATCGCAGGCCAGCACCGCCCGCTTGGCCGACCTTTCCATGTGCTGGCCACGCAGAACCCGATCGAGCAGGAGGGCACCTACCCGCTGCCCGAAGCGCAGCTCGACCGCTTCCTTGTGCAGGTCGATGTGGAATACCCGACCCGCGCGACCGAGCGCGACATCCTGATCGCCACCACCGGGGCGCAGGAAGCGCAAGCTTTTGCCGTTTTTACCGCCGAGGGGCTGATCGCCGCGCAATCGGTGATCCGCCGGATGCCGGTGGGGGAAAAGGTGGTAGAGGCCATCCTTGATCTGGTCCGGGCCTGCAGGCCCGGCGAGCCGGAGGGGCGCGACCTTGCGGGATCGCTCAGCTGGGGGCCCGGGCCGCGCGCGGCGCAGGCCCTGATGCTGACGGTGCGGGCGCGCGCGCTTCTGGACGGGCGGTTGGCACCTTCGGTTGCCGATGTGGCGGCGATGGCGCAGCCGGTGCTGATCCACCGCATGGCACTGTCGTTCGCGGCGCGGGCGCGGGAGGAAAGCCTGCCCGGCATCATCTCGCGCGTTTCGTCGCGCGTTCTCGGGCTTGAGGCCGCTGCGTGACGGCAACGCCCGACCTGCGCGCCCGGGCCGAGACGCTTGGTCACTCGCTGCCGCCGTTGCTGGCCGAGGCCGAGATGCTGGCCGCAACCGTGATGCTGGGCGAGCACGGGCGCAGACGGGCGGGGCTGGGCGATGAGTTCTGGCAGTATCGTCCGGCGCATGTCGGCGATTCGGCGCGGATGATCGACTGGCGCCGGTCGGCGCGCAGCGATGCCCATTTTGTGCGCGAACGCGAATGGCAGGCGGCGCAATCGGTGACACTCTGGGCCGACACGTCGCGCGCCATGGGGTTTTCGGGGGACCGCAACCGGGCGCCGAAGGGCGACCGCGCGCGTCTGCTGGCGCTGGCGCTTGCCGCCCTCCTGCTGCGGGGGGGCGAACGGGTGGGACTGGCTGGCGAGGGCCCGCCGCGGTCGGGGCGGCTGCAGCTGCTGCGGCTGGCGAACGTGCTTGGAGCCGCCGAAAAGGACGCCGACTATGGCGCGCCGGTGGCCGATGGCATGGTTTCGCATGGGCGCGCGGTGTTCCTGTCTGACTTCCTCGGCGATCTGGCCGGGGTGGAGGAGTCGCTGGCCCGCGCTGCCGGCCGGGGCGTGCGTGGTGCTCTGATCCAGATCCTCGACCCGGCGGAAGAAGAATTTCCCTTCGACGGGCGCACGATCTTTGAATCGATGACCGGGGCAATCCGGCATGAGACGATGCGGGCGGGCGACCTGCGCGCGCGCTACCTTGTCCGGTTAGCGGAACGGAAGGACCGGCTTACCGTCCTCGCCCGCGCCGTGGGGTGGCATTTCACTACCCATCACACCGGGGGCACGGCGCAATCAGCACTGCTCTGGGCCTACCGCGCGTTGCAGGGGGGGCGCTGATGCTCGTCCTCGGCCCTATCGGGTTTGCCGCACCCTGGATCCTTACCGGTCTGATTGCCCTTCCGGTCCTGTGGCTTTTGCTGCGCGCAGTGCCGCCCGCGCCGATCCGCCGCCGTTTTCCCGGCGTGGCGTTGCTGCTGGGGCTGAAAGACGAGGAGACCGAGGCCGACAAGACGCCGTGGTGGCTTCTCCTGCTCCGGATGCTCGCTGTCGCGGCCGCCATCCTTGCCTTTGCCGGGCCGGTCTTGAACCCCGTGCCGCGGACAGCGGGAAATGTCCCCCTTCTTGTGCTGATCGACGCCACCTGGGCCGATGCCCGCGACTGGCCCCGCCGGCTCGACCGGGCCGAGGCGCTGGTGGCGGAGGCGGGCCGCGATGGCCGCCCGGTGGCCGTGCTGCGCCTGACCGATGCGCCGGGGGAGATCGACTTCCGGTCCGCCGATGCCTGGGCGGGGCGGATCGCGGGGCTGGAACCCTCGCCCTGGGTGCCGGGAGATCTGGCCGGTTGGGCTGGCCGCTTGCCAGATGCGGACTTCGACAGCTACTGGCTGTCGGATGGTCTGGCCCACCCCGGGCGCGACGCCCTTTATGCGGCCCTGGCCGCGAAGGGCGCGGTGGCGGTGTTCGAAAGCCCCCGCCCCCTTCTCGCTCTGCATCCCGTGCAGTTTGCCGAAGGCGCGGTGCAGCTTGCAGCCTCCCGTTTGCCCGTGGGCGCCGCCCTTCCCGTCGAGGTCATCCTGCGCGGCCCGGACCCCGCTGGCATTGACCGCGAACTCGCGCGCACGACCCTGACCTTTGACGCAGGCGCCGACCGCGCGGAAGGCGCGCTGCTGCTGCCGCCCGAACTGCGCAACCGCATCACCCGAGCCGAGGTGGAGGGCGTCCGGTCGGCCGCCGCAGTGTCGCTTACCGACGACAGCCTGAAGCGGCGCAAGGTCGCAATCCTCGGCAGCACGTCCGAGCAGGAGGCGCTGCAGCTCTTGTCGCCGACCCACTACCTGCGCCAGGCTCTGGAGCCGGTGGCCGAGCTGATCGACGGCACGCTGCAGGACGTGCTGCTCGCCAGCCCCGATGTCGTCATCCTCGCCGATGTGGCAAAGCTGACCCAAGCCGAGACCGACGCCACGCTGGACTGGCTGGAAGAGGGCGGTCTGCTGCTGCGCTTTGCCGGACCCCGACTTGCCGCAAGCGACGTAAGCCGCCAGGCCGAGGACCCGCTTCTTCCCATGCGCCTGCGCGAGGGGGGCCGCGCTGTCGGCGGAGCCATGAGCTGGGGGGAGCCGAAGACGCTTGCCCCCTTTGTCGAAGGCTCGCCCTTCCACGGGCTGCCGGTGCCCGGGGATATCGTGGTGAACGCACAGGTGCTGGCCCAGCCCGACCCCGCGCTGACAGCCCGCACCATTGCGGCACTGGCCGATGGCACGCCGCTGGTGACCCGCAAATCCATCGGGGACGGGCAAGTGGTCCTGTTCCACGTCACCGCCAATGCCGAGTGGTCTTCGCTGCCGCTCTCGGGCCTTTTCGTGCAGATGCTGGAACGGCTTGCCGTCTCGACCCGCCCCGTCCGGCCCGAAGCGGCGGATCTCGCGGGCCAGACCTGGGCGCCCGAGATGATCCTTGACGCCTACGGCACCGCGCGCGACGCGGGCGAAGTCGCAGGCCTGCCGGGCGAAGATCTGGCCGCCGCCCTGACCGCAGGCCCCGGCCCCGCCTTTCCCCCGGGGCTATACGCAGGCGCTGACCGGCGCGTGGCGCTGAACGTGATTTCGGCCGAGACCGAGCTTGTCGCCGCAAGCTGGCCTGCCGGTGCGGTGATCGAGGGGCTGGAGGCGTCCGCCGTCCGTTCGCTCAAGGGCGCGCTGCTGGCGGGCGGGCTCGCGCTGTTGCTGATCGACGTGCTGGCCGCGCTGTTTGTAGCGGGCAGGCTTTCTGGCCTTGGCCGCGGGGTGGCGGCGGTGGTGCTGGCACTCCTCTTACTGCAGCCCGGCGGAGCCTTTGCGCAGGATGCCCCGAACGACCGCCTGGCGCTTGAGGCTACGACCGCTGTCGTCTTGGGACACGTCCTTACCGGCGATGCACGGGTGGATGACATTGCAGCGGCGGGGCTTCTGGGTCTTGGCAACGTGCTGTGGCAGCGTACGTCGATCGAGCCGGAGGCCCCGATCGGGGTAAATATCGAGCGGGACGAGCTCGCGTTCTTCCCCTTCCTTTACTGGCCCGTCACGGCCAGCCAGCCTGAACCCTCGTCCGCCACATATGCCAGGCTGAACGATTATCTGCGCACCGGGGGGATGATCCTGTTTGACACGCGCGACGCCGATTTGGCGGGCTCTGGCACCACGCCCGAGGGGCAGGCCCTGCAGCGCATCGCCGCGGGCCTGGACATCCCGCCGATTGAACCGATCCCGCAGGACCACGTGCTGACGCGCAGCTTCTATCTCTTGCAGGACTTTCCCGGCCGCTATGCGCAGTCGACGATCTGGGTCGAAGCCTCCCCCCCCGATGCCGAGAAGGTGGAGGGGATGCCCTTTCGCAACCTCAATGACGGGGTGACGCCGGTGGTGATCGGCGGCAACGACTGGGCCGCGGCTTGGGCCACGGATGCAGACGGGGTCTGGCTCTTGCCCGTGGGGCGCGGCTTTGCCGGTGAGCGGCAGCGCGAGATCGCCTACCGCTTTGGCGTGAACCTGATCATGCATGTGCTGACGGGTAACTACAAATCCGATCAGGTCCATGTGCCTGCATTGCTGGAAAGGCTTGGCCAATGATCCGGAGCCTTGTGTTTGATCCGCTGGTGCCATGGTGGATGATCTGGGGGCTTGCCGCTGCGGCGGCGGGCTTTGTTGCGCTGGCGCTGTGGCGCGGGTTACCCGGGTGGTGGCTGCGTGCGCTTGGGGCCGCCGTGGTGCTGACCGCGCTTGCCAACCCCGCCCTGCAAGCCGACGACCGGGCGCTGCAATCGGATATCGTGTTATTGATCGTGGATGAAAGTGCCAGCCAGACGCTTGGCAACCGCACCGCGCAGACCGCCGGGGCCATTGCGGCGGTTGAGGCGGAGGTTGCCGCTTTGCCGAACACCGAACTGCGCATCCACCGCTTCTCCGACGGGGCCGATGACGCAGGCTCCCCCGGCATGACGGCACTCGCCGAGGCGCTGGCAGAGGAGCCGCGCGCCCGGGTGGCGGGGGCAATCCTTTTGACGGACGGGCTGGTGCATGACATGGACCTTGCGCCGTCGCTGCCTGCGCCATTGCAGGTGCTGCTGACTGGCGAGAAGACCGATTGGGACCGCCGCCTGATCGTCCAGAACGCCCCCGCCTTTGCCATTTTGGGCGAGGAGTTCAAGCTGGGTCTGCGTATCGAAGACACGGGGGCCGTGCCCGGTGCCGCCGGAGTGTCGGCCGAGCTTACGATCACGGTCGATGCCGATCTACCCACGACCTACACCGTGCCGGTGGGGGAGGATCTGGAACTGCCGGTGACCCTGCCGCATGGCGGGATGAACGTCATCCAGTTTTCGGTGGCGACTGCGGCAGGCGAGATCACCGACCGCAACAACAGCGCCGTCGTGCAGATCAGTGGCGTGCGCGACCGGCTGCGCGTGCTCCTCGTGTCGGGCGAGCCGCATGCCGGGGAGCGGGTCTGGCGCAACCTGCTGAAATCGGACGCGAGTGTGGACCTTGTGCACTTCACCATCCTGCGCCCGCCGGAAAAGCAGGATGGCATTCCGGTTACAGAGCTGTCGCTGATTGCCTTTCCCACGCGTGAGCTGTTTATCGAAAAGATCGACGAGTTCGACCTGATCATCTTTGACCGCTACCGGATGCGGGGGATCCTGCCGATGTCCTATATCGAGAACGTCGTGCGCTATGTGAAGGAGGGGGGGACGGTGCTGGTGTCCTCCGGCCCGGAGTTTGGCGCGGTCGACAGCCTCTACCGCTCGCCGCTGGCCGATATCCTGCCGGTAGCGCCGACAGCGCAAGTGATCGAGGGCGGTTTTCGTCCCGCGATCACCGACCTTGGCCGCCGCCATCCGGTGACCGAAGGGCTGGAGGCGCTGGCCCCCGAGGGCGGCTGGGGCCGCTGGTTCCGCATCAATGAAGTCATCCAGAGTGCCGGGCAAGCGGTGATGTCTGGCCCCGGCGACCGGCCCCTGCTGGTGCTGGACCGGGTGGGCGAGGGGCGCGTCGCGGTGCTCGCCTCGGACCAGATCTGGCTCTGGGGGCGCGGCTATGAAGGGGGCGGGCCGCAGCTGGAATTGCTGCGCCGCCTTGCGCACTGGATGTTGAAGGAACCCGAGTTGGAAGAGGAGGCGCTGACCGCGACCGCCGATGGCCAGACGCTGACGATCACCCGTCGCACGGTGGCGGAAACCCCGCCCGGACCGCTTACGGTGACGGGACCGGACGGGGCCAAAGTGGCGTTGACGTTGCCCGAGGTCGCGCCGGGAAAGTATCAGCTCGACTGGCAGGCGCCGATGCTGGGCCTGTACCGGCTGGCGCAGGATGGCCTGACGCGGGTGATCGCCGTTGGCCCCTCTTCCCCGCGCGAGTTCGCGCAGACGATCGCCACGGCTGAGGTGCTTGCCCCAGTGGTCACCCCGACCCGGGGCGGCATCCTGCGGCTGGAAGAAGGCGCGCCTGACATCCGGACCGTGCGCGAAGGCCGCCCGGCCGCCGGCCGCGGCTGGATCGGCATCACCCCGCGCGAGGCCTATGTGACGCAGGATGTGACTATAGCGGCCCTGCTGCCGGGGTGGCTATATCTGCTGCTCGCGGCCGGACTGGCCGTTGTGGCCTGGCTGGTCGAGGGGAGGAACGGTCGGCGCAAGGCCTGAGGGCTGGTGCGTGCTGCTGGACCCGGGGGCCGCGGCCGCCGGAGCCCCCGGGATATTTATGAGTAGATAAGCTGCAGTGAAGGCTCAGGGCCCTTTCAGCAGCACGCGGCGCGAGGTGGAGGCGAATTCGCGCCGCAACAGGACGCCCACTGCGAGGGCGGTGCCGAACAGCAGCGCCCAGCCATTGATCAGCCAACCAAGGGCGGCCAGCGCATAGTAGATCGACTGCAGCCCGCGGTTGAAACTGCGCGCGGCGGTGATGTTGACCTCGGCCGCCTGGGCCGCGCGGTGCAGCGCCTGGGGATGCAACTCGTCATTCGGGATTGCGGCCATCAGCACGGCGCAGTAGCCAAAGAGCCGGTTCGACCAGGCGAATTTCAACAATGCGTTGGCGAGAAAGCCGATGACGAGGATGACCTTCCATTCGACCGGAACCACGGGCTCGCTTTGCGTGATTGCGGCGGTCAGGCCCACCACCGTACTCGGGTTGCCGATGAGCGCCACGCCCCCGCCGATGGAGATCATGCAGGCCGAGGCGAAGAAAGTCGTGCCCTGGCGCAGGCTGTCAATCAGGGCCGCATCGAATATCCGCTGCGGGCGGCTGACCAGCTCGACCATCCAGTCCCGCCGATACTGCTGCATCAGGAGCGAGACGGAGGGCCAGCGGGCGGGGGGGTGTTCAGTAATCCAGCCGGTGACAAGCGAGGCCAGACCGATCACCGCCAGCGCCACGCGGTCGATCCATTCGAACCGGATCAGATGCTCCATCACGTCCATCGCAGCCTTTCCCGGTCATGCCTTCTGGCGCGCGCCGCCAAGTTTTCTGTCGGGCCAGGGCCCGTCGTGCAACGCAGAATCGCGTTGCAACTTGAGGGGCGCCAGAGGCCTTGCCAAGGCGAAAAATTGGTTATAATACTTTACCAATAAAACGGGAGTCCGAAAAGTGGAAATGCCAAGGCCAAATCCGGATGTGATGGACGCCAAGGCCCGCATCGTGGCGCGGCTGCGCGCCGTGCTGCCCGATGATGCCGTGATTGCCGATCCGGTGGCGACGCGTGCCTATGAATGCGACGGGCTGAGCGCCTATCGCTGCCCGCCGCTGGCGGTGACCCTTCCCCGTACCACCACTGAGACAGCCGCAATCCTGCGCATCTGCCATGAAGAGGGCGTGCCCGTCGTGCCGCGGGGGTCGGGTACCAGCCTTGCCGGAGGGGCGATGCCGACAGCGGATTGCGTAGTTCTGGGTGTCGCCCGCATGAATGCGGTGCTGGCGACGCATTACGAGGACCGCATTATTCGAGTGCAGGCCGGGCGCACGAACCTGTCCGTTACGGGCGCGGTGGAGGCGGAAGGGTTCTTTTATGCCCCTGATCCGTCGAGCCAGCTCGCCTGTGCCATCGCAGGGAATATCGCGATGAATTCGGGCGGGGCGCATTGCCTGAAATACGGGGTGACGACAAACAACCTTTTGGGCGTCACGCTGGTGCAGATGGATGGTACGGTGGTGGAAATCGGCGGCCCGTACATGGATGCCGGGGGACTGGACCTTCTGGGCGTCATCTGCGGGTCGGAGGGCCAGCTTGGCGTGGTGACCGAGGCCTGGCTGCGCATCCTGCCGAAGCCAGAAGGCGCGCGCCCGGTGCTGATGGGGTTCGACAGCAGCGAGGTCGCCGGGGCCTGCGTGTCGGACATCGTCAAGGCGGGCATCCTGCCGGTGGCAATCGAGTTCATGGACCGCTTGCTGATCCGCGTGTGTGAGGATTTCGCGCATGCAGGCTACCCCGATTGCGAGGCGTTGCTGATCGTCGAGGTCGAGGGCAGCCCTGCCGAGATCGACGAGCAGCTGGCCCGCATCATAGCCATCGCGCGCACCCACAACCCCGTGGCACTGATCGAAGCCGCCGATGAGGGGCAGGCAAAGCGCATCTGGCTGGGCCGGAAATCCGCCTTCTCGGCCATCGGGCGGATTTCGGATTACATGTGTCTGGATGGCACGATCCCGGTATCCAGCCTGCCTTACGTTTTGCGCCGCATCGGCGAGCTGAGCGTCGAATACGGCCTTGTCGTCGGCAATGTCTTTCATGCGGGGGATGGAAACATGCACCCGCTGATCCTTTACGATGCCAACAAGCCCGGCGAGCTTGAGACGTGCGAGCGTCTGGGGGCCGAGATTTTGAAGCTTTGCGTCGAAGTCGGCGGATGCCTGACCGGCGAGCATGGTGTGGGGGTCGAAAAGCGCGACCTGATGGGCGTGCAGTTCACCCCGGCGGACATGGAGGCGCAGATGCGGGTGAAAGATGTGTTCGACCCGAAATGGCTCCTGAACCCCGCCAAGGTCTTTCCGCTGGACCTGACCGCCACGCGCCGCCGCTGATTGCCGGTAGGAAACCCGATGCGCCCCGCCACTGAAACCGAGTTGTCTGAGCTTTTACGCAATGCGACCGACACTTTGCGTGTTGCTGGCGGCGGAACCCGGGCGATTGGCGCCCTTCCACGCGGTGAAGTGCTGGAGACGGCAGGCTTGTCGGGCGTGACCCTTTACGAGCCCGGCGCGCTGACGTTGGTGGCACGGGCGGGCACGCCGATAAACGAGATTGCGGCTTTGCTCGCCAGTGAAAACCAGCGCCTCGCCTTCGAGGTGCCGGACATGCGCGGGCTTCTGGGGCGGCAGGGTGTGTCCACGGCGGGAGGGGTCGTTGCGGCCAATGCCTCCGGCCCGCGCCGGGTGCAGGCCGGGGCTTGCCGCGACAACCTTCTGGGGGTGCGCTTTGTCGATGGCACCGGCACCGTGATCAAGAATGGCGGGCGGGTGATGAAGAACGTGACCGGCTATGACCTTGTAAAGCTGATGGCAGGCAGCCACGGCGCTTTGGGCGTGCTGACGGAGGTGAGCTTTCGGCTGCAGGCAGTGCCGGAAGCCGAGGCATCGCTTTGCTTGCCGGGGCTGACCGCAACCGAAGCGGTGGCAGCGATGGCAACGGCGCTGACCTCGCCCTTCGACATCTCGGGGGCCGCATGGATCGAGGGTGCAGCGCTGATCCGGGTGGAAGGCATGGCAGGGTCTGTCGCCTATCGGGTTGCCGAGTTGAGAAAAAGGCTGCCGGGGGCGGAGGTGCTGGAGGCCGACGCGAGTGCTTGCAGGTGGGCCACGGTGCGCGATGTGGCACCCTTTGCCGGGGCCGAGGGTGCGGTCTGGCGACTGTCTTTACGCGCCTCGATGGCGGCGGGGATGCTCTGGGCGCTTGCGCAAGCGGGCCTGGTGCATCGGCGGGTGATGATGGATTGGGGCGGCGGGCTTTTGTGGCTGTTGGTGGAGGATGCAGGCGACGCCGGGGCGAGGTTGATCCGCGGGACGCTGGCGCCTTTGGGCGGGCACGCAACGTTGGTGCGCGGCCCGGCCCATGTGCCTGCCTTTGCACCGGAATCAGCGGCCGTCGGCGCCCTTACGGCCGGTTTGTGCCTGAAATTCGATCCCCGGGGACTGTTCAATAAAGGGGCTGCGGGCTGATGCAGACGACCTTCACCCCCGACCAGCTCAATGTCCCGGCCATCGCCCGGTCGAACGAGATCCTGCGCAACTGCGTGCATTGCGGTTTTTGCACTGCCACCTGCCCGACCTATCAGGTGCTGGGCGACGAACTCGACAGCCCGCGCGGCCGTATCTATCTGATCAAGGAGATGCTGGAAAATGGCCGCCCGGCCGATGCGCAGACGGTCAAGCATATTGATCGCTGTCTGTCATGCCTTGCCTGCATGACAACCTGTCCCTCGGGCGTTCATTACATGCATCTGGTTGATCACGCGCGCGAATATATCGAGCAGACCTACAAGCGCCCCTTGAAGGACCGGGTCTTGCGCTCCGTCCTCGCCCGCATACTACCTTATCCGATGCGGTTCCGTGTGGCGCTACTGGGGGCCAGGATCGCGCGGCCCCTCGCCCGCTTCCTGCCCGATCCGCGGCTGCGCGCCATGCTCGCCATGGCGCCCAGGGTCATCCCGCCTGTCAGCCGCAATGACGACCCGCAGACCTTCGCCGCCACTGCGCCCAGACGGATGCGCGTGGCGCTGATGACAGGCTGCGCGCAAAAGGCGCTGAACACCGATATCAATGATGCCACGATCCGCCTGTTGCGACGCCTCGGGGCCGAGGTTGTAGTGGCCGAGGGCGCCGGCTGCTGCGGTGCGCTGACCCACCATATGGGGAAATCTGACCTCTCGCATGCCTCTGCCGCCGCCAATATCCGCGCCTGGATGGCAGAGAAGGCGGGCGGCGGCCTTGATGGCATCGTCATCAACACGTCGGGCTGCGGCACGACCGTGAAGGACTATGGCTACATGTTCCGCAACGACCCCCTTGCAGCCGACGCCACCACCATCGCAGGCCTTGCAATGGATGTGTCAGAAGTACTCACCAAACTCGGGTTGCCCGAAGGCGCGCCACAGGGGCTGCGCGTGGCCTACCATGCCGCCTGCTCGCTGCAACATGGCCAGCAGATCAAGACCCTGCCGAAGGAATTGTTGAAGCGCGTGGGCTTTGAGGTGGTTGAACCTGCCGACAGCCATCTGTGCTGCGGCTCGGCCGGCACCTACAATCTGATGCAGCCTGAAATCAGCGGGCAACTGAAGGCCCGGAAGGTTGAAACGCTGGAAGCACGCAAGCCCGACATCATCGCCGCAGGCAACATCGGCTGCATGATGCAGATCGGCTCGGGCACCGGCATTCCCGTCCTGCATACGGTCGAGTTGCTTGATTGGGCCACGGGCGGCCCCCGCCCCCGCGCCCTGGAAAGCTGACAGGACTGTGCCGCAGGAATGATGCCGAGCCTCCCCGGCACACCGGAACCTGCCGCAAGGGGGGGTCCCACGTGCGGGCGGTTCCCGCGAGCGGGTTTACGCGCCGTAGTCCGGTTCGCTGCGATCAAGACCCAGCTTCAACTGCCGCGAAATGGTGATAGGTCATTTCGCGGCAGGACGCCCACCCCTTCGCCACCTTGGCCGCCACGGCGTCGGAAAGCACGTTCAGCGGCTGACCGGAGCTGTAGGCGATCATGAGCGTGCGGCAGGCGCGCACGAAGAGGTACGACTCCTCGAAGGCGGAAGCCACGTCGGGGCCCGCGCCCGTGACGCCATGGTTGCCCATCATAGCACCGAGCTGTCACCAAGCAGCCCGGCCAGTCGGCGACCCTCCGCTTCGGTGATCGAGACAACCTTCAACGCGGTATCGAGCACCACCATCCCGTGAAACCGCGCGGTCACCTGTTCGATCGGCTTCAGCGTCGGGTCGGCCAGCCCGACCAGCGCCGTGGCATGGGGCAAATGGATGTGCAGGATCACGCGCGCAGGCGGGTTGCAGGCGTGCATCCGGCTGTGGATGCACCAGCCGGAGAGATCAGGCGGATCGTGTCCTCGTCGGTCCAGTCCAGTCGCATGAGGTCGCTGGCGCGGATTTCCGAGAAGAGCATCCAGCACGGGTTCATCAAAAAGGCGCTGTCGGCCCCAGGGATCACAGCCGAGAAGTGGGTTCCCAAGGATTTCGTCCAGCCGAAGCCACAGGACTGCCGGAAGGCCGCCGCCAGGTCGACGCGCAGACGCCATTCGGTCGGGCTGATGTTTGCCGGACCCCGCGTCGTGCAATCTGCGGTCCAGGTTGTCATGTCCATATCGTGGCCTCCTTCTGCAAGGCGGTTGCAGCGGGCGGTCAGCTGGCGCCTTGCGGCTGGCCCGAGGTGATCTTGCCGTCGCGCAGCAGCACCCCGCAGCACGATGGCCGGATCGGCATGGCCGGGTCTTGCCGCCCAGCCCATCAGCCAGGCGAGGTAATGGCGGCTTTGATGGTTGCCCTCGGCTCAGGTGATCGTCAGGCTGTCCCCCTCGACCTTGGTTGCAACTGGGCGCGGCGGGGTTTTCAGGGATGTGATGTCGAAGGCACGGTCGCAGGTCACGCTGCTCCACGAGCTTGGGCAATTGTCGCGCAGCGACCAATAATTGAAATAGTGCCTTTGCGGGACAGATGGCCCGTCCGAGTTGGTCTGCCCCGGAAACAGCAACTTTTTCCCCGACTCGACGGCCACGGCTTGCATTGCGGTTTCCTCTTCTGATCCGGCACGGCGGATTCCAATCCCGACGCACTCTGTTGGGGGCAAGCCTAGCCGGTCCGCCCCCGCGACGGGCATTCAGAATTTGAACGGATGTGCAGGACTGCGCCGAATGTCATCTTACATACGAAACCCGGGGGCCGCGTTCCGCGCTCCACCCAAGCAGACTGTCAAGCAGCAGCGACACGGCGGGGTCTTTGCCGGCATCGTCCCGTGTCACCGCATGCCGATCAGCGCTGAGGCTGGCGGAGGTCAGAGGCAGGCAGCGGAAGGATGATACCATTTCGTGTCGCGCCGCAGCCCGACGGCTGAGGATGCTGAAACCGAAGTCTTGCGAGATGTCGGTGCAGACCGCATCAGAAGATCCGGCATAGACCACCCATTTCGGCACAGCCCCAGCCGGACAGCGGAAGCACTCGACCTCTTGCCCCTTTCCAGCGCAGAGGAGAACGTCACGAAAGGCTCTGTCACAAAATCCGTGGCCTCCAGAAACGCCCGCCCGGCCAGTGCGTGCCCGTTTGGCACGACGGCCCACCAGTTCATCGGCAAACAGCAGATGCAAATCAAGTCCCCGGCGCAGGGTGGTGCCCAGGGCGATCGACACATCGACCTCACCCGAAAGCAGCGCCTGCTGCAGCAAGGGCGCAGCGCATACCGTCAGATCGACCGAGATATCA
>Ga0105044_10004384_pt1 | contig 19405 bp, 22 predicted proteins | sample MAT01_FD_78092 | JGI IMG/M metagenome (GOLD analysis project Ga0105044, IMG submission 78092) | Freshwater microbial communities from Lake Fryxell liftoff mats and glacier meltwater in Antarctica - MAT-01 | ecosystem: Environmental > Aquatic > Freshwater > Ice > Liftoff microbial mat | place...
ACCATCGACCCGCCCCGAGCGCACACGACCGAAGGACCTTGGACCAGATGACCTGGCAGCACGAGACGATGATGAACCCGCCCATCGAGGAGCTCCTCACCCGGGCCGATTCCAAGTTCCGGCTGGTCACCCTTGGTGCCAAGCGTGCTCGGCAGATCAACTCCTACTTCGGGCAGCTCGGCGATACATCGGGCCACCTCGTTCCGCCGCAGGTGACCTCGGTCGCCCGCAAGCCGCTTTCGATTGCCTTCGAGGAGATCGCCGCCGACAAGATCGAGGCCGTCGACATCGATCCCGAGGCCGTCGCCGCCGAGGCACAAGCCGCGGCCGACGCTGCGGCTGCCGGGGGCAGCTGAGCCTTCGCTCGCGCTGACGCCCATGTTCAACGGTCAGCGCATTGTCCTCGGAGTCACCGGCGGTATTGCCGCATACAAGGCCGTCGAGGTTTGCCGCCGCCTGGTCGATGGGGGCGCCCACGTCTCGCCGATCATGACCAGCGGGGCTCGCCGCTTCATCGGTGAGACCACGCTGTCTGCGCTGGCATCGGAGCCCGTCCAGACTTCGCTCTGGGACGAGAGCAGCCCCATCCCGCACACGCGCTTGGGTCAAGGCGCCGACGTGGTCGTCGTTTGCCCGGCGACGGCGCGGCTCCTGTCGGACTACGCAACGGGGCGCTCGTCGGACCTGCTCACCGCCACGTTGCTGGCTACGCGGGCCCCGGTCGTGGTCTGCCCGGCCATGCACACCGAGATGTGGGAGCACCCCGCAGTCCAAGAGAACCTTGACACGCTTCGCCGCCGCGGCGTGCACATCGTCGAACCGGAGTCCGGTCGGCTGGCGGGGGGCGATGTGGGCCACGGTCGTCTCGCCGACCCGGCCGTCATCGTGGCTGCCGTCGCCGCCGCCCTGACCACCTCGGATCTCGCTGGATTGCAGGTGCTCGTGACAGCAGGGGGTACGCGAGAAGCCATCGATCCCGTGCGATTCATCGGCAACCGTTCGTCAGGCAAGCAAGGCATCGCCATCGCCGCCGCGGCAGCGCGACGCGGGGCCAAGGTGACGCTGATCTCCACGGTGGCGGCCCCTGGCCTGAGTGCGGTCGACGTGGTCCAGGTCACCACCGCCGCGCAGATGCGCCACGCCGTCCACGAGCGAGCGGCGTCCGCCGACATCGTGATCATGGCGGCGGCGGTCGCCGACTTCCGCCCGGTTGCCGTAGCGGATCAGAAGCTGAAGAAGGCCGCGGGTGTCCCCGAGATCCGCCTCGAGCCAACCGAGGACATCCTCTCGGAGCTGGGCGCCGCCAAGCCAGCGGGACAGACCTTGGTCGGCTTCGCGGCAGAGACCACCGACGTGGCCACCAATGCCCAGGGCAAGCTCGAACGCAAGCGGGCCGATCTCCTGGTGGCCAACGATGTCGCGGCGCCCGGGACCGGTTTCGAGCACGATACGAACGCCGTGAGCATCTTCAGCGCCGATGGATTGGTGTCGATGGTGCCCCTGAACAGCAAAGATGCCATCGCCGAGGCAGTGGTCGACGCCGTCGTCTCGTACCGCCTATCTTCGTCCGGTTCGCCAAATCCGCAATTCCCGACCAAGTAAGTCAACAAGGAGTACCCCGTGAGTCGTTGGACCTTCACCTCTGAGTCGGTGACCGAGGGTCATCCCGACAAGATGGCTGATCAGATCTCCGATGCCATCCTCGATGCAATCCTCGCCCAGGACCCGCAGGCCCGGGTGGCGTGCGAGACCCTGATCACCACCGGCCTGGTCGTCGTGGCGGGCGAGATCACCACGAGCGCGTACGTGGAGTTCCCGAAGATCGTCCGCGACACGGTCAATGGGATCGGCTTCGACAACGGCAACGTGGGCTTCGACGGCAACACCTGTGGCGTCATCACCTCGATCGATCCCCAGTCGCCCGACATCGCCCAGGGCGTGGACACCGCGCTCGAGACCCGGACCGGCACTGCCGGTGAAGATGTGCTCAACAGCCAGGGCGCTGGCGACCAGGGCATGATGTTCGGGTACGCCTGCAACGAGACCGAAGATCTCATGCCGCTGCCCATCTGGCTGGCGCACAGGCTCGCTGCTCGCCTGGCCGAGGTCCGCAAGGCCGGGATCCTCCCGTACCTCCGGCCCGACGGAAAGACCCAGGTCACCTTCGACTACGAGGGCAACAAGCCGGTCGCGCTCAAAACGGTGCTGATCTCCACCCAGCACAATCCCGGCATCGATGCCGAGACCACCATCAAGCCCGACCTGATCGAGCACGTGATTCGCCCGTCGCTCCCCGCCGAGTTCGCCGACGACGACTTTGCCGTCCTCGTCAATCCCACCGGCAAGTTCGAGTTGGGCGGCCCCCACGCCGACGTGGGCCTCACCGGCCGCAAGATCATCGTCGATACCTATGGCGGCATGGCTCGCCACGGCGGTGGCGCTTTCTCCGGCAAGGACCCGTCGAAAGTCGACCGCTCCGCGGCCTATGCCGGCCGTTGGGTCGCCAAGAACCTCGTCGCCGCCGGCGCCGCAGATCGGGCCGAGGTGCAGGTGGCCTACGCCATCGGCGTGGCCCACCCCGTCTCGTTGTTGGTCGAGACCTTCGGTACGGCCAAGGTCGAAGAGGCCAAGATCGTCGACGCCGTCAAGCAGGTCTTCGACCTTCGCCCCGGTGCCATCCTTCGCGACCTCGACCTGCGTCGTCCCATCTATCAGAAGACGGCGGCGTACGGTCACTTCGGCCGCAATGACCCGGATTTCACCTGGGAGCACACCTCCCGGGCCGACGACCTGAAGAGCGCCCTCGGCCTCTGATCGTCACCGCTCACCAGGTGTGAGCGAAGGGCGGGCCACCGACCCGCCCTTCGTCGCGCCCAGCCCCAACCCATACCGGGGTGCAACCGTTCTTGTTCAACCTCAGCCGCTGCGAGCGGCCGTTCTTGAACAGGAACCGAAGCACTTCGGTTCTTGTTTGGATTCAGCTGCTGTGAGCGGCGGTTCTTGAACGAGAACCGCCCAGGGGTTGGTGCGACAGTTCCGTCGCAGGTGGGGCTTCGTTGTCAGGGGGCCTTCGTGCGATGGTGTCATGCAAGGAAACCGACGGCACCTCTACCTGATCGCCGAGGCCCAGCGCGGCCTCATCACTCGCTCGAACCTCGAGTCCATCGGAGTGACCCGTCACCAGCGCGCCGCGCTGGTTCGGGACGGATCCATCTCGCCCGTCGGGCGCCGGACGTTCGTGGTCGGCGGGGCCCCGTCGGATCCGCTCCGGCACCTGCTCGCGGCATGCCTCGACACGGGTGGTCGCCTCTCGCATCGGACGGCGGTGGAGCTCCACGACGTGCCAGGGGTTGTCGGACCATCGCTCCCCGATGTCCTCGTCACCCGTCGGGCCACGCCGAACGAGTCGGAGCTGTGCACCTTGCACTCGACGACCTGGTTGCCTGCTGAGGATGTGACCACGGTGGACGGGATCCCTTGCACGTCGGTGGCTCGGAGCCTGTTCAACGTGGCCGGGCTGATCCCCGAGGTGCCGGCGGAGGTGGTCCGCGGCGCCGTCGATGATGCGATCCGACTCGGCAAGGCCAGCGACCCGTGGCTGTGGTGGCGACTCGAGAAGCTGCGGTGCCGGGGGCGCAGCGGAGTCACCAACCTCGAGGAGATCCTCGCGAAGCGCGCCGGTGGTCAGGTCACCGAGAGCTGGTTGGAGCGTGAGTTCCTGCGGGTGCTCGAGCGGGCGAGGGCGCCCATTCCCATCTGCCAGCGGCGGATCAAGGCACGAGGTGCATTCGTCGCCAGGGTCGACTTCCTGTACGAGGAACTGGGGATCGTGGTCGAGGTCACCGGTGCCGCTGGCCACAGCACCCGAGAGCAGCGAGCCGCGGATGCGAAGCGCCGCAACCGCCTCGGCATGCTCGGGTTCCTCGTCCTCGAGTTCACCTACGAGCAGGTCGTCGGCAGCGCCGAGGAGGTCATTGCCGAGATCTGGCAGGCCATCGCCAGCCGCACGGTCGCCGGTCGGCCCCCTGGGGCGTGAGCCAGTGACAGTTCCTGTTCCGATCTGACCGCTGTGAGCGGCAGATCTTGCACAAGAACGGACTGCGGGCAGCTCTTGTTCGGAATCGACCGCTGTGATCGGCAGATCTTGCACAAGAACCGATGGGCGGCGGCGGTGTGGGAGGGTGAGCGGGTGAGTGAGGCGGGTGGTCGGCAGCGGGTGGTGCGGGTGCTGCCCGACGTGGCGGCGATCGACAAGGAGTTCGATTACCTGGTGCCCGAGGGCCTGGAGGTGCACGTTGGCGACGTGGTGCGGATCCAGCTCCATGGCAGGCGGGTCGGGGCCTGGATCATCGCCGTCGATGTGGATCCGGTGGCGGGCGTGGCGCTCAAGCCGCTCGCCAAGGTCAGTGGTCGTGGGCCGGGACCGGAGTTGCTGGCACTGGCGACGTGGGCGGCAGGCCGGTGGGTCGGCCGGCGGGCCTCGTTCCTGCGTACCGCGGCACCGCCCGGCGTGGTCCGGTCGCTCCACCTCCCTTCGGTGGTGGGGCGGGGCTCCGGTGGCCTGGCGCAGCTCGACGAAGCGTCATCGGCCGCCCTGAACGCGGATCGCAGCGTGCTCCGCCAAGCTCCGGGGTCGGACCGCTACCCGCTGCTGCGACATGCCGGCGAGCGGGCGGGCGGTCGAGGCGGGCAGGTGCTCGTGCTGTGTCCATCCGTCGTCGAGGCGGGGGTGCTCGGCCATCGCCTCCGCCGCGATGGCGTGCCGACGGCGATCGTCGCCGCCGGTGGTCCCGGTGCGGCGGCGACCGGTGAGTGGACGAGCGCCGCGTCAGGCCGGGCCCACGTCGTGGTCGGGGCTCGCGCCGCGGCATGGGCGCCGGCGCCGAACCTGGAGCGGGTGATCGTCCTCGACGAGCACGACGAGGTGTATCAGCAGGAGCAGGCGCCCACCTGGCACGCCCGGGATGTGGTGATCGAGCGGGCGCGACGCGCCGGCGTGCCGTGCCTGCTCGTGTCGCCGTGCCCCTCGCTCGAGGCTCTGGCGTGGGGCGACCTGATCACCGAGGACCGCGCCGCCGAGCGGGCCGCGTGGCCACGCATCGACGTCGTCGACCAACGGGAGCTGGATCCGGCGCTCGGCCCGTTGTTCTCGCCCCGCCTCGTGGACCTGCTCCGCAGCGACCGGACGGTGATCTGCATCCTGAACCGCACGGGCCGGGCCCGGCTGCTGGCGTGCACATCGTGCGCGACGCTGGCCCGCTGTGCGGTGTGCGACGCCGCGGTGCACCAGATCGACGACACGGCCGACGGTGCGTCGGCGTTCGGTTGCCGACGCTGTGGAACCCAGCGGCCGATGGTCTGCCTGCACTGCGGCGGTCACCGGTTCAAGAACCTTCGCCTGGGGGTCAGCCGGGCCCGGGAGGAGCTCGAGGCGCTGGCCGGGTCGCCGGTCGCGGAGCTGACGGCATCGACCCCCGATGACGACCCCCACGTTCGGTCGGCTCGGATCGTCGTCGGGACCGAGGCCGCGCTCCACCGGGTGCCCCAGGCCGAGGCGGTGGCGTTCTTGGACTTCGACCAGGAACTGCTCTCGCTCCGCTACCGGGCGGCGGAGGAAGCGATGGCGCTGCTCGTCCGGGCCGGGCGCCTGGTGCAGCGGGCCTCCGCCCGGCGGGGAGAGGCGTCCCCGGGCGACCGTCGCGGCCTGGTCTTGGTGCAGACCCGCACACCCGACCACCCCGTGCTGGTGGCGGCCCACCTTGCCGATCCCGGGCGGTTGGTGGCGAGCGAGCTCCCGATGCGCCAGGCGCTCGGCCTCCCGCCGGCCACGGCGATGGCCGCGGTGTCGGGTGCGGCCGCGTCGGAGTTCATGGGAGCGTTCGGAGATCCGCCCGGACTCCGGGTCCAGGGCCCGCTCGACGACGCGTGGCGCATCATCGCTCCGGACCACGCCACCTTGACCGCAGCCCTCGCCGCCGTGCCCCGGCCACCCGGCCGCCTCCGCATCGCCATCGACCCCCTGCGCCTCTGAGCAGGGGGTCGAGCTCCACCCGCTGAGCGGGCTCCACCAGCAGGACGCCCTCGCTCACCGTCACCGCGGTGCGGCGGAGGACGACCCGGTCCCCGCACGGTTCCATGCCGATCGTGCGGCCGCGCGCCGACGCCTGGCGCGGCCTTCATCCACGCCTCCGGCGCCGCTTCGGGGAGCTGTACGACCCCGGCTGGGTTGCCCGAGAACGTCGACCCGGCGCACCGCATCGACGTCGGCGGCGACGTCGGTGAGCCCGTCGGTGAGCACGGACGACCACTGGCCACCCGAGCCGGTGAACCCGTTGTCCCACTCGAATCCGTTGCTCCCGGTGACCTCCGATCCGAGGGCTGCACAGGGGGAACCGTCGGTCCACGGCCGGATCACGACGAGGAGGCCGACGGTGACGGCGATCCCCACCACCGCGATGCCCGCCCACCAGCGGGGACCCGTCGCCGGTGGTTCGGGTAGTCCCTCCGCCGGTGCCGTAGGGGCGACGCTAGGCGTCCGCGGGCCAGCCCTGGCGGCGAGCCTCGTACATGGCGATTGCGGCCGCAGAGGCCACGTTCAGCGAGCCGATCCGGCCGAGCTGGGGGATGAACGCCAGCTGGTCCACGCCCTCCAGAACAGGCGGGGTGAGGCCGCGATCCTCGTGGCCCAGGGCCAGGCACACGGCGCCTGTCAGGTCCGACGCATGGATTGGCACCGCCCCCTCGGCGAGCTCGATGCCCACGACCCGGTACCCGCCCGCCTTGGCCGCGGCCACGGCCTTCGCGGGCTCCTCGACGGCGTGGAAGGTCAGGTAGCGCTCGGAGCCGAGCGCGGTCTTCTTGGTGCCGCCGAGTTCGGGGCCGGCGGTTTGGCCGCAGATCCAGATGTCGTCGATGCGCAGCGCGGCGGCGGTCCGCAGGATCGATCCGACGTTGGCGGGGGTGGCCACCGAGTCAAGCAGCAGGGCGACGCGTCCGGGCGCTTGGCGACGCCACTCCCGGTGGAGGCGCTTCAGGTCGGTGCTGCCAAGGTTGCGGCTCATGTCGACGCCGCCACGTGGAGGATCCGGTAGCCAGCGCGAGACGCCGTGCGCTCGGCGGCCCAACCCTGTTCGGCCAGCCATCGGGTGAGGGAGTCCGCGCCCAAATGCTTCTGCACGACGAGTTCCGCCGTTCCCGTGCCCGGGGCCAGGCGGTCGAGCCAGGCGATGAGCAGGTCGTGGAGGGCGGCCTTGCCGATCCTGATCGGCGGGTTGGACCAGAACTGGTCCACGACGAGATCCGTAGGGACCTCGTCGGGAGCGACCACCCGGACCTGGGCCCCGACCCCGTTGGCCTCGGCGTTGGCCCGGCAGAGGGCGCGGGCTCGCTCGTTCACATCGACGGCCCAAACCGTGACCCCGGGCCCGCCCCGCAGGGCGAGGGCGATCGCGATGGGCCCGTATCCGCACCCGATGTCGGCGAGCACGCCCGTCGAGGCCACGGCCGGACCCTCGACCAGCAGCGCCCGGGTGCCATCGTCCACCCGGTCGGGCGAGAAGGTGCCCCGGTCGGTGGCGAGGCGGATCAGGCGACCCTCGGGCAGGATCAACTCGATCGCTTGCGGCGCGGAGGGAGCACTCGGGTCCGGTGAGAAGTAGTGGTCGGCCCGCTTGGGCTGGGGTGACGGCACCGTAGCGACGGTAGCCTGGCCCTCATGGCGCCCTACGAGATCCGTGTGATCGGAGACCCCGTCCTCAAGCAGCAGGCGTCCGACGTCACCGACATCGACGCCCGCCTCGTGCAACTCGTCGACGACATGGTCGAGACCATGTACGCGGCCCCCGGCCTCGGCCTGGCTGCGCCGCAGATCGGCGTGCAGAAGCGCCTGTTCGTCTGGGACCTCAACGACGGCAGCGGCGCCCAATCCATCATCAACCCCGAGATCGTCGAGTCCGATGGCGAGTGGGCGTACGAGGAGGGCTGCTTGTCGGTTCCTGGCCTCTCGTGGGAGATCGTGCGGCCCAACCGGGTGCACGTGGTTGGCCGTGGCCTCGATGGCAACGAGGTATCCATCGAAGCCTCTGAGTTGGCCGGTCGCCTGTTCCAGCACGAGCTCGATCATCTCGCTGGCGTGCTTTTGTTGGAGCGGCTCGACGAGGACCAGGCCAGGGCGGCTCGCCGCCAGGTGCGCGACCTCATGTTGGGCTTCGCGCCGGAGCCGGCGCCCAAGCGCGGCTTGTCGCTTCTCTGAGCACCTGATGGCCGATCCCGCTACCGGGAGCGGGCTGGCCTCGCTGCCCGCCCCACCCGCCCATCCCCGGCGTCTCGTCTACCTGGGCACCCCTGAGCTTGCGGTGGCGCCGCTCGAGGCGCTGCACGCCGCGGGATTCGATATCGCCCTCGTCGTGACCCGCCCCGATGCCCGTCGGGGTCGGCGAGGCGGGGACTCCCCGTCACCGGTGAAAATTGCCGCCCTAGCGCTCGGCCTTCCGGTGAGCCATGACGTCGAAGATGCCACCACGGTCGGCGCCGATCTCGGAGTCGTGGTGGCCTTCGGCGAGATCATCCGCCGCCCCGTCCTCGAGCGCCTGCCTCTGGTCAACCTGCACTTCTCGCTGCTGCCCAGGTGGCGCGGCGCAGCGCCGGTCGAACGTGCGCTCCTGGCTGGCGACGAGCGCACGGGGGTGTGCGTCATGGCCGTCGAAGAGGGTCTCGACACCGGCGGCATCCACGCTCAGGCCGAGCTCGCCATCCGCCGCACCAGCACCGCCGACGAACTGGGCCAACAGCTCACCGCCCTGGGCTCACGTCTGCTCGTCGAGACCCTGCAGGCCGGTCTTGGTACTCCCGTCCCACAAGCGGGCGAGGTCACCTATGCCCAAAAGGTGAACACCGCCGACCTCGAGTTGCACTGGGATCAGCCAGCGATCGAACTCGACCGGGTCGTGCGGCTCGGTGGCGCTTGGACCACCTTCCGCGGGCGTCGCCTGAAGGTCCACTCGGCGCGACCGGGTGCCGAGATGGCTGCGGGCCCCCCGGGCACGATCGAATCCGAGAGGGTCGCAACGGGCCACGGCTCGTTGCAGTTGTTGGAAGTGCAGCCCGAGGGCAAGGGGCGCGCGGCGTTCTCCTCATGGCTCCACGGAGCGCGACCACAGGGCGACGAGCGCCTCGGCGAAACGGTCCCAGGGTGAGCGCGCCGAAGCGTCGACGTCCGCCCGGTCCGCGCGGGCCCCAACCCGAGCGGCCCGTTCCCGTGCCCGATGCGCGCAAGGTTGCGGTGGAGGCTCTTGTGCGCATCGAGCGTGACGGGGCCTACGCCAACCTGCTGCTCCCGGGCCTCCTCGGCCGCAGCGGCCTTGCCGATCGAGACAAGGCCTTCGCCACCCAGCTCGTCTACGGCACCGTGCGCCATCAGCGGTCTTGCGACTGGTTCGTCGACCGCTTCGCCTTGGGCGATCTGGACCCCACGGTGCGCGCTGCGCTGCGGGTGGGAACTTTTCAACTCCGCTTCTTGGGTACCCCACCCCATGCTGCGGTTTCGGCCACGGTCGATACCGTTCCACGGCGGGCCCGGGGCATCGTCAACGCCATCTTGCGGAAGGTTGCCGATGCCGAAGATGCGTGGCCGTCCGACGCCGTTCGGCTGTCCTATCCGGACTGGATCGTCGATCGGCTCGTCACCGACCTCGGCGCCGAACGTGCCCATGGCGCGCTCGAATCCATGAATGGTGCGGCCAGTACGGTGGAGCGAGCGGACGGTTACGTGCAGGACCCGGCGTCGCAATGGGTGGCGGCCGCGGTGGGTGCTCGGGCGGGGGAGCGGATCCTCGATCTGTGCGCCGCACCTGGTGGCAAGGCCACGGCTCTCGCCGCGACGGGTGCGTTCGTGGTGGCAGCCGACGTGCGCCGGGCGCGCGCCGGGTTGGTGGCCGAGAACGTGGAACGCCTGGGGCTCGGGGCGCACGAGGTCTCGGTAGCGGTGGCGGATGGGTTGCATCCGCCGTTTTCCGAGGGCAGCTTCGATCGCGTGCTGGTCGACGCGCCGTGCTCCGGTCTGGGCTCGCTGCGTCGGCGCCCAGACGCCCGATGGCGGATCGACGCCGATGCGCCGGAGCGGCTGGCCTCTCTCCAGAACGACCTGCTCCGCCAGGCTGCGACGCTCGTGTGCCCCGGCGGGACGCTCACGTACTCGGTCTGCACCCTCACGATCGTCGAAACCACGGGCGTGGCGGCGACCTTCCTCGACCGACACCCAGATTGGGTCCCGATCCCAGGCCCCGGTGCACCCTGGCGGCCGTGGGGCACCGGTGCGCTCCTGGTGCCCCAAGCCGCCGACACCGATGGGATGGCCTTGTTCTGCTGGCAGCGCCCAACTACTCAAGGAGCAACATGACCGCCGAAGCCATGATCCCGGGAGCCGCACCTCCGACCGCATGGCGAGCGCGTGTCGTGGTGGTGTCCGATGGCGTTGCGTCTGGCGCACGGACCGATCAAGGCGGCCCGGCCCTGCGCGCTGCGCTCGAGGCATCGGGCGCAGCGGTGGACGCCGTAGTGGTCTCGCCCGATGGCGTCGAGGCCGTCGCCAAGACCCTGCGTGCGCAGGCCGACGGGTTTGCTGGGCTGATCGTGACGACTGGCGGCACCGGCTTCGGCCCGCGTGACCTCACACCAGAGGGGACTCGCCAGGTGATCGAACGCGAGGCGCCGGGTCTGGCCGAGGCGATGCGCCTGGTCAGCCCCCTGGGTCGCCTGTCGCGCGGCATCGCCGGAACGGTGGGCCAAACGCTGGTGCTCAACGTCCCTGGGTCGCCGAAGGGTGCGGTGGAGTGCCTCGGTGCCGTCCTCGATGTGGTTCCCCACGCCCTGTCGCTGCTGGGTGGTGAGCGGCCGCACTGAGCCCGCGATGGTTTCGGCCGAACCGGCTGCGGTTGTCTGCGTACCAGCCGCACGCCGTAGGGTGACGGTCACAACTGAAGACCAACAGACGCCTCCTCGCGGGGCAGGGTGCAAGTCCCGACCGGCGGTAGAGCCCGCGAACCCGAGCCTCCTGGCGAGGGCCGATCCGGTGAGATTCCGGGGCCGACGGTGAAAGTCCGGATGAGAGCGAGGGTGCGCATCGCTCCGCGCGCCGCGTACCCATGACCAGTGGGACGATTCGTGAACGACACCGAGGCCATGCAGGAGGCGATCGAACTCGCGGCATCGGTGCGCGTCGCCACGTCGCCCAACCCATGGGTCGGGTGCGTGATCGAGGCCACCGACGGCCGCCGGTTCACCGGTGCCACCGAGCCTCCAGGTGGCCGCCATGCCGAGATCGTTGCGGTCGATACGGCTGGCGACGCCGCACGCGGCGCCACCGTTTGGGTCACGCTCGAGCCGTGCGCGCACGTCGGACGTACGGGACCGTGCGCAGAAGCACTGATCGAGGCCGGGGTCGCCCGCGTGATGGTGGCAATCGAAGATCCTGACCAGCGGGTGGCGGGAGCGGGGATCGATCGCCTGCGTGCCGCAGGGGTCGAGGTGAGCGTCGGCGAGCAGGCCGACGCGGTTCGCTCCCAGCTGGCCCCCTACCTCAAGCACCGCAGTACCGGCCGTCCGTGGGTGGTACTCAAGCTGGCGGCCAGTCTCGATGGCCGGACCGCAGCGCCTGATGGTTCGAGTCAATGGATCACCGGCGGGGCCGCTCGAGCCGATGCCCACCAACTCCGGGCCGAGAGCGACGCCATCGTCGTAGGTTCGGGCACGGTGGCGACCGACGATCCGTCGCTCACGGTTCGCCATGTCGAGGGTCGCGATCCGTTGCGCGTGGTGCTGGGCAGCGCCCCCGCCGGGGCCCGGGTGCAGCCCGCCATCGAATTCCGTGGAGAGCTGACCGATCTGCTCGACCAGCTCGGCGACAGAGGCGTCCTCCAGGTCCTCGTCGAGGGTGGAGCATCGGTGGCAGGGGCGTTCCATCGGGCAGATTTGGTCGATCACTACGTGATCTACCTGGCCCCGGTCCTGTTCGGCGGTGACGATGCTCGGCCGCTGTTAGCCGGTCACGGCGCCGCCACGATGGCCGATGTCTGGCGTGGTGCCATCGTCGACGTGACCTTGCTGGGCGGCGACGTTCGCATCGACCTCTCGCCCGTTGCCCCCTCACCGGTGACCGGGCCCATCCCTGTCGTGCGAGTTGGCGACATCGAACCTGTCAGCGTCACCGAACCAGGAGAGGCCTAGATGTTCACGGGCATCGTCGAGGAACTCGGCACCGTCATTTCGCGCGAGGGGCCCAAGCTTCGCCTCGGCGCCACCAAAGTCCTGGCCGACGTGGAACTCGGCGCATCCATCGCCGTCAACGGCGCCTGCCTCACCGTCGTCGCCTGGGGCGACGATTGGTGGGAGGCCGACGTGGTCGAAGAGACCTACTCGAGCACCGCGCTGGGTTCGCTCACCCTGGGCGACCCCGTCAACCTGGAGCGACCGGTCCGCCTCGCCGATCGCTTGGGCGGCCACCTCGTCCAAGGCCATGTCGATGCTGTCGGGACCATCGTCGAGCCGGCGCCCGCCCTGCGCATCGCCATGCCCGAGCACCTGTTGCGCTACGTGGTGCACAAGGGCTCGATCACCATCGACGGCACCAGCCTGACGGTGGCGGCCGTCCACGCCGACGGGTTCTCCGTCGCCATCATTCCCCACACCGCCGAGGTCACCACCTTGGGCTTCAAGGGCCCCGGGGACCCGGTCAACCTGGAACTCGACGTCATCGCCAAGTACGTCGAATCCCTTCTGGAAGGACACCGTCCATGAGCGACACCACCCCCGCCGAGATGCCGGCTGCTGTCGGCGGCTTCGAAGTCGCCAACCGCGGCCCCGCCGACGACGGCCCGCTGTCCGATATCAGCGAGGCGCTCGCTGCGTTTGCCCGCGGCGAGATCCTGGTCGTGGTCGATGACGAGGATCGCGAGAACGAGGGTGACCTCATCATGGCGGCCGAGCACGTGACGCCCGAGAAGATCGCCTTCTTCCTCCACCACACCTCCGGGTTCATCTGTGCCCCCATCACCTCTGAGCGAGCTGCGGAACTCGACCTGCGCCCCATGGTCGAGCACAACACCGAGAGCATGCGGACGGCGTTCCTGGTGAGCATCGACTACCGCCATGGCACCAGCACGGGTATCTCGTCGTACGACCGGGCCGCCACCGTGCGCGCCCTGGTAGATCCGAACACCCGGCCCGGTGATCTGGCTCGACCGGGTCACATCTTGCCCCTCGAGGCCCGCGAGGGTGGCGTACTCAAGCGCGCCGGCCACACAGAGGCCACGGTGGACCTGGCGCGCATGGCGGGTCTGTATCCGGCAGGGATCCTGTGCGAGATCGTGGCCCACGACAAGCTCGGCATGGCCCGTCAGCCCGAACTGCGGGCGTTTGCTCGCGAGCACAACCTCTACATGATCTCGATCGCCGACATGATCCGGTACCGGCGGCGCACCGAGAAGCTGGTCCGCCTGGTGTCCGAGGCGCGGATCCCCACGATGTGGGGAGACTTCGCCTGCAAGGTCTATGAGTCGACGCTCGATGGCGAGCAGCACCTCGCCATGGTCAAGGGCGACATCTCCGGAATCGACAACGTGCTGGTACGGGTGCACAGCGAGTGCCTCACCGGAGATGTCTTCGGTTCCATGCGCTGCGACTGTGGCGTGCAGCTCGACGCCGCCATGAAGACCATCAACGAGGAAGGCGCCGGGGTCATCATCTACCTGCGGGGCCACGAGGGGCGCGGCATCGGCATCGGACACAAGATCCGGGCCTACGAACTGCAAGACGACGGTGCCGACACCGTCGAGGCCAACGAGCTCCAGGGCCTGCCCATCGACTCCCGCGAGTACGGCATCGGTGCCCAGATCCTCGTCGACCTCGGCATCACCACCATGCGGCTCATCACCAACAACCCAGCGAAGTACGGCGGTCTCGACGGGTTCGGCCTCGACATCGTCGATCGGGTTCCATCCATCACGGCACCGAACCCCGAGAACATCCGGTACCTGAAGACCAAAGCAGAAAAGATGGGGCATCTCCTCGAAGGCCTCGATGACCTGCCCGCCTCCACCGACCAGGACGCCTGACCCCGTGGCTGGCGACCACCAGGCCGACGGGGTGCCCGAGGCAATCCTCGACGGCAGCTCCTTGACGATCGCCGTGGTGAGCGCCCGCTGGAACTCGCACATCACGCTGCGCCTGCTCGACGGCGTCCGCCGCGGGCTGGCCGATGCGGGCGTTCAGACGAACAACGTCATCGAGGACTGGGTTCCCGGCGCATTCGAGCTGCCACTGGCGGCCAAGACGTGGGCGCTGTCGGGCCGGGTCGATGCGGTGGTCTGCTTGGGCTGCGTGATTCGCGGCGAGACCACCCACTACGAGTCGGTGGCGGGAGAGTGCGCCAGCGGCATCCAGCAGGCGCAGCTCGAGACCGGCGTGCCCATCGCCTTCGGCGCCCTCACCGTCGAGAACCTTGACCAGGCGCTGGCCCGCTCGGAGGGCCCTGGCGGCCACAACGTCGGCGAGGACGGCGCCAAGGTCGTGGTCGAGATGGCCGCCCTTGTCCGGCGCGTCCGCAACGGCTGAGGCGATCGACCGGGACCCCAGTAGGGTCGCGGCCCATGAGCGAGAAGCCTGAGATCACCATCCCGAACGAAGCACCGCCCACCGCGCTGGTGCTCGAAGATCTCATCGAAGGCGATGGCCCTGAGGCCGGACCTGGCCCCGTCGAGGTCCACTACGTAGGCGTGTCGTGGTCGACCGGCACGCAGTTCGACGCCTCATGGGATCGCGGCGACACCTTCGGGTTCCGCCTGGGCGCCGGCCAGGTCATCTCCGGCTGGGACCAGGGCGTGGTCGGCATGAAGCTCGGGGGGCGCCGCAAGATCACCATCCCGCCGCACCTCGGCTACGGCGCGAGCGGCGCGGGCGGGGTCATCGGCCCCAACGAGACGCTCGTCTTCGTGGTCGACCTCCTCGGCGTCGGCTGACCGCACCGGCTCCGAGCATCCTGGCGCTTCTGGGCACGTTTCTCGGACACTCGTGTCCGGGAAACGTGCCAGGTTTGCCCGTGGAGGAGAACGAGGCCGGCAGCTACTCGGCCTTCTCGAACTGCTTGGCGGCGATGGCCAGCAGTACCACGCCCAGCACGATGACCACGCCGAGCTGCGCCAGCATCGGCACCTCCCACCCGTTCCAGGTCAGCGGTGGGTTCAGCGCGGCCTTGGCCGCTTCCGGGGCGTCGATGTAGCCGAACATCGTGGTGCGCACGGCGTGCACGGCGTAGGTGACGGGGTTGATCATCACCAGCGTGTGCAGCCAGGTGGGCAGGTTGTTGATGGGGTACAGCGCGCCGGACAGGAACGACAGCGGGAGCAGCACCATCTGCATGATCCCCATCATTGTTTGCATCTGTTGGATGCGAGCGGCGAGCACCAGGCCCATGGCGCACAGGGTGAACGACAACAGGAAGATCTGCACCGTGAGCACGGCGATCATCACGGGGTGGAGCGGCACGTTCACCAGCGGGCCGAACACCAGGACCAGCAGACCCTGGAGCGTGGCCACGAGGGCACCGCCGAGCGCCTTGCCGATGATGATCGAGCTGCGTCGGACCGGCGCGACGAGCATCTCGCGCAAGAACCCGAACTCGCGGTCCCACACGATCGACATGGCGGAGAACACGGCGGTGAACAGCACCGAGGTGGCGAGTACGCCGGGGAACATGAACGTGCGGAAGTCGAGCCCGGATTCGCCCTGGTCGGTGATGGACGACAGCCCGGTGCCCAGTACGAAGATGAACACCACGGGCTGGACCAGCGCCGACACGATGCGGATCTTGTCTTGACGGAAGCGAATCCATTCGCGCGCCATCACGACCTTGATGGCGCGGATGTCTTGCGAAAGGCCACCCGATGTCACTCGGATAGCGGCCACCTCGTGGCGGGTAGTGGGGTCGACGGCGGTCATCGGGAGGCTCCTCGGAAGCCGGCGGTTGCTGCCCGGAACCGATCGCCCGCAGAGGCTTCGGCGTCGCGGATGGTCCGACCGGTGATGGACATGAACACGTCATCGAGCGTTGGTCGGGCTACTGAAACCGACAGGATCGGAATGCCCAGCTCGGCGAACAACCGAGGCACGAACCGTTCGCCCTCGGCAACGTTGATGGTGACGGCGCCCTCGCTGCGGACGGCCTCGATGCCGAATCGTTCGGCGAGTGCAACCACCGCAGCATCGTCGTCGGCCGTGGCGATCTGGATGCGGTCCGTGCCGACTCCGGCCTTCAGCGACTCCGGGGTGTCGAGCACCTTGAGTTCGCCGCTGTCCATGATGGCGATCCGGTCGCAGTGCTCGGCTTCGTCCATGTAGTGGGTGGTGAGGAAGATGGTTATCTGCTCTTGCTGACGAAGTTCCGCGATGTAGCCCCAGATCGACGACCGGGTCTGTGGGTCGAGCCCCACCGTGGGCTCGTCGAGGAACAGCACGCGAGGCGAGTGCATCAGCCCTCGGGCGATCTCGAGCCGTCGCTTCATGCCGCCCGAGAAGGTGTCGACCTTGTGGTCCTTGCGGTCCCAGAGCCCCACCATCTCGAGCACCTGCCGCATCCGCTCGTCGACGAGGTGCTTGGGAAGGTCGTACAGGTCGGCGTGGAACCGGAGGTTCTGGGCGGCGCTCAGGTACGTGTCGAGGGTGGTGTCTTGGAAGACCAAGCCGATGTTGCGCCGAACCTGTGCCCGCTCGCTCACGATGTCGTGGCCGGCGACGCGCGCCGTGCCACTGGTGGGGGTCACCAAGGTGCACAGCATCTTGATGGTGGTCGACTTCCCGGCCCCGTTCGGTCCGAGGAAGCCGAAGGTCTCGCCCACGCCGACGGTGAAGTCGATCCCCCGCACGGCTTCGAAGTCTCCGTAGTGCTTGGCCAGGTGTTCGACCTCGACCGCACAGGTCGAGGGATCGAGGTAGGGGGCGCTCATCCGCAGGCTTCCGGGTAGATCATTGGAATGTCCAATGATATGGTCAGACCCATGGAATCGCAACACGATGACGCGCCGCCGGTGCTCGTACTGGCGCGGCTCGGCACCGTGATGCGACGCGCCTTCGCAGCGCGGATGGCAACGGAGCCGTGGGCGTCCGACGCCGGTCTGCGGCCCGGCAGCTACAGCATTCTGCGCGCGGTGGCCGGTGCCGATGCACCCCCCTCGCAGCGAGACCTGAGCGATCAGCTGGGCATCGATCCCAGCGATTTGGTGGGGTTGATCGATGTCCTCGAGCAGGCCGGATTTCTCACCCGCGAGCGTCATCCCCACGATCGGCGCCGCCACGCACTCCGGGTCACCACCGATGGCGCGGCCGCCCTGGGCCACTTCGATCGGGTTGCCTCCACGGTGGCGAACGATGTCTTCGGCGTGCTCGCAGCAAGCGATCGGTCGGTCCTCGAAGACCTCCTGGGCCAGGTGGTGGCGGCGCACGAGGCCGATTCGACCAGCGCCACGGCCTGAGTCGACCCCTGGTCCATTCGTCGATGGCCAGCAACGATCGTCGAACTGGCTTGGCCCTGAAGGGGAGCGGACCGGTACCGTCGCCCTCGTGCTGAAGCTGGTGTTGCCCAAGGGATCGCTCGAGAAGGCCACGCTGGAGCTCTTCTCGGCCGCGGACCTCCAGGTCAACCGATCATCCTCCGTGGACTACAGGGCCACGATCGAAGACCCTCGGATCGAGTCCGTGCGGATCCTGCGCCCTCAGGAGATCCCCATGTACGTGGCGGAGGGCATGTTCGACCTTGGCATCACCGGTCGCGACTGGATCGAGGAGACCGAGAGCACCGTCGAGTCGCTCGGTGAGCTCAAGTACTCGAAGGCCACGTCACGGCCCATCAGGATGGTGGTGGCCGTCGCTGGCGATTCTCCCGTCGAGCGGGTCGAGGATCTGCCGAACGGCGTGCGGGTATCCACCGAGTACCCGGTCGTCACCCGACGCTTCTTCGAGGCGAAGGGGATCGAGGCGGACATTCGCCTGAGCTACGGGGCCACTGAGGCGAAGATCCCTGACATCGTCGACTGCATCGTCGAGATCACCGAGACCGGTCGAGCGTTGCGGGCCGCCGGCCTCAAGGAGGTCGACCAGATCCTCCAGAGCTACACCGAGCTCGTGGCCAACCCGGAGGCGTATGCCGATCCGGACAAGGCCCACGCGATGCACCAGATCCGCACCCTCCTGCAGGGGGTGCTCGAAGCGCGCGGCAAGGTGCTCGTGAAACTCAATGTTGCGTCCGTCGACCTCGACAGAGTGATCGATCTCCTGCCCTCGATGAAGGCGCCCACCGTGTCGAAGCTGCACGGTGACGGGGGCTATGCGGTCGAGACGGTGGTCGAGCGGCGGGGGATCAACGTGTTGATCCCAGCCCTCAAGGACGCAGGAGCATCCGATATCATCGAGCTTCCCCTGGCGAAGATCATCCACTGACCATGTCAGCAAGCACCGAGGGCACCGGCCTGAGCGCGGCATTCGGCACCCGAACGGGTCGGGTGATGGCATTCGACGATGCTTTGGGGGCCGGTCACGTGCGGGCCGATGTGAGCGACGAGGCCTGGTACTTCCATTGCACTCGCATCGCCGACGGCACGCGCATGATCCCCATCGGCACATGGGTGTCGTTCGAGGTCGAGCCGGGTCCAACCGGTCTCGAGGCTGTGCACCTGCGGCGTCGGACCTGACCCAGCGCCCTCGGGCGGTCAGTCGTCGGCGCTGTCCTCGGTGGCCACGACGGGTTCGGGCGTAGCGCCGCCGTAGCTGGCCTTCATCTGAACAAAAGCGAGCCGGAGCTGGGCCAGGGCATCGTTCAAGGTGGCCTCGTCCTCACCCAACCGGCCCTGCAGGACGTCAGCCAGGGCACCGAACGCATCGATGGCGATCTGCGCTTCCTCGAACTTTGGTGGCTGTGCCGAGAGGTGGATCGCCGCAAGCTCCCAGCAGCCCATGGCGTGGTTGGCTACGACCTGGGCGGCGGGTACCTCGGCCAACTGCTCGCGGACCTGGGCCATCTCGGCGGCGATTTCCTGGGCCTCTGCCTCCTGGTCGGCCGTCAGTGGCGCGCCTCCAGGTTGGCCAGGTGCTGGGGCGGCGCCCAGGGGAGCGTCGCTCGCCCGCTCTACGCGCCGTTCACCATCGGGTGTCCACAAGCTCATTGGTGTCCTCGTCTGAGTCGTCCACGGTGCGCCGCCGTCTGGACTTGCCGTCGACGCCGCCTGCGCTGGTACCCTAGGACACGTAACAACCTGGGAAAGCGGGGCCTCGCCCCCACCCGGCCACCCGCCCCCCGGGGCAGTGTGCGCCCGGGTCGATGCTGCAAACGCCACGGCGCACGCGGATGTCGGCTTTTCCGACA
>Ga0105044_10004386_pt1 | contig 19400 bp, 13 predicted proteins | sample MAT01_FD_78092 | JGI IMG/M metagenome (GOLD analysis project Ga0105044, IMG submission 78092) | Freshwater microbial communities from Lake Fryxell liftoff mats and glacier meltwater in Antarctica - MAT-01 | ecosystem: Environmental > Aquatic > Freshwater > Ice > Liftoff microbial mat | place...
CCTTCAAAGGAAATTACTCTTCGTGGCTCAAACAAAAAGAGGAACGCCTTCGTGTTGAAGAGCAGGAAGATCATTCGCGTTCTAAGACCCTGAAGCGTGAACTCGAGTGGATTAATCAAAGCCCAAGCGCGAGACGCGCCAAATCGAAAGCCCGAATTGCAGCTTACGAAAAAATGGTGGCGGAAGGCGGCGCAGATAATATTGATGAATTGGAAATCTATATTCCACCTGGACCCCGACTGGGAAATGTTGTGGTGGATTTTAAGGATGTTTCAAAAGCCTTTGGCGACAAACTTCTGATTGAGAATCTTACCTTCAATCTCCCTCGAGGAGGAATTGTCGGAGTTGTCGGGCCCAACGGGGCTGGTAAAACGACTCTTTTCCGAATGATGGTGGGTCAAGAAAAGCCAGATACCGGAATAGTCACCGTTGGGGAGACCGTGAAGTTTGGATACGGAGAGCAGTCTCGTGAAAGCTTGGATTCCAACAAAACAGTCTGGGAAGAAATTTCAAAGGGCCAAGATGTAATCACTCTCGGAAAGAAAGACGTGAATTCGCGTGCGTATGTGGCTCGCTTTAACTTTTCGGGGGCTGATCAGCAAAAAAAAGTAGGGCAACTCTCGGGGGGAGAGCGCAATCGAGTTCAGCTTGCAAAAATGCTTCGAGAAGATTCCAATTTGCTTTTGCTCGATGAACCCACAAACGATTTGGACGTGAATACCCTGCGTGCTCTTGAAGAGGCCTTGAATAGCTATGCTGGCTGCGCAGTTATTATCAGCCATGATCGCTGGTTCTTAGATCGAATTGCGACTGCTATCTTAGCTTTTGAAGGCGATTCTCGAGTTGTTTATTTTGAGGGGAATTATTCCGATTACGAAGAGGATCGAAAGAAGCGTCTAGGCAAAGATGCGACTCCGAAGCCCATTAAATATAAGCCACTAAAAGTCGCTTAAGCTTTGGCAGATCGAGTTGCGGATAAACCTTCGAGATAGGTGCGAAGTCCTGGGAATTTAGTTTTCAACTGTGAAAATTGTTCACCCCTGCAGCAAAGTAGGAGTGCATCCGTAGCGCCTACCACATCCGCTGTTCGAGGAATGGATCTGAAAGCACCCACTTCTCCCACAAAACTTCCAGGCCCAAGGGTTGCAATCGGTGTTTTTTCCCGATTGACCTGCAAGAGTCCACTCAGAATGCAAAAAATTCCATCGCTTGGCTCGCCTTGCCGAAAGAGAACTTCTCCTACGGAAAGAGTCGTGGATTGAAATAGCTTGAAAACTTCTTGGAGCCTCTTGTCATCCAGCGCTTCGAGCGAAGGAATGTTTCTGGCTCGGAGGGAAAAGAGACGGAATTCAAAAGTTTTTTGAATCTGCTTCTCGAGCTCGGGATATCTTTCAAATAGTGTGTAAAGGCTATCTTTCGTAAACTCTAAGAGAAGTGAATCGGTCTGACATTCTGCCGTGGCGGTTCGCTGCATATGACCGAGCACTGCCATCTCTCCAAAAATATCACCGGTCGTGAGCATCTTTTCAAATCCAGACTTAGAACGAAGTCGAACCGAGCCTTCAATCAGAATATAAAATGTCTCTGGATAGTCGCCTTGGCCGAAGATGGTTGAGCCTTTTTCAAATTTCTTAGGTTTGGCCTCGCTTAAGAGTCTCTGAAGCTGCTCACTCGTAAGACTGCTCAAAAAAATCGTATCTTGAATGTCAGAATTAAATTTTCTAGAGGAGGAGCTGAACTCATGACTTGGCGAAAATGGAAGTTGAACGGGCTTGCCTGTGCTTCGCGGTCTCAGTTCGATGCTGGCCAAACTTTCCTTTCGATTAAGTTCCAATTTGAAACTTCGAATGAGGCCATCCTCCCAAAGCTTTTCCTTATCAACGAACAAAACAAGATCTCGAACAGAACTCCATTCGCCGCATTCGACATAGCAGAGACATCCGACAGCAGAATAGGCGCCTGACTTGGCTCGATCCGGAGGGCTCTGCCGCAAATGAAGTTCGGCAAAAGTCTTCGACATCATTCCCAAATTTTTGAGATTGAGATTGGCAGCTTTAAAATTCTCGACTATTTTTCGAGAAGGATCGAGGGTCGTCCCGCGAAAGGCTCCCTCTATATTCTTCCAAATATTCCCACTGCTCCCCATGAACTAGATATTTTCTCACAAATCACGGAGCTTTGCAGAACCTCAAAAAGTTTAGTGATTCTAATAATTTACTCGAAGCTAAATGCAGGAGCACCCAATGTCGTTGGTGAACTCAGGGGCGGAGTTCTCATAGACTGTAATGGGGCTTGAGCAGTCGGTACTTTCCGAAACTGCGAATTTGTAAATCTTGATGTTGAATTCGGATGGATCAACTTAATGATTCCCCCACTCCATGCTGAATGACTTCAAGATTTTGGGGCGCAGCACTATTTTTAAATCTGAATGGGAGCAGGGTAATTCTTGGTAAAGCAGGCGTCACACATGGAGGTCTTGGGCTTTAAATAGTCGAATATCTCGTCCATTTTGAGATACTTGAGCGAATCAGCGATCACGAACTCTCGAATCTGTTCAATGGATTTGTTGGCACCAATGAGTTCGGATTCTTGCGGCGTATCAATACCATAATAACAAGGTGAAACTGTTGGGGGCGCAGAAATCCTCATATGGATCTCACTCACACCCGCATCCTTAAGAATCTGATTAATCTTTTTTGATGTTGTGCCCCGAACAATCGAATCATCCACGACGACGACTCGCTTACCTCGCAGACTTTCTTTGAGCGGGTTCTGTTTAATTTTTACGCCAAAGTCTCGAATACTCTGATGAGGTTCAATGAATGTCCGTCCAATATAATGATTTCGAATAAGTCCGAGCTCAAATGGAACGCCGCTTTCTTGAGCATAACCAATTGCGGCTGGTATTCCAGAGTCAGGAACTCCCATCACAAGATCGGGCCGAAAGCCGTCATTCATATCTTTCTGTGCGAGCAATTTTCCCAAACGCTTACGCACTTCATAAACCGAATCTCCAAACACAATCGAATCCGGACGAGAAAAGTACATCCACTCAAAAACACAGGGAGCTGGCTTCACTTTTTTCGGCAAAAACCAGGAGTTCATTCCTTCACTCGAAAACTCGATGACTTCACCAGGCGCGAGCTCACGCAACACTTGAGCACCGACCAGATCAAATGCGCAGGACTCAGACGCGGCAAAAAATCCACTTCCGAGACTTCCTACAACAAGCGGTCGAAAACCATAGGGATCTTTCACCGCAAAAACTCGAGTCTTTTGATTTTCTCTTACCATGATGGTCAGAGAGTAGGCGCCTTCAACGGCCGTAAGCGCCGTCTTCAATCGCTCTTCAAAACTACCCTTCGACTTTGAAATTAAATGCAAGATCACTTCGGTGTCAGAGGAAGTTTGAAAAACACTTCCCTCGCTCTCGAGCTGGCGACGCAAAGTAGTGGCATTCGTAAGATTGCCATTGTGAGCGATCGATATTTCAAAATTCAAACTCTCGACCCAAAGTGGCTGAAGATTTCGAGCGACCGAACCGCCCGCCGTAGAATAGCGAACGTGACCGATGGCATAGTCGCCCTTCAGTTCAGTGAGCGAACCTTTAGGGAAGACTTGATTCACCAGTCCCTGGCCTCGAACTCCATTCATTTTTTGGCCATCGTCGACGATGATCCCAGCACCCTCTTGGCCACGATGCTGAAGAGCGAAGAGTCCCAAATAAGTTATATGAGCGGCTTCCGGAATATTCCAGGCCGCGATCACTCCACATTTCTCTTTGAGCTCTCTCATCTAAATGTCTCCGTCCAAGACGCAAAGAGTTCATCTACCTTGCCGGACAAAAAGGGTTTAATCTCAAATACCCCTGAACTCGTAACCGAGCCAAGTCGCTTCGCTTGAACTTTTGACTCCATCGAAAAACGAATGAGGTCCGAACGCTTTGCCGGATCTAGCTCCACAATCACACGACCACCGGCTTCGCCGTACAAAAGCGAATCTCGGCGTTGTTGAAACTTCAGCAGATCGCCTTCAAAACCAAAAATTCCGCGATCATAATTTCCAAAGCAGGCTTTCGCAAGTGAGACAGCGAGTCCACCTTCAGAAACCGTTCTCAAACTCAAAAACATTTCTTCTTGATGCGCTTTTAGCAAAAACATCTGAAGTCGCTTTTCAGCTTCCAAATCAAATGCAGGAACTCCCGAAATTTTAAGTCCCAAAATTCTCAAATAAGCAGAGCCACGTGGAGGCTCTTGAGAAGTGGGAGCAAAGCTCTCAATCATCCAGACTTCGGAGCCTATCTTTTGAAACACTGACGGCCGTACTTTTCTCACATCTTGAATTTTCCCAACAGCGACTGTGAAAATCGTGGGCGCTATATCTACGGCGCCGTCTGCAAGAAGAGTCTGATTATAAAGCGAAACATTTCCGGAGATACAGGGAGTCTCAAAGATCCTTGCGGCGTCATTCATTCCATCAACACCCAAGGAAAGAGCGCCCGCAGTCGACGATTTCTTGGGACTCGAAAGATTCACTCCGTCGGTGTACGCCAAAGGTGCTGCGCCTACGCAAGCCAGACTTCGAATATTGGTGGCGAAACTCAGAGCCATGCCCTTTCGTGGATCAAACGAATTCCAATGTTCATTGCAAGATCCCTTAAATGCAACGCCCGTCAAATCAGACTCGGTCGCACCCACCCAAAGGACGGCAGCATCATGCCCAGGCCCTAGCAAAGTCCGACCACCGACAGTTGAATCATAACGCTCAAAAATTTCCTTCTTCGAAGAAATGGAAGGCAGAGCAAGAAGTAATTTCAAAACTTCCCAATCCTTGACGTCTTTGGAAGACGGAAGTGGAATTTCTGAAGGTACATCGGGATACGTCCAATCGGGTGGGGGCAAATCGGCGTCCGGCGGATCCATTAATTTTTGAACGGGTAAATCGACAACTGTTTCTCCATTAAAAGTCATCACAAGTCGATCGCCCTCTATTGTTCGGCCAATCACCTCGGCATCACAACCCCATTTCTCAAGCAGAGCCTTGAATTTTTGTTCTGATCCCGGATTGACCACGGCGAGCATTCGCTCTTGAGATTCTGAAAGTAGAAGCTCGAAGGGCTTCATCCCTGGCTCTCTTGTGGGAACTCTTTCGAGTTCAATCGACATCCCGACATTCGATTTGTAAGCAATTTCGGTTGTCGAAGAGGTAATGCCCGCGGCACCCATATCTTGAATTGCAATTAAATCTGCAGAAAGCTCATTCATCGCATCCAGGGTAGCTTCCATCAAACACTTTTCTTTAAAGGGATCTCCCACTTGCACGCGAATCTTCTGACCATCTCCGGAATTATCTTCCGAAAAATCTGACGAAGCTAAAAGCGATGCACCGTGAATTCCATCTCGGCCCGTCTTTGCTCCCCAAATCATAATGGAAAGACCTGGCTTCGCGGTGGCAGATTTAAATATTCGATCGCGCTCTACAATTCCAAGCGCAAAGACATTCACGAGAATATTGCCGTTATAACAGGAGTCGGTTTTGACTTCGCCGCCTAAAGTTGGAATTCCAATGCAATTGCCATAATGCGCAATTCCTGAAACTACCCCATCCAGCAAAAACTGATGCTTCGCTTGATTGAGTTCTCCAAATCTCAAATAATTGGCAACAGCGATGGGCCGGGCACCCATCGTAAAAATATCTCGCAAAATTCCACCCACTCCGGTGGCTGCCCCCTGAAAGGGCTCTACAAAACTGGGGTGATTATGACTCTCCACTTTGAAGGCGATCGCGCGTTTTGCATCCAGCTCGACGAGTCCCGCGTTTTCACCCGGACCCTGAAGTACGGCTTTCCCGCTCGTGATCAATTTTTTGAGGTAGCGTTTGGAACTTTTGTAACTACAATGCTCACTCCACATGACGCCGATCATTTGAAGCTCTGTCTCTGTAGGAAGGCGACCCAATCTCTCTTGAAGAGATTTCCATTCTTTCTCGTTTAGACCAACTGCTTCAAAGTTCATCGCAGCGCCTCGGCAGCACCGCGCCAAAATAATTTTCCATCCGACAACCGAAGTGGTGAGAAGGAGGCTCTCTCGGGATGAGGCATCAAGCCCAAGACTGAACCTTTGCCAACCGTTCGATAAATTCCAGCTATGTCTTCAAATGAACCGTTGGGATTCTCTTCATAGCGAAAAACGGGATTGAGTTCGGCGCGATCCATTTTGGGAGCTTGAAAATTTCCAAAACGATGAGCGATGGGGGTGGATATACTAGAGCCTATATCTGATTTTTTAATCCAAGGAAAAGCTTCGGCTTCGATTCTCAATTTGACCGTTCGACTAATGAATTTGAGATTCTGATTCACCGTGAGATAACCCGGCAACATTCGACTTTCAATGAGGATCTGAAAGCCGTTACAAATTCCCAGTACATGCGCACCGGCTTCGATCGCAGTATTCAAAGTTTCCATAGCGGGGCTCAGCTTAGCAATTGCTCCCGCTCTTAAATAATCTCCAAAACTAAATCCTCCAGGAATAAGAATGAGCTGGTAAGCCCCGGGCAAAATTTTATCTTGGTACCAATGATATTTGGCAGAAATCGATGGCTCAAGTTGTAAAGCCCGCAGCGCATCGTGATCGCAGTTTGAACCAGGAAAGCGAATCACAGCAGCTGCGATACTCATTAAACCTTCAGCTCCACTTCAAAATTTTCCATGACGACATTGGCGAGCAATTTGTTCGCCATCTCTCGTCCCATCTGAAGGGCTTGAGAATCGGATTCGGCAGATACTCGAATCACAAAAACTTTTTCCAACTGAATTGACTCGATCGTTTTAAATTCCAAACGTTTGAGAGCCGTGGTGATGGCTTCGGACTGAGGGTCCAAAATTCCCTCTTTGAAGCGAACTCGAATCTGAAGATCAAAGCTTTTCAAGAAGCACCTACTTTTTGAAGTCTTGACCAGACTTCCTGATATCCCTTCATCAAATCTCCCAAATCAAATCGAAATCGATCTTTGTCAAATTTTTCAAGACTCTCTGAATCCCAGAGACGACAAGTGTCCGGCGAAAATTCATCCGCCAAAACAACATCTCCTTTTGCGTTTGTCCCGAACTCCAGTTTGAAGTCGACCAAAATCAAGTTCGCTTTCTTAAACAAGGCAACCATTAACTCATTTACCTTCAGAGCAATTTTCCGACAGCTATCCAAATCGGTTTGAGGAATTTTATAAAATGAGAGGAGAAGATCTTCCGAAACCTGCGGATCTCCCTTTGCATCGTTTTTCAGATACCATTCAAGCAAAGGCTTTTCAAAAATCTCGCCTTCTTTTTCGCCCAGCCTCATGGCTAAGGATCCCGCCATTCGATTGCGAACAACAACCTCTACGGGAATCATCTTGAGGCTTTGGGATTCGAAAGTTCGAGAATCGACTTTTCGGATGAAATGATTGGGGACAGCGTTAGATTTTAAGTATTCAAAAACGAAGGACGAAAGGGCGAGATTCAGCTCTCCTTTGCCATTAAATTCAGCCTTTTTTTGAGCATTAAAGGCCGTCGCCGAATCTTTGAAATAATGAAATAAAGTGCCCGAGGGGCTTCTAAAGACGATTTTGGCCTTACCCTCGTAAACTCGTTCTCCGTAGTTTTCCACGATGCTGCCAACTTATTCAAGGGAGGCCGAAGATGCAAGGGGGGTCAGAGCACTTTGGGTACACCCGTACCCAAAGTGCTCTGACCCCCCTTTTGGCTTGACCCAAGCCACCCCCGAATGAGCATTCTAATCCAATGGCAGACACCCCGATGATGCGCCAGTGGAGCGAACTCAAGAGCTTGGCGGGCGACGCTCTCCTGTTCTTTAGACTTGGCGACTTTTATGAGCTCTTTGATACGGATGCCGAAACCGCTGCCCCGATCATGGGAATCGTGCTGACTTCCAGAAATCAGAAGAGCCCCGACGCAGTCGCCCTCTGCGGAATCCCTCTTCACCAGTTCGACAATTATATTGGAAGGCTTTTGGACCGTGGCTATTCGGTCGCGCTCGCTGAGCAAACCGAGGAGCCCAAGCCCGGAAAGAATCTAGTTCGACGAGAAATCGTTCAAACCTTTACTCCGGGCATCCGACTCCTTCCCCTCGATGAACGCCCGCACTTCGCTGCATACTTGAACGGTGACCTCACGAATTGGTCGCTAGCCGCAGCCGATGTTTCAACCGGAGAAATCTACGTCGAATCGGGTGAAGGCATCGAAGACCTTCAAGAATTGATTGATCGGCTACCCATTCAGGATCTGCGATATCAGGCTCTTCTTCCCGAAGGGCTGAGAGCTCTTTTTCACCAAAAATCTCCAACCTCTGGGACTGTCGAAGCTGAGGCTTTGATTCTGGAGCATATGTGCGTTTCGGAGCGAGAGGACTTCCCAACCTCATCAAATCAAGAAATGATTGCACTTGGGAGCTTATTCCGCATCCTCAAGGATGCTCACCCTCGAGAGAGATTGAAGTTTTTCTCGCAGACTCATTCGGCAGATCAAATGAAACTTTCGGCGGCTACTCGCCGCAATCTGAATCTCTTTGAACCCGCCCAAAATAACTTATTCGAAACGATTGATCGAAGCGTTACGGCTTTTGGACGTCGTGAGCTCAAACACTTTTTGTCGGAACCCCTGCGCGATATTGAAGAACTCAGACGCCGTCGAGAGATCGTGCTTTTTTTTAAATCACAGGGCTTGCTTCGAAAAAATCTTCGAGAAAGAATGCGCAAGATTTTAGACCTTCCACGACTTTTGCGCCGAGAGCGCGGGCCGAGAGAACTTTTTAGACTCAAAGAAAGCTTGCAGTCAGCATTCGATGCGAGCCAACTCCTTAGTCCACAAATAGAGCTCTTTCAAAAAATTAAAGCTTCATCAGAAGCACTGCGAGACTTTGTGAGGAATCTGGATGAGCGCCTGGTGATGAGTGAAGATCCGGAAACAGGTTGGATCAAGGCAAAAATCTCTCCAGAACTCGATGAGCTGCGAACTTTAGAGACCAACTCTCAAAGAATTCTCTCTGAGATGGAGGGTGGCCTTCGAACAGAGACAAAAGTCTCGGCGCTCAAAGTAAAATTTCATCAGGTCTTAGGATATGTCTTTGAAGTAAGTGCCAATCATCGCGACAAAATCCCCTCGCGTGCGAGTTCGATTCAAAATTTGGCGAATTCTATTCGATTTAAAACCGACGAACTTAAGGCGTTGGAAGAGAAATTACTCAGCCTCTCATCTAGAATTCGAGAAGCGGAGTCTGCCGAGATTGCGCTGCTCTATGGTGAGGCTCGGGAGCGCACCCCGGCCATCATCGAATTTGTAGGACTCCTTGCGACTCTCGACGCGCTCCAGGCGTTCGCGGAAATTTCTGTAGAGAGATCGTGGACCAGCCCAACCACCATTGAGGATTCAGAGATATTCCGATTGGAAATCACCGATGGGTCTCATCCGATGATTGAAGGCTTCGTACCGCTGAGCTTAAATCTCTCCACTGATTCTACTCAAATGGTTTTGCTGACGGGCCCCAATATGGCCGGAAAATCAACCTTGATGAGAATGGCGGCGACCCTTATTTTGCTTCACCAAGCGGGCGCAGATGTTCCCGCAAAATGCATGCGTTCCAGTTTGTTTGATCGATTGATGTGCAGGATGGGTGCTCAAGATGATTTAGCTTCAGGCCAATCCACATTTTTTGTTGAAATGCGTGAAGTGGCCCAGATGCTTAACGGGGCAAACGAGAAGTCTTTCCTTCTATTTGATGAAATTGGTCGAGGCACTTCGACCTATGATGGAATGAGTTTGGCATGGGCGATCGGCGAGGCCATTCATGATTCAAAATCTCTCAGCATCGTGGCGACTCATTATTTGGAACTCGCGGATTTGGAACGCAGATGTTCTCGCCTCAAATCATTTCATCTGGGAGTCGAAGAACAGAACGGCAAATTGGTTTTTACTCGGCAACTGATGGAGGGGCCCGCCTCTCGATCCTATGGAATTCAGGTAGCGCGTTTGGCAGATCTTCCCGAAGGTATTCTGAATCGCGCAACTCAAAAGCTTCAAGAGCTCGAACGCAAAAGATCTCAGAGCCTACCACTCTTTGAATGGAGAGGGTCTTGAAGGTAGGGCGTACCTATGATCTGGAATCCCTCTTTGATCGTCTCAATAGAATTTATTTTGACAGCAAACTAAACGTCATCGTTCGATGGTCACCTCGATCTACTCCAAAGGCTCGCCGACGAGTCGTTCTTGGGACATTTGAGCAAAAAATGAATACGATTACGCTTTCACGAAGACTGGACAATCCACGAGTTCCGCTCTTTTTTCTCGAGCATGTGCTCTTTCACGAAATGCTTCACGCGATTTTTCCTCGGGACGACCATCGAATGCATACAGATCAATTTAAAAAATTCGAAAGAATGCATCCCGACTATGCTCTGGCGAGAGAATGGGAAAAATCATCGATTAAAATATTATTTGAGAAAGCTCAGGGAGAGCTCAATATGGGAAAAAGACTGGCTTAAGACTTCTTGGAATCTTCTTTTTTCGCCTCTGCTTCATCTTTCTTGGGCGTCACGTCAATATGATCGGATTCCTTCATCGATTTTTTGAAGTTTTTGATTCCCTGACCGATCCCTGCACCAAGCTGCGGAAGCTTCGCTGACCCGAATAGAAGGACGATGATCGCAAGAAGGATGAGTAATTCTGTAACACCAATTCCAAACATAATGACCTCTCCTGATAGTCTAACCTGTTAAAAAATTTCATACATCCTCAAGATGAGTAACGCAATAAGTCATTGAAATATCTCAATTAAATCGTGTTTCTTCGGTAAACTCGAGCTGCGGAGGTATTTTCATTTCGTGCAAACTTCGATGAAAACTCAGAGGCCAGCCCGACCACTGCTTGCCATGAGTCTCTTAATTAGTGGGATCTATATCGGACTCTCCTTAGTCTCCTATTCGAAGAACGATCCTTCGTGGAACTTCAGTTCTTCCAATTTCGATTCGATTCAAAACTTAGGAGGCATTGTTGGAAGTTGGCTCTCTGATTTACTCCTCCAAATTTTTGGTGTGGTTGCCTATCTTCTCACTCTCGGCGCCCTCATGGGCGGGTTGAAATTATTGAATCCCCAGACACTTCTCGTTCTGGAGAGTGCCAAGATTCAAAAACGCTCTAAGTGGAGAACTCCACTCGCTGTTCTGATACTTAGCTTCTCGGTCGCTGGACTCCTTTCACTCTTGCCGCTGTCTATTTACCAAAACATTTCTGTCGGCGGCGCCTTGGGATTCGCGCTATCAAAGATGGCAACATTTTGCTTTAGCATTGTTGGAGCAACAATTTTATTCGTGGGTGGTCTGTGGATTGGTTTTTACCTTCTGACGGATCACGTGATGATTTCGATCTCTGGTGCTCGATTCGATTTTACATCAAAACTGAATTCCATTTTTTCTCGAATGAAAGAAAAGTATAAACGAGATCCAAAGCCCCAATCGCCTTCCGTTCATTTAAATCCATTCAAAAAGACTTCAGCTCCAGTTGCTGATTTGCCAAATGAAATTCCCAAGAATCCAAAAGTTGAGTCACAGCCACAGCTGGCACTCTTTAGCAGAATTCCAAAAGTGAGTGAGCCTGAAGGTGTAGCCAACGCGCCTATGACCGACAGAGTGCTGCTGATGAAGGAAGCGCCCACTCGAAAGAAGGCGGCTCGCAGCCCAAGTCTCTACGAAACTCCATCACTTCAGCTCTTGGACCTCCCTCAGGAAACGGGCTTTGAAATCTCAAGAGAAGAACTCATTGCAAACTCGAGAGCCCTTGAACAAAAGCTTTTGGATTTTGGGATTCAGGGTCATGTGACAAATATCCGTCCAGGTCCGATCATCACTCTCTACGAATTTGAGCCAGCACCCGGTGTGAAGGTTAAAAATATTACCAATCTCACGGATGATTTGAAACTTGCGATGAAGTCGATCAGTATTCGAATTCTTGCTCCTATTCCTGGCAAAGCCGCTGTGGGCATTGAAATTCCAAATCCTCGCAGGCAGACCGTGTATCTGCGCGAGATTTTGCAGTCTCCTCTGTTTCAAAATTCATCGGCACCTCTTACGATGGGAATGGGCAAAACGACCTCTGGTGATTCTTACGTTACCGATCTTGCGAAGATGCCTCATCTTTTGATTGCAGGAGCCACGGGCTCTGGAAAGTCTGTCGGGCTCAACGGCATGGTTGTAAGCATGCTTTACAAGTCTTCTCCAGAAGAACTGAAGTTCATCATGATCGACCCGAAAATGCTGGAACTTTCTGTCTATGACGGCATTCCGCATTTACTTCTTCCTGTCGTCACGGATCCAAAAAAAGCAGCTCGAGCATTGGGATGGGCAGTAAAGGAAATGGAACGCCGCTACAAACTCATTTCATCTCTCGGTGCGCGTAACTTGAAGTCCTATAACGACAAAGTTGCAAGGCTCTCTGAAGATGATCTGAAAAAAGAGCTCGAGAAAACAAAGCAGGCAGAAGCCTCAGCCAATTCCATTATCGAAGACGAAGAGTCTCGCATTGCAGACGCCAAAGAAGCTGCGGCACTTCAAGAAGCCGGTCTCGATAAATATATAAAACTTCCGAATATCGTTGTGGTCATCGACGAACTCGCAGATTTAATCATGGTCGCAGGAAACGATGTCGAAGAAAGTATCGCAAGACTTGCACAAATGGCGCGTGCTGCGGGCATCCATTTGATCATCGCAACCCAGCGGCCCTCCGTAGATGTTATTACAGGAGTTATCAAAGCGAACCTTCCTACGCGCTGCGCATTTCAGGTTGCCTCCAAAGTGGACAGCCGAACAATTATCGACGGGAGCGGCGCAGAGAACCTCATCGGTGACGGCGATATGCTCTTTTTGCCTCCGGGAACGAGTCGACTAGAACGACTTCACGGGCCCTTCATTTCGGAAGACGAAATTTCTCGAGTGGTTCGACATCTCAAAGCTCAAGGAGCCCCAGACTACAGCACCGAGATCAATCTGGAAGATACTGAAGCTCGGGATTACGAAGCCAATGGAGATGACGACATCGATGATGCGCTTTACGACCAAGCGCTCAATGTTGTGTTTGAAACAAAATCTCCTTCGGCAAGTATGTTACAACGTCGACTCCGCATCGGTTATAACCGAGCGGCTAGACTTGTGGAACGAATGGAAAGAGAAGGAATTGTTTCGGCCCCCCAATCAGGCGGAAAAGGCCGAGAACTCTTGATTACACCTTCAGAATTCTAAACGAATTCCTAGATTCGTAAGCAGCTGAGTGGGCGGGCCCCCACTCGAAAAATAATTCTGAGCCTTTCCGCTTATCGCACCATAAAGATGAGTTTCCAATGCGGCAGATGCAATAATCGAAATCCCTGGAACGGCGTAAAAATGAAAATCAGAAAAAAGCCGGAATGGTAATCTTCCCTCATTAAAGCCGATTGCCTTGGAGCGAATCGCCCAACCAGCTCCCACGCCCGTTGCTACTTCCAATCGAAACTTCGACGGAGCTGTAATTTGCCAAAATCGAGAGACAGTGAGTAACCCGCCCAATAATTTTGCGCGCACAAACCGAAAATAGGGAAGAATGCCTATTTCCCAATCGGAATCGAAGCGGTATCCAAGGCCAATTGCCGTATCCACTTGATTCAATGTTTTATTAAGATTCATGGCGGCGCCTCCATAAAAGCTCAGTGACCAAGTGCCGTCAGAAGTGCCGCGCTCTCGGCCCTCTCGCTCAACGACGTCTTGTGATACTGGCCCAATTGATGTCTCGGGTATGGGAAACTCAAATGGTTTAGCCCGTGGTGCTTCGGTGGCTGGAGCTTCCGTCTCCGCTTCCGGTGGAATCTCTACGGGCGCCACTGGCTCAGGCAGGGGATCCGGCGCTTTAAAAGTCGGAAGCTCGGGCGCATCCAAATTTTCAGCTGGAAATTCCGTCTCTCGATTCAGAAATTCTGGCTCCGGAGTGAAGGGATTAGGCTCAACAGGTGCTGGATCTAAGGGCGTCAGAGATTCCTGAGGTACATCTGGTACTAGATCTGATGGTGCTTCCGGGCTTGCAAATGGATCGTCAAAAACAGGCGGCTCATCATCTTGAGCTTCAAGCCCAAAAGAGAAAAACAAAACAATGAGGTACAGAAGATATTTCAGCATTAGGATCCTTCTCGAATCTTATACTCCTTCATTCTAAGTTCAAGAATTCTTCGAGTTGTTCCCAACATTTCTGCTATCTGCGTATTCGACTTATCCAGATTTTGATCCAAAGAACGTACAATGAGATCTCGTTCCAAATTCTGCTTCAAGAGTTCCACACGATTCCAGCCGTCCTCGGTTGGAATCGCAAATGGAAGCTGCGAACGCAAATCCGAGTCACCAAAACGAATATCCTGGTTTCGCACAAGCGATCCCTTGGACTCAATGGCCGCTCGCTCAAGAACTTGTTCGAGTTCTCGAACATTTCCCGCAAATGAATGCGTCCGTAAATGTTCAATCGCGGCTGGGTGAATTTGAAGTGGCGAAGACTTCAATTTGCCCGAAATTTGACTCAGAATCTCTGCAACCAGAGCTTCCAAATCTTCTTGTCGCTGACGAAGGCTCGGGACCTTAAGAGTCAAGGCGGTCAGTTCCTGAAAAAGGTCATCACGAAAATGACAGGGTGCCTGGACTTCAGGCATCACGGAAGATCCACCGATGATCCGGATTCGACCATCCTTCACAATCTCAAAAAGTCGATCCTGTAGACGCCGAGAAAGACTTAAAATTTCTCCAACAAAAAGGGTTCCTACCTTGGAAAGATTTCGATTCAAGAGCGCGTTGTCTTCGTCAAGGGCTCGGCCATCGACTGAAAAAAACTCGCGCTTTGCTCTGGCGCCCTGATCATGAAGCCACCGAGCCGCTCGTCCTTTACCGCTTCCAGATTCCCCTAAAAGCAAAAGCGACGAATCCGAATTCTTGAGTCGATCGAGCTTCTCTACGAATTCAATCATCGCAGGAGAATTGCAAATCCAGCCGGTTGGCATCAAGCGCGTCTCGCCGTGGTTTAGGCCGCGCTTCTGAATGGCGCGCTTCACAATGCTCACCAACTCTGAATTCTCAAACGGCTTCACAATGTATTCGAAGGCGCCGCGCTGAATAGCTTCGACGGCTTGAGGCACACTTGAAAATGCTGTCATCACGACCACGGGTATTTCAGGATTCTTAGCTCTCAGTTGATCGAGCAATGTCAGGCCAGAGGCCTCGGGCATGCAGACATCAGTGATCACACAGTCGATTCTTTGATTCTTCATCAAAAAATCATCGGCCTCTGGAACTGAATATGCTTTATGAATGTCCGCTACACTTTTGAGCAACAGCTCAAGTGAGCGCACCATTGCAACTTCATCGTCGACAAGTAGAACTTGAGGTCTTCGAATCATGGTCGACTCTCATTGAAAACAATGCTTGGCGGAAACTCCAGGGTAAATCGCGACCCGTTCGGTTTTCTTTCTTGTGTGGGGGCCTTTGCCTGAGAAAGCATTTCAGAAGTGCGCAGAAATCCTCGATTCTCTTCCACATAGGCCTTGACCTGAGATAATCCTAAACCAGTGCCCCCCGATTTGGTGGTGACGAAGGGCTTAAAAATATCGACATTCTTGGGAAGTCCAGGGCCTTGATCGGTTACCGAAAGACTAAAGCCCATCGCGGTTTGTTCAATACTCAACTCGACCCAGGGACTCCCCGATTCAAATGCATTCACAATCAAATTGATGAGCGTCTGCTTCAAGCTCTCTCGGGACGTCCAAAGTGATAAACTTTCGGAAATTTCCTTCGCGAATTTTATGACAAATACTTTATCGGGAAATCGATGTTGCATCTCATCTCGAACATCCTGAACGAGATCCTTTAAGTTAACTTTTCCCTTAAGTTCCTTTTCTCCCGAAACATCAAAAACTCGCTGAAGCGCCCTCGACACACGCGCAACTTCCGACTGAATTGTTCCTAGAATTTCTTCGGACTCTTCGTCCAGATTCTTTTGTGTCTCAAGAATTCCAGCGCAGACCTTTATGATCGCCAACGGATTCTTTAGTTCATGAGCGAGCAAGGCCTGCATCCGACCCACGGCTCGAAATCCTTCCTGCAAACTGATAAAGTCGCGAAGGCAAATTAATTCTAAACATCGAGAGAATGTTTTAGAATTTTCTCTCCAGTCATCTGACGTGGCTGGATCAAATGCCAATCCGTCGTCGCCCTCAAACAATGGCTCTCCAATTTTAATATCTCCTCTTCGAAGCGAAATTCGAAAGGCCTTTTCTGAAGGCAAATCCGAAGTCTGTTCGATCTGACTATCTTTGAAGGCCCATCGCTGCTCGTTGTCAGAATCCCATGGACGTGTTGGGTCAGAAAAAAATCTGAAGTAAAGTGACTTCATTCCAAGCTGACTCACGCAATGAGAAGAAAACTTACTTAAAAAAGTCTCCAGATTCTTGGAGGCTTCAAAGATTTCGTTCACTTTCGGGTATCGGACCTTTGTGCGAATGAAGCTATGCACTCGCGTTTCAATCCAATGAGAAACAGGACGAGCCAGAAGTAGAACCGCAATCGCAATGGCAATCCAGAGCATCCATTCTTCTTGAGTCCCCTCGCTAAAAGAACTCCATCCGATTCCCAGGAGTACTGCAAAAGTCACCGCGATTCCCAAGAGAGCTACTTGATGAAGTCCTCGCCGAAAAATCCTTTCGAGGTCAAAGACATTAGATTTTAAAATCACGACAGAAAAGGCTGCCGGAAAGGCCAGGCTCAGTCCCAAGATTCGTTCAATCGACAAATAAGGGCCCTCCCAAATGAATGCAACGAAGCCACCCATCAGTGCGACGAATCCAGAGAGAAAAATGAGACTCAGAATTCGAGCGCGTCTCCTCGCCCAGAAATCACGAGACGTTAAGAGAGTATTGCCAAGCGATCCGAGCGCTAAGAAAAAGCTAAGCCCAGCAATCGGAAGATTCAATTGATGCGGAACAAAAACCAGTACGCCCGTAAAAACATAGGCCAATGAGAGACCAGAATAACGAAGCAATCGCGATCCCTTTTGCTTCGGATAAACCAAAAATAAATGAACCATGAGCACGCAAAGAACTGGAATCGCCTCAGAGAATGAAAATCCGGCACCCAATGTGAATGTGGGAAAGACAGTCAAAAAGAGGGCAGACAATAAATAACAAAAAACAGAGAAGACAGTGGCCGCCTCGCGATTCAGGCGTCGAACACCTCGCTGGAGCAGGATTCCTAGCGCAAAAAGAAAAAAGAGGACCGAAAGAATCAGCGGAATCACGAAAAGTGTAAGGACGCTCTGCTTTGAATGTCGCTTCAATAGGGATGAAGCTTCAAAGCTCGAACTCTCGCGTCCCACTTTGAGTCGGATCTTCGAGCCAGGAGATTTGGTGTTAACAACTCTATCCGCCTCGGCCGCAGAAAACTTCCTTTGGTCAATTTCAAGTATCTGATCCCCCGGCTGAACAGGGCGAGGGCTTCGAAACCAAGTCTCATACTGAACCATCGAGATCTGGCCCTGCCGTGTAATAAAAAAATCGAAACGAGATTCATCTTTGTGAGTCAAAAAATACTGCCCACTGAAGACCAAGAGCCCACACCACAAAAGGCTTAGAATTGTGATTTTAAGCTTCACGAGACCTCTATCTATAGGAAATGCGTGGGATCGCGATCAAGTTTTACCTTTAAAGCCTTGCCGAGGCCCTTATCCATTTCGTCCAGAATGGCGGTTAAGAAGGCCGTAGCCTGAGCTTTGGGCTCTGCTCGACAGAGCAAATGGGCCCGAAATAGCCCCTTCCAGCGAGAAAGGGGGGCCGGCGCTGGGCCCCAAACCTCGATTCCTAGCGGTTTAGCGAGGAACTTCACTCGATCGGCAAAACGGCTGGATTCTCGATCCAAAATTTTAGGATCTCGATGAGATAAATTAAACAAACTCAATTTAGAGTAGGGCGGAAAGTTTCCGGCCTTTCGAATACTCAGTTCAGCCTCGGCGAAGTCAAAAAAAGCGGAGTCACTGGTGATCCAATCAAAAACAGGATGCTCAGGGTTGAATGTCTGAATAATAACGCTCGAATCTTGCCCTCTGCGGCCGGCCCTTCCTCGAAGCTGTTTAAGCAACTGAAATGCTCGCTCTGTACCTCTAAAATCGGGAATCCCCCAGCCCATATCAGCAAGGATGAGTCCCACGAGGCTAAGGTTCTTGATATCAATCCCCTTCGAAATCATCTGAGTGCCGACAAGAATGTCTATTTCTCCATCTGCAAATTCTCGAAGCGTCTTCGCGAAATTCTTGGCTTTGGAAACCTCATCCCGGTCGAGTCGAGCAATGCGAGCCTCCGGAAATCTCAACTTAATTTGTGCCTCAACTTCTTTGGTTCCAATGCCCCCTTCAAAAAATTTTGACATCTTACAAGACTTGCAAGGCGCTTTGAGTGGTTCCTGATAATCACACCAGTGGCAAAGCAGAGTTTGTAGATCTCTGTGAGGCGTCAATACGACGGAGCAATTTTTGCAGTTCGCAATTTCACCGCAGTTCACGCAAACGCGCTGAGAGGCAGATCCACGACGATTCAAAAACAAAAGGCATTGCTCCTTGGACTCAAGACGTTTTGCAATCGCATCGTGCAGAATCGGTGAGATGAATGACTTCTGCGAATCTTTCCATGACTTTTTTAAGTCAACCACTACCTGCTCCACCTCTGGTCGATTATAAAATGGCTTCAGTTCATAGATGGGAGTTTTGAGATCTCTCGCCCGTACATAAGATTCAAGGCTAGGAGTGGCGCTTCCTAAAACCACGGGCAGATTAAAAATCTGGCCACGAAGAAGCGCAAGATCTCGCGCATGGTAAACTCCTCGCTCCGATTGCTTATAGGAAGAATCATGTTCTTCATCGACGGCAATGAATTTCAAATTCCTAAAGGGCAAAAAAAGAGCAGACCTTGCTCCCAAAAACAAATCGGGCTCACCGGAATAGGCTCGAGCAAAAGTCTCTTCGCGATTCTTCTCCGTCAGTTGAGAATGAAAGAGGCTGACCTTTGCACCCAATCGCTCTTTCAATCGATCTTCGAATTGAGGTGTAAGGCTGATTTCAGGTACGAGAAATAGCGCTTGTCCCCCCTCTTTTAGAATCTCAGCAACGACCGAAAGATAAATCTCTGTTTTTCCAGAACCTGTCTCCCCCATCAAAAGATGTTGAATGAATTTCCTCTCCGCGAGGATCTGATCTGAAATTATTTTTTGTAATTCTGAAAGCACGACCAATTTTGGATCGAAGGATTTTTTTTCAAATGATCTGAGCGGCTTTCCCTCCTGCACCGCGCGAGGAACAGAATTCGAAA
>Ga0105044_10004387_pt1 | contig 19398 bp, 15 predicted proteins | sample MAT01_FD_78092 | JGI IMG/M metagenome (GOLD analysis project Ga0105044, IMG submission 78092) | Freshwater microbial communities from Lake Fryxell liftoff mats and glacier meltwater in Antarctica - MAT-01 | ecosystem: Environmental > Aquatic > Freshwater > Ice > Liftoff microbial mat | place...
GCCCTAAGCCCCTTGTCTGCACCCGATTTAATTGAGAAATGCCATAGGTTTCGACTTGCTGTTTTTGAGTTAGTAGGCTGGGGCGATCGCCTTTCCTGGATACAGCGAACTTAAATCAGGTTCATGCCACACCTTGCCATCCAGAGCCATCTGCTCAATTAAGCTTGCTAATCGTAGAGCCTTAAGAGCCTGTTCACCTCCAACCGATGGCTGATTCCCCCCCCGAACGCAGCTCACAAAGTGCTCTAATTCGGCGTGGAGCGGTTCGATGTTACTGGTATAAACTTTTTCAATCAGTCCATCTTGACGATAAAGAACTTGCCCATGATCGGTCAGGCAGTTAGAAGTCGTCTGGCGATGAATCAAAATCTCATTATTGAGAAAATTTGCTTCAGTCAAAGAATTCTTGCAATGTGCTGAAATTCGACGAATCTTGCGATGAGTGACCTTGCTAGCGGTGAGTGTAGCCACAATGCCGTTAGCAAATCCAAGAATAGCAGTGACGTAATCTAGATATCCTGAATCAGAGGCACGACTGCCACTGGCGGTTAGTTTAATCACCGGAGAACCTGCTAGCTCCATCATCAGATCGATATCGTGAATCATTAAGTCTAGAACCACCGAAACATCGTTGGCGCGGTCAGAATATGGACTCATGCGATGGGCTTCTAGAGCCAGTAGCTCTTCGTTTCTAAGAACTTTGTGGAGTTCTTGAAAGGCTGGATTGAAGCGTTCAATGTGACCGACTTGTAGAATGCAGTGAAACTCGGCGGCAGCATTGACCAGAGACTCAGCTTCGGCAATGTTGGCGGCGATCGGCTTTTCGATGAGGACATGAACCCCTGCATGGAGACAGGTCATGCCAACTGGGTGATGAAGCCGAGTAGGAACGGCAATACAAACTGCGTCCACATGATTCAGCATGTCCCGATAATCTTCAAAAAAACGGACTCGGTACTTACTAGCTGTCTCTAATCCTCGCTCCACGTTAATATCGGATACACCGACCAACTCTACATCTTTAAGCAAGCTTAAAATTCGAGTATGATGCTGCCCCATATTCCCTACCCCAATCACCCCAATTCGGATAGGCTCTACATGATGACGTTGTACATGGGCAGTTGCCTGTCCCTCTGATAAATTCTCCACTCCTGATCTCCCCTACACCACACAATCACAGTAAAGATAACTTGAATTTACATAAAGAATTTTGAAGTTAACTTCAAACCCATCGTATCAGCCGATCATATTCTCTGGGGTTAGCCACTTTACGGTAAGCAGCAATGTGTCAGTTTTCATCCTGTCCATTGCTTTTTTACTAACAATACTGTACTGATGAAGTTGGTTGGGTCGTGTGTCAGGTTTACTAGTGAAAAAACTCTTGTTACTGAATGCTCTGATAGCTGATTGTCTAACGTTCCTGAGTTCCCTCACGGTCTGCGCCTGATGCCTTTGACGATATTGATTGTCGATGATGACCTGGGAATCCGTTTATCGGTCAGCGATTACCTTGAAATGGCAGGTTATTCGGTATTAACGTCTGACAATGGTCAAAATGCGCTGGCAATGGTAAGTCAGCATCAGCCCCATTTGATAGTGACGGATGTGACGATGCCTCAAATGGACGGGTATGAGTTAATTCGTCAGGTGCGTCGTCAGCCTGCATTGCGGCTGCTGCCTGTGATTTTTTTGACAGCGCGAACCAATACAGACGAACGAATTAAGGGCTATCAATTGGGGTGTGATGCTTATTTGCCGAAGCCCTTTGAGTTGAATGAATTATCGGCGGTGGTGCGGAATTTGTTAGAGCGATCGCAAATGATGGAGTCGGAGTGGCGACAGCGGCTGCGATCGGTAGAGGCAGATGGAGAGCCGTCGCGATCTCACAAAAACAACAATGCGATGCTAGCGCTCGATTTGACGCCCAGAGAGCAACAGGTCTTGGCAGAGTTGGTCGAAGGTTTGTCGAATGGACAAATTGGCGATCGCCTCCACCTTAGCCCTCGCACTATTGAAAAACATGTCAGCAGCCTCTTCCGCAAAACCGAAACTAGCAACCGAGCAGAGCTAGTTCGGTTTGCCATGGATCATGGCTTCGTGGATTAGTTAAATAGATTAAGGGATTGGATTAATCAGGCGGCTTAAATCGGTTGAACCTGCCATAGTCAACTGAGACGATGCCATACAAGCGATGCAACCACAGCGTCCATAGGTGATTGAGGCAGAGGTACGAGCATTGCTAGATTGATTACGGTACACCGCGTTGTAATTAATGGTGTAGCCCACATCATCTAAAATTGCAGCATCTAATATAGTTGGAAGCTGCCGCCCACCAGAACTACTCGTGGGGTCCATCAAAGTTTCGCCCGAGCCACCAAACTCATAGCCATCGCGAATGTGGGCGCTGCCGGGTTGGAGAGGAAGAGGGTTGCCACCATTGACCGCCAGAGTATTAGCGCCAGTAAAAGCATCGTTCACCACTAGATTGTTAAAGACGTTTGCAGAGCGGTTAAATCCAAGAATATGCCCGATTTCATGAACAGCGGTAGAGATGAAATCATTTTGGGTTAAGGGAATGTCGGTGGCAGTGTTAGGAGTGGGGTCAAAGAACCAGTTAGTGCTGTCATCAAAGGAAATTGATCCGAGCCAAGGCTCAAAGTCGGTGCCATTGTAGCGAGCTTCGTTGGTGTAATTTCCTGAGGGTGCGCCTACTGCCAGGGTGGCTCCGCTCAAAGTTCTGGCTCCCACAAAGATCGTGACATCATCAATTAAAGTATCGGTGTTGAAGATGTTGTTACTGCCAATGTATTCGTTAGTTTCAGGATTGAGGACGAAGGGCGTGGGGGTGCCCACAGGAATATCTGGGAATTCGTCGGCAATAATACTCTCCCAAATGCGCGCAGCGGCTTCTAAGGCGGCTTTACGGGCAGACGTGAACCAGCCTTGGGTGTCAAATCGGTAGTCAAATTGGATCTGGAAAGAACCTGCTGCGTTCAGGGCGATCGGTGCAGGAGTTGAATCGGAGGGACTTGAGACAGGAGGGAGTGAATCTGTGGGTTCAGCCGTGGCTTGAAGCCTGTAGCGGGTGCGAACGCTTTGTCCACTTTTTCCTTTACCGCCCGCGAAAACTCGAATGTGATAGGTTCCTGGCTCTAAGACGGTGGTAATGGTTTTGTTGTTAGTATCGCTTTTAAGGGAGGGTTGCAGAACGACCTGTCCGCGATCGCCCAAGAGTTGAAGATTAGCATTGGCTTGTAATTTGCTCAGGGATAGGCTGATACTGCTACGACTGCCTAAGACAAAGCGGAAGAAGTCGTTTTTATTGCTGCCGCTGAGCCGATCGCCAATCTTTTTCCCACTGGCTAAATTAATAACTTTGGCTTGACTGAACGTTTTTCCTGTGCGATCGCCAGACATGCTTCACCTCAGTATCAAACAACACTAAAAATAAAGTGCCCGATACGGAGGAGAGGTGCGACATCTAATTCTTGGCAAAGCAGGCAAACCTTTTAAGGTCAGCAAATGACAACCCAGAGATCAACTTGTATTTTTTGGGTAATAAACTCCAAAGAGATTAAAGAGTAATTTTTTATACTAGAGAATCCGTGGTATTACGAATTTTGTAGTCTGTATCCATTAGAAAGTTGAAGCTTGATTTAACCTTTTCCTTAAGAATCTCAAACACTTGATCTAGACCGATGAACCGACAAGCTTTGCTCTCAGGCAACTTTAATATTCGACTCAGAAGCGCCTCATCCTATAAGTCAGCAATCCGTTTACAGTAAAAGTGTGCAAATTACTCTCAACGAAATTAGCCATGAGAATCTCGCCTGCATCCCCTGCTGCTTCCAGAACTTTGAAAAGAACCCTGAAAACTCTGGGATATATGGCTCTGGCGCTATGGCTGACAACGGCTCCAGCTTTTGCCAGCGGTGAAAATTTCAGTCCTCAGACCTTCTTGCGAGATGCCCTTGCCCAAATTGAAGGGTTAGGCGCCGTCGGGGCGATCGCCTTCATTGCCCTCTATGTCGTAGCAACTATCGTTTTCCTGCCTGGCTCTATTCTCACCTTGGGTGCCGGAGTCGTATTTGGCGTGATACAAGGCTCTCTTTACGTTTTTATTGGCGCAACCTTGGGCGCAACCCTCGCCTTTTTAATGGGTCGCTATGGAGCACGGGGCTGGATTTCTAAAAAAATTGAGGGCAATCAAAAATTTAAGGCGATCGATCATGCCGTCGGTCAAGAAGGATTCAAGATTGTCCTACTGACCCGCCTCTCACCTGTTTTTCCTTTTAACTTGCTGAACTATGCTCTAGGAGTCACCCAAGTTTCTCTCCGCGATTATTTCTTTGGCTCTGTGGGTATGATTCCCGGCACTATTCTGTACGTTTACATTGGCTCACTGGCTCACGATTTAACCCTGATTGGCGCAGCAGATCAGTCGATCAATCCTACGGTGCAATGGGCAATTCGGATCGTTGGATTTGTCGCTACAGTTGCAGTTACGCTCTACGTCACAAAAGTTGCCCAGAGAGCCTTGGCAGAGGCTACGCCTGAAGCAATCTCAGACCCCAATTAATCGCTCTTAAGCCGCTCATTTAGAGGAAAACCCATGTCTCAGTCCGCATTTGACCGCGTCAACGTCTTGCCAATGGATGAATATAACCAAACCCTGGTTTCCTACGTCCATCCGCCAGATTGGGTGAATCCGTCTCCGGCTGCCTATTATGATTTGGTCGTGATTGGAGCAGGCACAGCAGGGTTGGTTGTAGCGGCGGGCGCAGCAGGATTGGGGTTAGGGTTGAAGGTAGCATTGATTGAACGGCACCTGATGGGCGGTGATTGCCTGAACGTGGGCTGTGTTCCCTCTAAGTGCTTGATTCGCTCTTCGCGGGTGGTGGCTGATATGCGAAATTCTCAGCCCTTTGGAATTAAGCCTCCTCATGAGATTGCGATCGATTTTCCAGCCGTGATGGCGCGAATGCGGCGGATACGGGCAGGTATTAGCCCCAATGACTCGGCTTCAAAATTTCAAAATATTGGGGTAGATGTCTTTTTAGGCGATGGTCGATTTAATAGTAACCAAAGTATAGAGGTCGGCGGCAAGACCCTGCGCTTCAAAAAAGCCGTCATCGCCACGGGTGCAAGAGCCTCTAGCCCCGCTATTTCTGGCATTGATGAAGCGGGATATTTGACTAACGAAACCGTCTTTTCTTTGACCGATCGCCCCAATCGCATGGCAGTGATTGGCGGCGGCCCGATTGGCTGCGAGTTAGCACAGACGTTTCAGCGGCTAGGGTGTGAGGTTATTCTGTTTCACAAAGGTTCTCATCTACTGGATAGAGAAGATGCCGATGCCGCAGAAATTGTGCAGCAAAATTTTATCAGTGAAGGCATTCGCCTGGTACTGAATTCTCAGATGAAGCGAGTGGAAAAAACGACAGATGGCAAGGTAATGACCTTTGAGTGCCAGGGCAAAGAGGACTCTATTACCGTTGATGAAATTTTGGTAGGGGCAGGGCGATCGCCCAACATAGAAGGACTCAACTTAGAAGGCGTGGGGGTACAGTACGACCCTAAAAAGGGCGTAGTTGTGAATGATTATCTCCAAACCACCAATCCCAAAATCTACGCGGCGGGCGATATTTGCATGGATTGGAAGTTTACCCATGCGGCTGATGCAGCAGCAAGAATTGTCATTAAAAATACGCTGTTTTCGCCCTTTGGTTTGAGTCGCGCCAGGCTGAGTGATTTGATTATGCCTTGGGTGACTTATACTGACCCGGAGATTGCCCATGTGGGGCTATACGAACCGGAAGCACAGCAGCAGGGCATCGAAACTAGTACCATACAGATTCATTTTAAGGATGTCGATCGGGCGATCGCTGATGGAGAAGAAGAAGGCTTCGTCAAAATTCTCCACAAAAAAGGCACCGACAAAATCTTAGGAGCCACTATCGTCGCCAGGCACGCTGGAGAGATGATTAGCGAAATTACCACCGCCATGATCGGAGACGTTGGACTCGGCAAACTTTCAAGCGTCATTCATCCTTATCCCACCCAAGCCGAAGCCATCAAAAAAGCAGCAGATACTTATCGTCGAACCTTACTAACGCCCCAGTCCAAGTCATTCCTAAGAATCTTAACAAAGATTTCTTGAAGGCTTTTTTCGTATTCCTCGTATCCCATAGTCAGGTTTTCAAAGGCAGTATCGGGGGCATCTCACTTTTGCAACTCTGGCACATCCAGAATGCAAGGATAGAGGTAAACAATATAAAGTTAAAATTGTCATAAATTGGGTTTGGCATCTAGCTCATGGCTTCTATCGCCCGCAAAAATTTATTTGAAGATATTCCCCGCTTCCTGGTCGCGCAAGCAGGGATTATGTTTGCGGTGAGCCTAGTGACGATTCAAACTGGAATTCTCAATGGCTTCACCCGATCTACAGGCATTTTGATCGATCGCTCTCAAGCCGATATCTGGGTTGCCAGCAAAGACATGATTTACCTGGAGTTGACCTTACCCATGCCCGCTGGCAATCTCAGTCAAGCGCTCAAAATTCCAGGTGTAGCCAGAGCTGAACCCCTGCTGTTGGGCGGCGGTATTTGGCGCAACCCGGAAGGGAAACTGAGTACCACTCGCATTTTTGGCTTCGACCCAACGGGGCAACTGTTCAACGCTTTTGAAATCACAGAAGGCAGCTTAAATGCGTTGAAACAGCCTTACTCGATCATGGTCGATCGCGCCAACCTTAAAAACTTGAATATTGAGAAAGTAGGTGACACTGCCACGATTGGATCATTGGGCGTCAAGGTTGTAGGCATGACCCAGGGATCGCAATCGATCGCCTCGGGCAATTTTTTGTTTGCATCGATCGAAAACACGAAAGCCTATGCCACCGGAAATCGAACTGCGAATCTGAACTGCCGCATGGAAGCCGATCAGTTTCTTTGTACTAATGTTTATGAGCAGTCGCCTTCATCAAATCCAGCCCCGATCGCCCCGACGCCCCTGACTGCCACTGATCCTATTAGCTATATTTTGGTGCGCGCCAAGCCAGGACAAGACCTAGAAGCCCTGAAGCGCCAACTCGAAGCCCGCCTGCCCGACACTCGCGCCTACACCCGCGCTGAGATGGCACAGATCACTCGCAGCTACTGGCTACGCCGGACTGGAGTAGGCTTTATTTTAGGATTAGGGGCTACGGTTGGATTTATTGTAGGGGTTGTGATTGTGGGGCAGATTCTTTATTCCTCAGTGTCTGACCACTTAAAAGAATTTGCCACCCTGAAAGCCATGGGCGTATCTGACCGTGTGCTTTACAGCATTATTATTGAGCAATCCTTGTGGATGGCAGTACTAGGCTATATTCCGAGTATGGCGCTTTGTTTGGGGCTAGGAGCCTGGACATTTGCAACCCAGGGAGTCACCATTTTAATCACGCCGCTGATGGCAACTGGCGTGCTAGGAATCACCATTTTCATGTGTGTCGGTTCTGCCATATTTGCGATTCAGAAAGTGACCCATGTTGACCCAGCGGTTGTATTTAAGTCATAGGGCAAAAAATGATGTTGTATGGGACGATTTTTGGCTCCAAGTCCGGATTCTAAGCGATCGCCCTAGAAAAATTGACCACTCACTCATTCCCCCTCACGCAATCAAATCGGCATGGAACAGTTTAACGTCCTGCACATCTATAGATATAGACAAAGCATTTTGCCTTAATACTAAAGCAATAGGTTTAAGAAACTCATTAAGCACCAACGGGACTCACCAGATTAAGGGCATACCTGAGAGCTGGTCGCCCGATAAACTAAAGATCTAATTATCTGCACCCTACTCCACCAAACGCGAATGACTGCCACCCCGATTAAATTCCAAATTGACCTAACAGAGCCTCCAACAGTTCTGAGTCCCAGTTCTAATGGGATACTCGAACCGTTCATGGGAAAGAAGGCAATTGTTGCCAGGGGTGTAGAGATGGTGTTTCACAGCGGCAACCAAGACTACCACGCGCTCAAAAATATTAATTTAGATGTTTATCGAGGCGATATCCAACTCCTGATGGGCCCTTCGGGTTCTGGTAAAACGACTCTTCTGTCGATTTTGGGCGGAATTTTGACCCCCACCTCAGGCAGCGTTTGCTTGGCAGGGCAAGACTTGACCAAGATGTCTCGATCGCAGCTCGCCAAGTTTCGGCTCAAAAATATTGGCTTTATTTTCCAAGAATTCAACCTCTTCCCCGCGCTTACTGCCGTTGAGAACGTAGAAGTTGCCCTTAAGCTCAAAGGGTTTAAGGGCAGTGCGGTGCGCAGAGAAGGGCTGTTTTTGCTCGATCAAGTCGGGCTGGCAGATAAGGCAAAAAATCTTCCCCGTGATTTGTCGGGAGGGCAAAAGCAACGAGTGGCGATCGCGCGTGCCCTAGCCGGAAATCCCCAGTTCATCATGGCAGATGAACCAACAGCAGCACTAGATTCTCAAAGCGGTCACGCCGTGATTACACTCCTCCGTCAACTCGCAAAAGAGCATAACCGAACGGTGTTGATGGTCACCCACGATCCCCGAATTATGGATGTAGCAGATCGGGTGACGTATTTAGAAGATGGGGTTTTGCAGAGCGTTTAGCGCCCTTCTAACGTTTTAGAGACTGCCGTAATGTTTCTTCGACCGACCGAGGATTCCAGCCCAATTCCCTTCTAGCTTTGTCGCCGCTGACTCGAACACAGCGATCGTAGATGTAATGCACTCGCTCACGGCTAATCGGTGGTTGCCAGGTCAGTAGCCGCCCAATCGGGTCAAGGATATTACCCACCAGTCGCACCACAGGCTGAGGAATCTCTGCTGGGGCAGGAATTCCGGTTTCTTCGCTGAGGAACTGGAACATGGCGCGAGTAGACAGATCCCCAGTGGAAATAATGTAGTGAGAACCCGAGGAGGCTTGATCGGCAGCGAGGATCATGGCACTAACTAGATCATCGACGTGAACGATCCCGGTGATGCGATCGCCCCCTGCCCAAACTTTCAATCTGCCTTTAAGAAACGTATCCATGACCGGGCCAAAGTGAGGATCATCGGCTCCAAAAATGCCTGAGGGCATGACGCTCACCACAGGAAACCCAGCGGTGGCGAATTGATCAACCAGTTGCTGTGCCTGATATTTAGTGGAGTCGTAGGCGGAAGAAAACCCTTTTTGTTGGCGCTCAAAGGTTTCGTCGATGACTTGCCCCTGAGTGTCACCATACACGCCGATGGTGCTGCAATAGACCATTTTTTGAACCCCTGCGGCTTGGGCAGCTTCTAAAACGTTACGAGTTCCTTCAACATTAATACGCTCCATGCGGCGAGCATCGACAATTCCAAGCTCTACATAGGCAGCGGTGTGGAAAACGCGATCGACGCCTTGCAGAGCAGCTTGCAGGGAAGGGCGATCGGTGATGTCGCCGTATGCCAGTTGCACGCTGGTATGGGCGAGGCGGGAGAGATCGCTGGTTTTGCGAACCAGAGCAATCAGGGTATCGCCTTTATCGCTTTGTTGGGCAACGGCTTTGACCAGGTGGGAGCCTGTAAAGCCGTTGGCTCCGGTAATCAGGGTTTTCATAAGAAGGGGGCTAGAGAGATTTTTCGTAGATCCGATAGGTTTTGTAAATGGTGCCGCCAGCAGCTTCGATGAGTTTTCGGGAGGGCATATTGTCTTCAAAAACCCAGGAGAGTTCGGCGCGTTTGTAGGGTTTTCCTTTTTCAATGCCGCCTTTCATGCCCAGATAAATTAGAGCCAGGGGGACGAGTTTGCGCCGATACTCGGGCAGGGAACAAACGGCGATGACTCTACCCTGATCAATTTGGCGACGATACCAGAGAAATTTGAGGATACCCAGCCAATTGAGCTGGCCGTTAACGTGTTTGAGGGCAATGTTGTAATTGGGGAGTGCCATCCAAAAGCCGATCATTTCACCGTTATATTCGGCGATCGGGAAAACATCAGGATCAACCAAGCTTTGTAGGTCTTTGGCTTCTTCTAAAAATTCTGCTTGGGTGCGAGGGGTAGAACTCCAGTTGCCCGAGAAAGCCTTATTGAACAAGTCATAGAGTGCCTTACAATCTTGCTCGAAGCCTTCGCCTTTGAGCCGTAAGGGGCGAAAGGTAACGCCAGATTTACAAGCAATGCGGTAAGACTTGGCAAACTGTTCGGTGAGTTCGTGGTTAAGGGGCAGGTCGTAGGCGTAGGCATCTTTGGCTTTTTCCCAACCGTCTTGCTCGACAAATTTGGGGTAGTAGGATGGGTTGTAGGGCATCATCACCATAGGCGGCGAGTCGAAGCCATCGATTAAAAAGAGGCAGTTGTTATGAGTGGAAAGATCGATGGGGCCCCGAGCGATCGCCATTCCCTGCCCTCTCAGCCAATCACCCGCTGCTTGGAACAGTGCCTGCGCTACTGCAAAATTTTCAATACACTCGAAGTAGCCAAAAAGCCCAATGTTTACCCCTTCGCGTTGAATGAGGCGATCGTTAATGGCGGCAACAATGCGCCCCACAACTTCGTTGGTTTGGGGCACAACGGCAATAAATTGTTGCAACCTGCCGTATTGAAAAAATGTATTTTGGAGAGAAAGCTGCTTGGCAATGCTGCTGCGTAGAGGCGGCACCCAATTGGGATCTTTTTTATAAATTTTGGTAGGCAGATCAAGAAACCGTTCGGCATCAGCGGCTGTAATAACAGGTCGGATTTCAACTTGAGATGGGGGGGCGGCAACCATGTTTAATGTATAAACTCTTTTAGAGACTGTACCAAATAAGCTGTCCCCCCATAAAGCGATCGCCCTATTTAAAACCCCTACTAACAAAACCCTACTGAAAATAGTCCATCACAGCTTGAGCGATCGCCTCATTGCCATTCTTCGCGGGTCGCCAATCTGTCCGAGGTGGCTGAAACGACTGCTCTAAAAATTGCCAGTCGCCCTTAAAAAACTCATCCGGCATCAGAATTTGATGGGGGTGACAGTCTTGCATTCCGGCAAGTAGCACGGGCGATTCGGCAAAGTCTTCGCGGGTGATGGTAATAATCGGCGTGTCCATGCGGCAAGCCTCGGCAAAGGTACTATAGCCGGGCTTGGAGACGACAGCGCGGCACAGCGGCATAAAGTCCACGGGGCGATATTGACCGCCCGTCACCTTGACCAAGTTGGGCAAATCGGGAGCCTGGCGATCGAAAGTAATAAACTGCCAATCAGGAAAGTTTTGAAGATTAAAGTAAGGGATTTCTGCTAAACCCAAACCGCCAAACGTCAGCAGAATTGTTTTTTCAACGGGTGAGGTAATGCTAAATTTCTCGCGCATTTCGGCAACCGAAAAGTGGGGATACCCACCCGTCAAGCCCACATCTGTAATGTGAGGAAAAGCGCTCATAGATTCATGGAAGGGCAACCGAAACAGGCGATCGCATTCGCCAAATCGTTCGGCAATCCAATCTGCCATTTCTACAAACTCGCCCCCCCAAGGACGATAAATAAAATCCCAGCCAAAGTTACTAACCATCCAGCAAGGCACCTTAGCAGCATGGGCGATCGTGGTTGCCAAAGGCGGAATATCTGCCAGCACCAAATCTACCCGATTTTGCTGAAGAAACGTCACCTCACAGACAGCAATAGCGCGTTCTTCAGCCCGAAACTGCTTCAACTTGACTAGGGTTGCGTCTTTATCCATCGTGACGCTATCGCTCTGGATAATGCCGATATCTAATGCCGAATGCCGATGGATAAAATCTCCCTGAATATAGGAATCTAGCAGCCACCGAGGCGCTGTAGTTGCCAAGATAACTAGAATTTCAGGACAAATGCGCTGAATTTCGGCAACCAAAGCTGCCATCCGGGTAGCGTGTCCAAAGCCATGATTGGTAACAGCAATATATAAAGTTGGCATCAGCAAATAAAAATAAAGGTCAAAAAGTCAAAAAATCCATAGGGGTAACGCCCCCGTGCTTACCCCGAATCTACGCAATGCACCACCCCGAATCTGCGCCATGCACTACCCCGAATCTACGCAATGCACCACCCCGAATCTACACCATGCAATCATCCAAAATGTACCACTCAAAACGCAATGCACCGCCCAAAATGCAATCTGTACAGAATCTACGTAGTTGACCCAAGAGAGTAGGGTAGGCACGGGGGCGCTACCGCTACGGGGGTGGGGGCTATCTTCGCAATTAATGTAATTCCTCCTCCCACACCGCCATGTAAACACGGTCTTGCTCATTCCGTTGAATCACCCCTTGGAGCGAGCCAGCCCGAAAATTGTACTGGTTAGACTGGCGATCGCGCACGGCAGCAAGCCCTTCCTCAATCTCCTCGGTTAACTGGTTAGACAACATGCCATTTAGCGTTACCCGCATTGTCAAGGCATCCACCGACTGAACGAACGTCGCTTCAGTTTGACGAAGGCGATCGCTCTGCTTGTCATAGATGTAACCCAAACTCACTTGGTCAGGAACCACGTCATACCGGGCAGAGCGAGTATTTTCCCAATAAGCATTGTCATCCACACTATCGGGTTTACCTAAGATTGCCTCTACTTCCCGCTGCGAAGTGCCCGTAGCGATTCCACGCACACTACGACGGGCATTGCCAGAATCGCTGCCGTTTTCAGGGCGATCGCTCTGACGTTCTGGCTTACGGGGTTTATCGGGCTTGATGGGTTCGACAGGCTCGACCTGATCTATCGGTGAGGAGGGTTCAGGGGAAACTTCGGGGGAAGGACTGGGACTGGGGGATGGCGAAAGTTTGGGAGAAGGAGAAGGAGAAAATTCGGGGGAGGGAGTCGGGGATGCCGTTGGGAAGGGAGAAGGCAGGTCGGCAAATTGCTGGGAGCGAAACCAGACAGCGCCCACAGCAGCGGTAACAATGCTAGCGATCGCTACAAATCCTAAAAACGCAAACCCCCAGCCCGCTGATTTCTTTTGGTTGGGATGGTCAGGGGCATAAGCAAGCCCTACCACGGTCGGAACGTTGGTCAGGACGTTCGCCGGAACGTAAGGCGGCACGTAGGGTACGGCAGACGGCGCAGAAACATTGGGAGTACGAGAGTAGCGAGGACTAACCGCCAAAGTCGGCGCAGTCGGGGGACTGGCAGCCAAAAGGCTAGGCGGCTGGGTGATGGGTTCCCCTGACATGGGCTCATAGTTGGGCAGCATCGACAGCCATTCTTCGATAGTGCGGGGACGATAATAGACATCGATCGCCATTCCTCGCATGATGGCTTGGTTCACCTCGGGGCTGAGGTAAGGCTGTAATTCGGCAGGCGTGGGCATCGTTTGGCGATCGCGCAGAATTGACGCAACCGGAACTTGGGCAGTCAGCAAGGCGTACAGCGTCGCCGTCAGCCCATAGACATCACTTGCGGATGTTCGCTGTTGTTGGGCAATATATTGTTCAACGGGTGCATAGCCCTCGGAAATCATGCTGGTATGGGTTTGGGTCACACCAGGGGTAAACTCTCTGGAAATGCCAAAGTCAATTAGCACAACCTCTTGGGTGTTTTGCCGCAAAATAATGTTCTGGGGCTTAATATCACGATGGAGCAGTCCATTTTGGTGGACGACTTGCAAGGCAGCACCCACTTGACGAATGTAGTGAATGGCGATCGCTTCGGGCATCGGCGTATCTGGGAAAACGACTTCTTCCAGAGTCTCACCGGGGATGTAATCCATCACCAAATAAGGCACGCCCTCTTCAATAAAAAAGTCGTTGACCCGCACAATATTGGGATGAACGCACAGAGCCAATCTGCGCCCCTCGTCTTGGAACTGCTGCTCTAATTTCGCAAACTGCGGATGGTTTTGGTTGGCGGGGTTGAGGGTTTTAATCACAACTGTTTGACCCAAATAATGATGGGTGGCTTTGTAAGTGATGCCAAAGCCCCCTTGACCTAGCAGTTGGTCAAGGCTATATTTGCCGCCCTGCAACACTTTACCCGTTGCGTTCATAAATCTCGGAGAGGTTGGTGAGTGTTAACATCTAGACAACTTTAGCTTATCGGGAACGGCGATCGGGCGGGTGGGATGTTTTTTGACAGGATTAAGCGATCGCACCTACGGCACACCGACCCCTCTGCCGTGGGGCATTGACTTTGGAGAGGGCATTCCCCGTCATCCCCCAGCTTTACGAAATTGTTTTTCTGCTGGGACTCCTGGCGGTTTTGAAAATCTTATCCCGCCCCATCTGGGAATCTGGCGATTTGTTCAAGCTTTACATGATGGCGTATTTGACGTTTCGATTATTCATCGATTTCATTAAGCCTGACTTTCACCCGTTTTGGGGACTTAGGGCTATTCAGGTCGCTTGTTTTTTGGGGCAAAATTGTGGAGTATGCGCTTCAGCAAAAATGCGTCCGGGGCGTGCCGTTTCAGCCTATCCAAGTGGCGGGCGGGCTGGAAGGATTTGACCCGAAGCGCGATCGCTACACGCTAACGGAGGTAAGGCGATCGATCCTGGAACAGTGCAGCCACTTTAAGCCCCAAGACATTTTGCCTGTGCCTTGTCACCCCGATAGTTTGGCGATGGCATATGCGCTCAAAGTAAAGGAACAAGTGATTCCACTCACGGGACTGTTTGATTCTCAGAGCTATGTAGACATGATGTCCAATAGAACAGAATTCGGAATTGAAAAATAGAATCTTTGACCTGTTCTCTACCAGTCATTCGCCGAAATCTGCTGCCGCATCACTCAAACAGCTTTTGTGTTGTTTGCCAATGTTACCCGCGCCGCAAGGCATTAGTTATAAAAATATATTTCGGATTTTGATTGTGCAGTTCCTCGATCCGTTTAACTTTGATGTGCGATCGGTAAAGCGATCGTGTATTCATATCGTTCATCCCGATGGGCGAATTATTCCCTTCGATACGTATAATCTTTTTACGAGAGGGAAGTGCTGGGCATCATTTAATTGAGGAAAAAGAGAGGACTATATGATGGGATTAATAGGTTTATTCTTGCTGGCTTTGACCATTATATTTTTCACAATTTTCTCTACCCCACAATTTTGGCAAAGTGAGGCATTTCAACTGATCAGCGGCTTCATGGAAGTACTGATCAGCAATTTTGTGTTAATCATCCTGCTGCTCCTACTAGTGTCAATTTTCCCATCTTCATCCGGAGCTATCCCTATGTATGGTCTTGGAGGATTGGACTTTTGCAGTTGCTCTATGTGGTGCCGCGATCGCTTTTTCTCAAAAGGCGACAGCGTTGGGCAAGGCTAAAGGGCGTTATTGCTGCGGCTGTAATTGTGGCATTACTCAACGGTGGCTGCTGGATCTTTCTGGGAGGGGTTGGGAGTGGGTAGTTTAAGGAAAGGCAATGAGCGGAAATGTATTCAACTCATCCAAAATATCCGAACCCGTGTAGAGGCTTAACGCCTAAATGATGAAGCGATCGCTTTTACAAAGGGTGCATCCCACTTTTGAAAATCTCTAAACTGCCTTCATCCCTAGAGGATGTCTGAAAAGTCGTCGGTGTCACATCATGTAAGAGCGCGGCATTCGGACGACCACTTTTCGGTGATCCCGATAGCTTTTGTGCTGAATGCCACGCCCCTACCGATGATTGGTGATACTTTTCAAACATCCTCTTAGCCCCTTTCTCCCAAAAACAGAGAAGGGGAATCAAAGTATATCTCCCAAAAAGGGGAGATGAATTTAGGGTGAGGGTGCAAAACTGGGATGCATCCCTAGATAGCTAATGCAACTAACTTGTGAAAGGGGCTGCAACAGAGTTAGGATGCTAAACTGTCACAAAACTTTGCACAGACTTAGATATTCTAGTCAAAGTGTTCTAAAAGTCAAATTCCAAGACTAAAAACCATCTCTGTATGACTCATGATCTACTCTACTGCCCTAGTTCAAACTAAACTGTCTCTAGCACAAAAATATCAACAGGTTCGTCAGCTGAGTGAACAGATTTGTTATCCTTTGCTAACAGAAGATTATGGGATTCAAAGTATGCCAGATGTGAGTCCACCAAAGTGGCATTTGGCACATACGACCTGGTTTTTTGAAACCTTTTTGTTGGTTCCCAACTTAGCTGGATATCAGGTTTTTCATCCTCAGTTTGGCTATCTGTTCAACTCTTACTATGAGGCGGTGGGGCAACGCCACCCTCGCCCTCAGCGGGGTCTGCTTTCTCGCCCGACCGTGGCAGAAGTTTATCAATATCGATCGCATGTCGATCAAGGGATGCAGTTGCTCCTCTCTGAGACGGATGATTCTGCTCTAACATCCTTGCTTGAGCTAGGATTACACCACGAGCAACAGCACCAAGAATTACTGCTCACCGACATTAAACACATCTTGGCGATCAATCCTCTTCGCCCTGCCTACCGCTTGGACTTGCCCTTCAATGCTCAAGCTGTAGCAGCCAAAGAGCATTGGCTAGACTATCCTGGAGGTGTTTACGCCTTAGGGTATGAAGGACAAGAATTTGCCTTCGATAATGAGCTACCTCGCCATTCGGTGTATCTGCAAGACTATTGGTTGGCTGCTCGGCTGGTAACCAATGGAGAATATTTGGAATTTATGCGAGCGGGAGGATATGAACAGGCGGAACATTGGCTGGCAGAGGGTTGGGCAATCGTGCGGGGAGAAGGTTGGCGATCGCCTCTTTACTGGGAGCAGAACGAAAGTGATTGGCAAGTGATGACGCTAGCAGGAATGCGATTGGTCAACCCTGATGAACCTGTTTGTCACGTTAGTTACTATGAAGCTGATGCCTACGCGCGCTGGGCTGGGCAACGCTTACCGACAGAGGCTGAATGGGAGATTGCGGCTCAAGTCCCTTTGCAAGGCAACTTTTTAGACAGCGGTTATTTGCATCCTATGCCAGCAAGGGGTAACACTCGCCCTGATCAGCTTTTTGGGGATGTTTGGGAGTGGACGCAAAGTGCTTATCTTCCCTATCCTGGCTTTCAGACTGCGCCAGGGGCAGTGGGCGAATACAACGGTAAGTTTATGTGCAACCAAATGGTGTTGCGGGGTGGTTCTTGTGTGACTTCTTACAGCCATGTGCGATCGAGCTATCGTAATTTTTTCCCACCTGCAACTCGGTGGCAGTTTAGTGGAATTCGGTTGGCAAAGTAAGTTTTTTTGATTAGTCTCCTATCGTAAACGGTATTTATGGCTGCATTGTCTAATTCGATGGTTCAACTGTATGATTTACATCCGCCGCTGGATGATTTTCGGACAGAGGTTTTGGCTGGGTTGGGGCGATCGCCCAAGGAGTTTCTGCCCAAGTTTCTCTACGACAAACAGGGTGCAGAATTGTTTGATGCGATTTGCACGTTAGATGAGTATTATTTGACGCGGACTGAAACAGCAATTTTGCATACCTATGCCGAGGAAATCGCTGCACTTATTGGTAATGGCGCGTTGATTGAATTTGGCAGTGGGAGTAGCCAGAAGGTGCGGATTATTTTGGATGCAATGCCGCAAGTCTCCTCTCAATTGCCTGTTTACGTGGGGTTAGATATTTCTAAACAACATTTGCAGGAGTCTTGTACTCAACTGGCTCAAGATTATCCAGGGTTGGTGGCGATCGCCATTTGTACGGATTACACTCAGCCGTTGCAACTGCCTGACATTTCTGCCATTCGCAATAAACACAAAGTTGGGTTTTTTCCTGGTTCCTCGATCGGTAATTTAGAGCCACAGGAAGCGGTGCAGTTTCTTAAAAATACTGCCTCGGTACTAGAGCATGGAGATTTATTGATTGGGGTTGATCTTAAAAAAGATAAAGCTATTTTAGAGGCAGCTTATGACGATGCCCAAGGAATTTCTGCCGCCTTTGCATTAAACTTGCTGACCCGAATTAATCGAGAACTAGGCGCAGATTTTGAGTTGGCAAACTTTGGCTATCAGGCAATTTATAATCCCGTTGGGCGGATTGAAATGTATCTGATTAGCCTCGTCGATCAAGTCGTACATTTGGGCGATGTGGCGATTTCGTTTCAGGCAGGTGAACTGTTGCGGACTGAGAATTCTTATAAATATAGTATTTCTGAGTTCCAGGAAATTGCCACTTTGGCAGGTTTTCAAAGCAAGCGTGTTTGGACTGATCCGCAGCAGTGGTTTAGCCTCCATTACCTGCACTTAGCCTCATGATAATTTAGTCTATGTCGCAGCAAACTACACTGAAAATAAGGCAGACTTGCGCAAGCAACGAATACCAATAGGAGGCTAACCAATGGGCGTTGAGTTTGGGCGAGAGGTGTGTGGCGATCGCGACAGTGCCACCTCGCGGGAATGGATTGTGACCAACGGCATCGGTGGTTACGCTTCCGGCACGATCGCGGGGGCGTTGACTCGACGCTATCACGGGTTATTGGTTGCTGCTCTGAATCCGCCCTTGGGTCGCACTCTACTGCTGACAAAGTTAGATGAAGCAGTTGAGTATAACGGTCTTACTTATCCGCTTTATACTAATGATTGGGCAACGGGTAGCGCTAATCCTCTAGGGTTTCAAAGTATTGAAAGTTTCAAGTTAAACGGAACAGTGCCGACCTGGAAGTTTGCATTGGGTGATGCGCTTCTGGTGAAAAGTATATGGATGCAGCAGGGAACGAATACGACCTATATTAAGTATCAATCACACCGCGCAACTCAACCGGTTAAGATATCACTTAAAGCATTAGTTAATTATCGTGATTATCACAGTGATACTCAAGCAAGAAATTGGGTTATGGATATTACAACGGTCGAACATGGCATTCGGATTACTGCTGATGTTGATGCAGTTCCCTTTTATCTGCTATCCGATCGCGCCCATGCTTTCCCAACCCATGAATGGTATTACGGATTTAGCCTGGCAGTGGAACGGTATCGAGGATTGTGCGATCGCGAAGATCATCTTCATGCCGCCACTTTTGAAGCTACTTTGAATCCTGGTGAATCCCTTACTATTGTTGCCAGCACAGAAGCCCGACCCGATTTAGACGGAACAGCCGCACTTAAAGCGCGTCATGTCTACGAACAAAAGTTAATCGGGTTTTGGGATGCTAGTCGTCCTAATCCCTCTAAGAAATCTCCCGCTTGGATCAATCAACTTGTTCTTGCGGCTGATCAGTTCATTGTGAATCGTTCTGCACCCAACGAATCTACTGGGAAAACTATCATTGCGGGCTATCACTGGTTTGGTGACTGGGGGCGCGACACGATGATTAGCTTACCTGGTTTGACATTGGCAACGGGTCGCCCAGAAGTAGCCCGCTCTATTCTTCGCACTTTTGCCCAATTTGTTAGCCAGGGAATGCTGCCCAATCGCTTCCCCGATGCAGGTGAAGTTCCTGAATACAATACTGTTGATGCAACGCTCTGGTACTTTGAGGCGATTCGTCAGTATTACAGTGCTACGGATGAC
>Ga0105044_10004389_pt1 | contig 19395 bp, 10 predicted proteins | sample MAT01_FD_78092 | JGI IMG/M metagenome (GOLD analysis project Ga0105044, IMG submission 78092) | Freshwater microbial communities from Lake Fryxell liftoff mats and glacier meltwater in Antarctica - MAT-01 | ecosystem: Environmental > Aquatic > Freshwater > Ice > Liftoff microbial mat | place...
CGACGGCTGACGATCGCGAATCGCTCAAAGCTGGGGAAGCGGAGATGCTCGGCAGATTCGTCCGGGGGGGCGACCCGGAAGCGTGGGCTGTCGAAGTAGCGGTACGGCGGTACGGTGCCAGGAACAACCCCACCACTTTCGCCCCCCCGAGCCGCGGGCGAACGCCCGCGGCTCGGGGGGGGGCGAAAGTGGTGGGGTTGTTCCTGGCACCGTACCGCCGTACCGCTACTTCGACAGCTCGCGGTGCAGCCACGCGCGTGCCATCGCCCACTCGTGGTCGACCGTGCGCGGCGAGACGCCCAGGATCTCCGCCACCGCGCGGACCTCGATCCCGCCGAAGAAGCGCAGCTCGACGACGCGCGCCATGCGCGCGTCGAGCGCGGCGAGGCGCACCAGTGCTTCCTCCAGCCCGATCAGGTCCACCGACTCGCGCTCGATCAGCGTCTTGCCGTCGAGCGTCACGCGCTGCATCCGGCCGCCGCGCTTCAAGGTCGCGATCTCGCGTGCGTGGTCCACGAGCACGGTGCGGATCGCGGTCGCCGCGAGCGCCAGGAACTCCGCGCGCGGCAGGTCGCCCAGCCGCTGGCTCTTCGCGAGCTTGAGGTAGCACTCGTGGACGAGCTCGGTCGGATCCAGGATCCGCTGGCCTGCGCGGTTGCGGACGGCGCGCCGCGCGACGAGGCGCAGCGAGTCGTAGACGCTGGCCATCGTGCTGTCCAAACCGCCGCGCTGCAGCGGATCGGCGTCGGGGTCGTCGTTCGTCTCTGGATCGATCTGCGAGCTCATGCACCTGACCTTGGCGGCGGATGCGCGCAGGGAGTTGCGCACGGTTCCGCGGTCCGTCCGGCGGAGGCGTCGAGACATTCCGGAACGTGGCGGAACGGAGGGACTCGACTACGCTGGCGCTGGAACGACTCCCTTATGAACCGCGATCGATTCCTGCGCGTCAAGAAGCTCTTCCACGAAGCCTTGCCGCTGGACGAATCGGGCCGGACCACGCTGCTCCTGCGAGAGTGCGCGGACGACCCCGAACTCAGGAACGAGGTCGTCGATCTGCTGGCGCACGCCGCGTCGGCGAGCGCGACGTTCCTCGCGGGGGTCGTCGCTCCGGAATCACCCGGCGACGAGCACTCGCGGCTCGTCATCCCGGGCTTCCGGATCATCGGGCATCACGCGTCGGGCAGCGCCGGCGTCGTGTACCGCGCGCACCAACTTTCGCCTTCACGCGAGGTCGCTCTCAAGGTGCTGCGCCTCGACACTCTGGGCCCTGGCCAAGTCGCGCGCTTCCAGCGCGAGGCCGAGATCCTGGCGGCCCTCAATCATCCCGGCATCGCGCACGTCTACGGCGCGGGCGTCGCCGAAGGCGGCTCGATCGCGCTGCCCTGGATCGCGATGGAGCTGGTCCACGGTGTCGCGCTCGATGTGTACGTCGCCACGCGCGAGCCCGACACGCGCGCGCTGCTCGAGTTGTTCCGCAGCCTGTGCGACGCCGTCGATCACGCGCACGAGCGCGGGATCGTGCACCGCGACTTGAAGCCCTCGAACGTGATCGTCGAGGAGTCGGGTCGGCCACGCGTGCTCGACTTCGGCATCGCGCGGATGCTCGGCGAGTCCGTCGACCGGCTCGCTCAGCGCACGCGCACGGGAATGGTCCTCGGCACGCTCTCGACGATGGCGCCGGAGCAGGCGCGCGGCGATCGCAAGGCGGTCGACGCGCGCGCGGACGTCTATGCGTTGGGTGTCCTGCTGCACGAAGCCTTCGCCGGGCGCCCGCCGCTCGACGTAGACGATCTGGATGTCATCGAAGCCGTGCGCATCGTGTGCACGGTCGAGCCGGAGAGGCTCTCGCGCGCGAGGCCCGACTTGCCCGCGGATCTCGACGCGATCGTCGGCAAGGCGCTCGAGAAGGATCCCGCTCGCCGCTACGCGCGCGCCGGCGAGCTGGCCGCGGACCTCGCGAACCTGCTCGAGAACCGGCCCGTGCGCGCGCGCGCGCCCACGCGGTTCGACCAGGCGCGCCGGTTCGTTCAACGCCATCGCGCCGTCACCATCGCGGCGTCGCTCATCTTCACGTCGCTGGCCGTGGGGCTGCTCGTCGCGCTGGTCGCGCTGCGCAACCAGGCACTCCAACGCGCGATGACGAGCGAAACGATCGACTTCCTCGCGCGGCGCATGATCGCGCTCGCGCCGCAGATCGGCTTCGGCGAAGAGCAACGCGCCGACCTCGAGGAGGTCGTCGCACGCATCGAGCAACAGCTCGCCGTGGATCTCGAGAGCAGCGCGCTGCGCGCCGCGCACGCCCAGTCCTTGTACGAGCTCGCCTCGCTGGACCAGGAACGAAGGGACTTCCTCTCGATGCGCGCGCGGCTCGAGAAGGCGCTGACGATCTGGGAGGACTACGCTCGCGAGAATCCCGCAAACGCCGAGGCCTGGACGCATCGTTCGAGAATCAGCGCCAAGCTGGGCGAGGCCGCGCGAGAGCTCGGCGACGATGAGCTGCGCGACGCGTGGTTCGCGCGCGCCCTCGAGATCGACGAACGCCTGGTGCGCGAGCATTCCGGCGAGCCGGAGTTCGTGGAGGACCTCGGCTGGAGTCTCGCGCGTTTGACGGCGGTCGCGAGCGCTCGCGGCGAGTACGCCGAAGCCGAGCGCCTCGCCTTGCGTCGACTCTCGGACGCGCTCCGGCTGGAGGAGATCGATCCCGACAACTGGAAGTTCGTCTTCAATCTCTCGGACGCGCACCATGTGGCCGCGGGCTTGTGCCGAATCGCGGGAAGACCGGACCAGGAGCTGGAACACGCGCTCGAAGCCGTCCGACTCGCGCGCCGGGTCCTCCAGATCGAGCCGGGCCGCCGCGACTTCGTCGGTTGGTCCGCGTACGCATCGCGCGCCGTGTCCGAGGTCCTGCGACGCCGCGGCCGGCTCGTCGAGGCGCGGGCGCACGCCGAGAACGCGCTGAACGCCGCGGAGGAGCTCGCGCTGGGAGACCCGCGCCGGCCCGCGCACCTGGACATCCTCCTCGCGCTAGCCAGCGAACTCGCGCGCGAGGACCTCGGCGAGCAGCACCGCGAGCGCTCTGCACGCGCCGCCAGCAGCCTGCGTCGAGTCGCCGAGGTCGCCGCGCGCGCGGGGCGGGGAGCACACGCGGCCGATATGACGACGAGAGCGGACTCGATCGAGATGCGCGGCGATTGAGCGCCGGACGCCGCGGGCCACGACGAAAAGGTCCGGTTGGACTCGAGCGGTTCGAGTTCGCACGTCGCGCGCATCGGCGTCCGAGTCACGGCAGCGCGCCGCGCCGCGCCACGGTGTCGACGCTCGGCGCCGAGCGAATCGCGTAAAGGCACAGGATCACGAGCAGCGCGCAGGCGATGAACATCCTCTCGTCGAGCAGGCGCTCGAGCCACGGCCGTGACGGGACACCGATCTGGCGCTCGAGCCGCAGAAGCGCGGCGCGGTCGATGCGGTGCGCCGACGGCCGCACGAACAGCAGCTCGGCGCTCTCGGCGCGCAAGTAATCGCGCACGAGGCGCAGATCGATGGCGTCCGGGGCACCGAACCGCGCCATGAGCACCACGGCGGCGTGCGTCGAACGCTGTGACGAGGTCGCGAATCGCTCGGGGTTCGGTGTGAATCCGCCGACGGAACCGTACCTGTTCGTCGTCCGTTCCGGGAACCAGTGCTCGCGGAGGAGAGCGTGCACCTCGCCGCGCCGGGCCGTGACGCGCTCCGGGAGGCCGAGGTGATCGAGCACGCGCACGATCAGGAGCGCGCTCGTGAGCGGATCGTGCGTCCCCGTCGCGGGCCACGTCACTTCGATGCGCGCGGCGAGCGCTTCGCGTTGTTCGCGCGTCATCTCACGCGTCGCGACGAGCATCGCGATCTCGTACTCCTGGTGCTCGCTCATCGGCAGCGGGAACGAGAGCGACAGCAACTGCTCGAGCTTGCGCTTCTCGGTCGCCCGCTCCTGCAGTGCACGCCAGCGTGCAGGCGTCATCAGTCCGGCCTGCGACGCGCCCGTCCACACGCGCGGGTGCACGTCGACGCCGGCGGCCCAGATGTGAGCGGGATCGTCGTTCTCGACGGCCAGCGCGCTGTCGAGATCGTGTTCGATCGTCGGCAAGGGCGGAACTGGCTCGCCGACGGCGACCAGCGCCTCCGCGGTGAGTCCGAACGCTTCCCAGCCGTCGAGGTCGTACGGGTCGAGCGATGTCACGCGCTCGACTCCTCGAGGTAGTGCATGCGCAGCACCGTCTGGAACGTCTCGCTCAAGTCCGCGAAGGCTTCGACGAGCACTGCGCGGCGTTCCCCGTGCTCGTCGAACGGCTCGGAGCTCGGCGCGGCGAGTTGCGCGGCCGCCGGAGCGTCGATCGGCTTCGCGCCGCGGCGATCGCGCTGACGCTGGTCGGCGCGCCACAGGTTGAAGGCGATACCGCGCAACCACGCGCCCACGGCGTCGAGATCACCGGGCTCCGCCGTGAAGCGCGCGCGCCCGACCCACGCTTCCGCGAACGCGTCTTGCGCGATCTCCTCGGCCGCGCGCCAGTCGAGGCCCCAGGAGGCGAGGAGGCCGACCAGGGGACCGCGGAACGACGCGATCCAGCGCTCGAGATCGTCGGGGGAGGCTTCGGTCATCTCGGGAGACGATTGTCACGAGCCCGGCGCGACTCTCGCGGAAAACCTGGAAACCTCGCGGCGCCACGCGGCCAAAGTTCGGCCCCCGTCGCGAGCTTCAGCGGCCGCGCGCGCTCGACGGCAGACGCGCGCCGCATCGGGCCGTACCGTGAACGATCGCCATGATCCTCGCCATCCTCGCCCTCGCCTTCGTCACGCAGGTCTCGGACTTCGAGAAGGGCCTGCGCGCCAAGGAGGACGAGACGCGCATCGCGACCATCGCGCTGCTCGCGAAGGAGTCGGATCCGAAGACCGAGAAGCTCCTGACCGCGGCGCTCAAGGACGTCGACTGGGAAGTCGTCGAACGCGCGACGGACGCGCTGGGCGAGCGCGCGGCGAAGGGTGCGCTGGGTGAGCTCACGAAGCTCGCGCTCGAGTCCCCGCTGCGGCGTCACCGCACGGCCGCGGCGCGCGCTCTCGCGCGCATCGACGCGAAAACAGCCGCGGGCGACCTGATCAAGAAGGCGACCGGCGCGACGGAGACGAACGCGCTCGAGGCGCTGGTCCACGTCGTGCGCGGCGCCGGGCCCGAGCTCGACCTCAAGGCGGTCGTGAAGATCGCCGAGAAGGGCAAGGAGATCGAGACGCGCGCACTGGCTTGGCGCGTGCTGGCCGCGCAGCCGGGTCCCGAGCGCGCGCGTCGCATCGCCAAGGTGTTGGAGGCCGACGGCGTGCTCACGACGTGCGAGGTCCTCGACGAGATGATCGAGAATCCGCAAGCGGGCGACCTAGGGATCGTGGTGAAGCTGCTCGAGCGCGACGAGCTGAACGACGTCGTCGAGCGCCGCGGCATCGTCGCGGCGCGCGTCGACATCGCCGGTCCGGACTCGCAGACGGAGACGTGGACGCCGCTCGTCGCGCAGCTCCTCGCGTCGAAGCGCGGCGTCGTCGCGGCACGCGGGGCGAAGCTCGTCAGGCAGCTCGCGGGCTCGCACGGTCCGGCCACCGCGGGCGGCACGGGCGCATTGATCCCCGACGGGACGGCGTTCGACCTGTTGAAGCCCGCGCTGGCGCACGCGGACGCGGCGGCGCGCGCGGCGGCGGCGCACGCGCTGGCGCGGCTCGAGGGCGACGCGGTCGTCGAAGCAGCGCGCGCGCTCGCGGCGAGCGACGCGTCGGATCGCGTGCGCTACCAGGCCCTGTCGAGCTTGTGCCGCATCGCCCCCATCTCGGACGCGAAGAACGCTGCGATCGCGTCGAAGCTGCTCGAGAGCGACGCCGACGCCGAAGTGCGCACGTTGGCATCCGTGCGGCTCGGCGAGCGCAAGCTGTCGGCTGGCGTCGACGCGCTGAAGAAGGGTCTCGCGGACAAGGACTGGGGCGTCGCGGTCACGTCGGCGGTTTCGCTGGGCCGCACGCAACTGCACGAGTCCGTGCAGACCTTGATCGAGCTCGCGAAGACGCACGCCGACTGGAAGATGCGCGCGGCGGCGCTGGTCGGCCTCTCGCTGGCCTACGACAAGGCCTCGATCCCGGCCGCGATCGCGGCTCTGGGCGACGCCGACGCGTGGGTCGTGCGCTGCGCGCACGCGCACCTGCAGGGCGTTTCGGGCGAGAAATTCCCGCCGAAAGCGGAGCCCTGGGCCGCGTGGTGGACGGCGAACGAGAAGACTTTGCTCCTGGCCGACCCGGAAGCCGTCGCCGCGCGCCGCAAGCGCTTCAGGGACTCGGGCACGTCCGCGCCCGAGATCTACCGCGAGCTCGACGTCGTCGTGGTCGAGAGCCGCGGCGACCACATCGAGAATGTGCTCGCGGCGCAGTCGATCGAGCACCGGATGACCCGCGCGGGCGCGCTGCCCGAAGCGGCGCTGTCGCAGGACGCGCTGCTCATGATGAACTGCTCGGGCGAGATCGAGGCCGGCGACACCGAGCGCGTGCGCTGGTTCGTGCTGGCCGGCGGCCACTTGTTCGGCACGTGCTGGGCGCTGCACGAGACGATCGTGCGTTCGATGCCCACGAGCCCGATCGCGAAGTTCGAGACCGAGGGCGAGGTCATGGCCAACGTGCCCGCCAGCCCGTGCGACGTCGAAAGTCCGTACACGACCGGCGTGTTCGCGCCGGGGGTCGAGCCGATCTACGCGCTACAGGGCGCGCACCTGATCCGCGTGCTCGATCCCGAGCGCGCCGAGGTGCTGATCGACAGCCCGTGGTGCGCCGAGAACTTCGGCTCTGGAAACCTCGCCGCGTGGTTCGAGGCCGGACACGGCACCGTGCTCGACAGCGTGAACCACTTCGATCTGCAGGGGCTCGAGCTGGCCGAAGGCCTCAAGACTTCACGCGACCGCCAGGCGTATGCCGTCGACCACATGGGGTACACGTACGAGTCGCTGCGCAAGTCGCGCGGCGAGCGCTACTGGGACCAGGCGATGAAGGCCAGCCAGCAGGTGCTCGACTTGTCGGTGTTTCGCTTGCTGACGAACTTCGTGCGCATGCGGCGCGCGGAGCTCACGAAGTCGTGAGATCCGCGAGCGGGGTGTTCACGACGGCCACCGCACCGACAGCACCTTCGTGAACTCGAAGATCGCGCTCGTGCAGAACGCGGCGGCGTTCCGTAGCAGACGTCGTGGTGTTGATCGCCCGGTGCAGTGACCTGACCGCGCACCGAGACGGACGGGCTCCAGCCCGCCGGGTACTCGGAGGCGCCGCCCGTGTTCGCGACGATGGGGAGGCGGACGACCGACCCGCCGGCGCAGAGGAGACCGTCACCGAAGGACGCTCCCACCCCACCTGGGACGGAGCGCGTGCCCTGGAGCATCCACGCGGAGCTGTTCGGCAGCGTCGTACCGAGCCATTCCAGCGGCTCGGCGCCCGCGCGCGCACCCTCACTCCGATCCGCGCTTCGCTTTCTACAAATCGGCGATTGCGCGCCCAACGCTGAGCCGCGATGCACGGAGAGGAGAGCAGCCAGCCTCCTGGCGCGTTGCTTGCATGCGCGTGCGATTCGGACATGCATCTCATGTCCCGGGACCTCTGCGCCCCGTGCAACGATCGCCTCTTCGTATTCCCACGTCCTGGACGCACATGCCTCGGGTTCGCGATCTCGCACGCAGGGCGCTGCGCGCGTTCCGATTGCCACGACGAGTTCGCAACCAACGCATTCCGAATCGTGGGTCCGAGCCGGGCCGAGCGCTCGCCCGATGAAAACCGCCTGCGATCGCCAGCGAGCTTCCCGCTTCGAGCATCGCCGCGCGTGCGATCAAGCGCGGTCGCGAGCGCGAGTCGCAACTGCACAGCGGCGCTCGCGCGACGTCGTAGAGGACTGCCATGCCCGCTGAGCGATCTGCGCCGAGCGCGCCTGTGATCGACCACCGCCGACTCGGCATCGACGTGGTCACGCGTTCGGCCCTGCGATTGCGAGCGCAGCGGCAGTGATGAATGCCCCGCTTCTCGACACGCAGCGACCGGATCGAATCGAACGCGTAGCCCAAGCGCCCACATTTCGCGCCGAGGAAGCGGCCGTGAACCAAAGCGTGCTCGCAGGGCGCCTGCGACGTGCGGCGCGCTGGATGGCGACCCCCTTCGCGCGCGCGTCGTCGCGGCGTCGCCTGCGGGCTTACGTCGACCCGGACCCGCGCGAGCAACCGATCAGGGCCGAACTGTTCGGCGTCGAGCGGCTCGAGCACCTGGCGGCCGATCTCGCGGAGCGCGATCGCGTCCACACGCCAAGTCGACGACCGGTTCCGTTGCTCGAGCGGCTCGACGACAACGAGAAGGTGCTGCGCGATTCGCGCGCGATCATTGCCAAAGCCATCCGCGAGGAGCGTGCGATCTCGCCGGCGGCCGAATGGCTCGTCGACAACTTCTACGTCATCGACGACCAGCTGCGGGACATCCGCGAACACCTCCCGCCCGCGTTCTACCGCCAGTTGCCGATCCTGGACGGCGGCGCGTTCGACGGTTTCCCGCGCATCTACGCGCTCGCGTGGGAGTTCCTCGAGCACAGCGACAGCAGCGTCGACTCGGAGAGTCTGAAGCGGTTCGTGCAGGCGTACCAGCGCGTTCGCCCGCTGTCGATGGGCGAACTGTGGGCGCTCCCGATCTCGTTGCGTCTGCTTCTGGTCGAGAACATGCGCCGGTTGACGGAGCAGATCGTGCGTCGCCGCGCGGCTCGCGAGGCTGCGGACGAGCTCGCCGATGCGCTCCTCGGATTGAGCGGCGCGAAGGAATCGGCCGAGGCCGCGCTCTTGGCGCTCGAGCCCGGTTCGCTCGCTCCCGAGTTCGCCGTGCAACTGATCCAGCGCTTGCGTGGCCTCGATCCGGCGCGGACGCCGAGCGTCGCCTGGCTCGCGGATCGCGTGGCGCAGCAACAGCGCACGCCCGAGGATCTCGTGACGCTCGAGCACCTGAGCCAGGTCGCGACGCACGTCACCGTCCGGAACGTCGTCACCAGCATGCGGCTCATGTCGACTGCGGACTGGACGGTGTTCTTCGACGCCGTGAGCCTCGTCGAGGCCGAGCTGCGCGCGGGCACGCGCGTCGAGGAGATGGATTTCCCCACGCGCGACAGCTACCGCCACGCCGTCGAGGACCTCGCGCGCGGATCCGGGCTGGGCGAGATCGAGATCGCGCGCCGCGCCGTCGAGCGCACGCGCGCGCACGCCGCGACGATCGATCCGACCGACGTCGTCGCGCGCGAGCGTGCGGCGGATCCGGGCCATGCGCTCATCGGCGCGGCGCGCAAATCGTTCGAGACCGACATCGCCTACCGCGCGCCGTGGAAGCTTCGGCACGGTCGCGCGTACCTCGCCGCCGGGACGCAGGGCTATTTCGCGGCGCTGTACGCCATGACGGCCGCGCTGGTCTGCGCGCCGCTCTACTGGTCGATCACGAGCGGCGTCCCGTGGTTCAGCCTCGCTCTCGTCGCCCTGCCGGCCGCGATCGTGGCGCTCGGCTTCGCGGTCACGCTGGTGAACCACCACGTCCTGGCGGTCATCGCGCCGCGGCGCCTGCCGCGACTCGAGCTCCTGCTGGGCGTGCCGGCCGACCTGCGGACGATGGTGGTCGTGCCGACGTTGCTCGTGAGACCCGAGCAGGTCCGCGAGCAGGTCGCGCGCCTCGAAGTGCACTACCTCTCGAACCACGACGGCGACGTGCGCTTCGCGCTGCTCAGCGACGACCTCGACGCCGACCACGAGTTGGGTCCGTCGGACGAGGCGCTCTTCGCATTCGCGCTCGAGGCCGTGCAGGCGTTGAATCGTCTGCACGGCCCCACGGCCGACGGCGGCGCGCGCTTCCTCCTGCTCCATCGCCGCCGTGTGTGGAGCGCGGGCGAAGGCAAATGGATGGGCTGGGAACGCAAGCGCGGCAAGCTGCGCGAGTTCAACCGGCTCCTGCGCGGCGCGACCGACACCACGTTCGTTCCGCGCGCCGACGCGGCAGCACGGGTCCCGGCCGGCGTGCGCTACGTCGTGACGCTCGACGCCGACACGCGCCTGCCGATCGGGTCCGTGCGGAGGCTCGTGGGCACCCTGGCGCACCCGCTGAACCGCGCGGGATTCGACGCGGCCACGCGGCGCGTCGTCGAGGGCTACGGCGTCCTCCAGCCGCGCATCACGGCCACGATGCCCGAACGCGGCGAGGGCACGCCGTTCGAACGCATCTTCGCCGGCGCGCAGGGCCTCGATCCGTACACGTTCGCGGTTTCGGACGTGTATCAGGACCTTCTCGGCGCCGGCATCTTCACGGGCAAGGGCATCTACGAGGTCGACGCGTTCGAGCGCGCGGTCGACGGGCGCGAACCCGAGAACGCGCTCCTCAGTCACGACCTGTTCGAGGGGCTCTTCGCGCGCGCCGGCCTCGTCTCGGACATCGAGCTCTTCGAGCAGTACCCGACTCACTACCTCGTCGCCGCGGCACGCACGGAACGCTGGACGCGCGGCGACTGGCAACTGCTGCCCTGGCTGCGGCGATTCATTTTCGACCGGGCGCTCGGGCTCGTGCGCAATCCGATCCTCGCGATCGGCCACTTCCAGATCCTCGACAACGCGCGACGCAGCCTCGTCCCACCCGCCGCGTTGGCTGTGCTCGCCGGAGCGTGGTGGCTACCGGGGCCCATGGCGTGGACGTGGGTGCCGTGGTTCCTCGCGGTGTGGCTCGCGCCGACCGTGTTGCCCATGCTTTCGATGCCGCTGCCGAGCAAGAAGGGCGCGCGCTGGTCGGACTACCTGCGGCGGACGGCGGAAGAGTTCGCGCTCGGCGTCACCCAGGCGGCGTTGGGACTCGTGTTCCTCGCTCACCAGGCGTGGCTCATGTCACAGGCGATCGTGCGCACGGCCGTACGACTTCGGACGCGCAAGCACCTGCTCCAGTGGGTCAGCGCGGCGCAGGTGAGCTCCGGATCGCGCCTCGAGACGCGCGGCTTCGTGCAGGCGATGGCGCCGGCGATGGCGATCGGCGCGGTCGCGATCGCGATCACGGCCTGGCTGAAACCTGAGGGCATCATCTGGGCGCTGCCGCTGGCCGCGGCGTGGATCGCGTCGCCTTGGTGCGCGCGCTGGGCCAGCACTCCGTCGGTCGGTCGCGCGCATGCGGCGCCAACGGCCGGCGCGTTGGCGTTCCTGCGCACGACCGCGCGGCGGACGTGGCGCTACTTCGAGGTGACGGTCACGCCCGACGACCACTTCCTGCCCCCCGACAACCTGCAGGAGGATCCGCGCAGCGTGCTCGCGCGGCGGACTTCGCCGACGAACATCGGGCTCTACCTCATGTCCGTCGTCAGCGCGCGCGACATGGGTTGGATCGGCACCGCTGACATGATCGATCGACTCGCGGCGACGCTCGGGACGCTCGCGCGTCTCGAGCGATACCGCGGCCAGTTCCTGAACTGGTACGGGACGGCGGACGCCCAGCCCCTCGCGCCGAAGTACGTATCGACCGTCGACAGCGGGAACCTCGCGGCCGCGCTGATCGCCGTGCGCGAGACGTGCCTCGACACCGCGCTCGAAGCGCTGGTGGAGCAGCGCGCGATCGCCGGCATCTCGGACGCATTGGCGCTCGCCCGCGCGCACCAGCCACGCTCGGCCGGCAAGGCCAGCCAGGGCACCGCGACGTTCGCCGAACTCGAGCGTGCGCTGGCGGAGATCGAGGCCTCCATGTCCCGACCGCGCGGATCCTGGCCCGACGACATCCGTGAGATCGAGCACCAGGCCGGCGCGCTGTTCGATGTCGCCGCCGTGGTGGCGCTCGAACATCCCGGCGACGACGTCGCCGAGTTCCTGGTCTGGATCCGCGCCATCCACGGCTCCGCGATCAGCCACGTGCGCGATCTCGGCTCGCGCGACGGCGCCGGACCGTCGCGAACCACGACCGCGCTGAACGAGATCGCCGATCAGTCCCGCGCATTGGTCGAGGGCATGGACTTCCGATTCTTGTACGAGCCCAAGTCGAAGCTCTTCTCCATCGGCTTCCGCCTCGAGGACGGCCGGCTCGATGTCGGTCGCTACGACCTGCTCGCGTCCGAGGCGCGCATCGCCAGCCTGCTCGCGATCGGCCGCGGCCAGGTCCCGGTCGAGCACTGGTTCCGCCTCGGCCGGCCGCTCGTGCCGCTCTGGAAAGGCAGCGCGCTCGTGTCGTGGTCGGGCTCGATGTTCGAGTACCTGATGCCGAACCTGGTGCTGCGTGCCCCGGCACCGAGCCTGCTCGAGCAGACCGCGCGCCTCGTCGTGCAGGAACAGATCCGCTACGCGCACGAGCGCGGCGTCCCGTGGGGCATCTCGGAGTCGGCGTTCGGCGCGCGCGACGTGGATCTGACCTACCAGTACAAGGCGTTCGGAGTCGCCGGCCTGGGCTTGAAGCGCGGACTCGGCGAGGACGTGGTCGTCGCACCGTACGCGACCGCGCTAGCTGCGATGATCGATCCCGCTGCGGCCGTGCGGAACCTGGAGCACCTGATCGAGCACGGCGCGCGCGGAATCCTCGGCTTCTACGACGCCGTCGACTACACCGGAGCGCGCTTGCCGTCCAAGTCCTCGCGCGTCGTCGTGCGCACGTACATGGCGCACCACCAGGGCATGACGATCGTCGCGATAGCCAACGTCGTCACCGGCGGATTGCTCCAGACGAGGTTCCAGAACGATGCGTGGGTGCGCGCGGCCGAGCTCCTCCTGCAGGAGCGCACGCCGCACGGGCGTGCCGTCAAGCGATCGCAGGCGGACGAGCTCGACACGTTCCTGCACGTGCGCGACTTCGTCCTGCCCGCGCTGCGTCACTTCACGTCGCCCCACGATCCGACGCCACGCACGCACGTGCTGTCCAACGGACGTTACGCGGTGATGGTGACGGCGGCCGGCTCGGGCTACAGCCACTGGAAGAAGCTGGCGGTCACGCGCTGGCGCGAGGATTCGACACGCGACGCATGGGGCAGTTACGTCTTCGTCGAGGACGTGGACCGGAGGCTCCTGTGGTCGGCGGGATACCAGCCCAGCTGCGTCGAGCCGGACGCGTACGAGGTCGCGTACTACGAGGACCGCGCTGAGATCCATCGCCGCGACCACGGCATCACGACGAGCCTGGAGGTCGTCGTCTCGAGCGAGGACGACGCCGAGGTCCGCTCGATCACGCTGCACAATCCCGGCGCGCAAGCGCGCCAGATCGAGCTGACGTCGTACGCCGAAGTCGTCCTCGCGCCGCCGGCGGCCGACGACGCGCACCCGGCGTTCTCGAAGCTCTTCGTCGAGACCGAGTTCGTCCCGCGGGTCGACGCACTGCTCGCGACGCGCCGCCCGCGCTCGACCGACGAGGCGCGCATCTGGGCCGCGCACGTGATGGCGGTCGAGGGGATGACCGTGGGCGACGTGCAGTACGAGACCGATCGCGCGCGCTTCCTCGGCCGCGGCCGCAGCCTGCGAGACGCGCGCGCGGTGCGTGAAGGGCGGGCTCTGTCGGGGACAACCGGACCCGTGCTCGATCCCGTGTTCAGCCTGCGGCGCCGTGTACTCCTGCCCGCGGGCGGCACGGTGCGCGCGACGTTCACGACGCTCGTCGCGCCGACGCGCGAACGCGCGATCGAACTCGCGGATCGTTATCGGCGCGCGTTGAGCTTCGAGCGGACCGCGAACCTGGCCTGGAGTCAGGCGCAGGTGCAGTTGCGCCACCTCGGGATCGATGCCGAGGAAGCACACCTCTTTCAGCGTCTCGCCACGCGGATCCTGTACTCCGATGCGAGCCTGCGCGCTCCGCAGGAGGTCCTGCGCGGGAACCACGGCGGTCGATCGACGCTGTGGGCGCACCGCATCTCGGGCGACCACCCGATCGTGCTCGCGCGCGTGGACAATTCGGAAGACATCGACCTCGTGCGCCAGCTGCTGCGAGCGCAGGAGTACTGGCGCATGAAAGGCGTCGTGGTGGACGTCGTCATCGTCAACGAGGAAGCCTACGGCTACGTGGCCGAGCTCCAGGTCACGCTCGAATCGCTCGTGCGCGCCAGCACGAGCCCGGCCATGTCGAACGGACACGTGCCCGGAAGCGGCGCGTTCCTGTTGCGCGGCGAATCGCTCTCGAGCGCGGACCTCACCGTCCTGCAGTCGGCCGCGCGCATCGTGCTGCGGCCACGGCACGGTACCCTCTCCGAGCAGGTCGTGAGATTGCTCCGCGCGCTGCCACTCGTGTCTCCGCCGCCGCCGCCAGCGCTGCGTGGGCTCACGGACGAGGTGACGATCGCGCGACCGGAGCTCGAGTACTTCAACGGACTCGGCGGGTTCGCGGACGACGGGCGCGAGTACGTGGTGATCCTCCAGGAAGGACAATGGACGCCCGCGCCGTGGATCAACGTCGTCGCTCGACCGGGATTCGGGTTCCAGGTTTCGGAAGCGGGCTCGGGATACACGTGGGCCGAGAACAGCCGCGAGAACCAGCTCTCGCCGTGGTCGAACGATCCCGTCGGGGACGCGCCCGGTGAAGCGTTCTTCGTGCGCGACGACGAGACCGGCGAGCTGTGGAGCCCAACCGCGCTGCCGATACGCGAGACGTCGCCGTACGTCGTGCGCCACGGTCAGGGCTACAGCCGCTTCCAGCACGAGAGCCACGACATCGCGCTCGATCTCGTTCAGTTCGTGCCGCTCGAGGACCCGGTCAAGGTCTCGACGTTGACGCTGACGAACTTGTCGAAGCGGCGGCGCATCCTCTCGGTGACGGCGTACGTCGAGTGGGTCCTGGGCGTCGGCCGCGCGAACAACGCGCCGCACGTGGTGACGACCTTCGAGCCCGAATCAGGCGCGATCCTGGCGCGCAACCCGTGGAACGAGGAGTGGGCTGCCCGCGTCGCGTTCGCGGCGCTGACGCAGCGACCGACGGGTTGGACCGCGGATCGCTCGGATTTCCTCGGGCGCAACGGCACCCTCGAGCGTCCGCGCGCGCTCACGCCCGGCAAGTTGCTCTCGGGTCGCACCGGAGCCGGACTGGATCCGTGCGCCGCGCTGCAGACGCGCCTCGAGCTGGCGCCCGGCGCGAGCGCGACCGTCACGTTCCTGCTGGGTCAGGCCGCGGACGCGAACGCAGCGCGAGCCGTGATCGCGCGGCAGAGCGCGCTCGATCCCGAGGAGAGCTTGCGGGCCGTGCGCGCCGAGTGGGACCTGGTGCTCGACGACCTCGTCGTCTCGACGCCCGACCGCTCGTTCGACCTGCTCGCCAACCGTTGGCTGCTCTACCAGACGCTCGCGTGTCGCGTGTGGGCGCGCGCGGCGTTCTACCAGGCGGGCGGCGCGTTCGGCTTCCGCGACCAGCTGCAGGACGTCCTCGCGTTGTGCACTGCGCGTCCGGACCTCGCACGGGCGCAGATCCAGCTGTGCGCCTCGCGCCAATTCCGTGAAGGCGACGTCCAGCATTGGTGGCACGAACCCACGGGCCGCGGCGTGCGCACGCGCATCACGGACGATCGCTTGTGGCTGCCGTACGTCGCGCTGCACTACATCGCGGTGACCGGTCGGGCGGACATCCTCGACGAACACGCGACATTCCTCGAGGGGCCGGAGATCGCGGCCGATCACCACGATGCGTACTACACGCCCGCGCAGTCCACCGAAACGGCGAGCGTGTACGAGCACTGCGCGCGCGCCATCGACGTCAGTTTGTCTCTCGGGCCCCACGGACTGCCGCTGATCGGTGGCGGCGACTGGAACGACGGCATGGATCGCGTCGGACGGTTGGGCCGCGGCGAGAGCGTGTGGCTGGGCTGGTTCCTGCACACGCTGCTCGAAGACTTCGCCGACGTCGCGGTAGCGCGCGAAGATTACGAGCGCGCGGCGCGCTGGCTCCAGGTTCGCACCGAACTGCTCGTGGCGCTCGAACGCGACGGCTGGGACGGCGAGTGGTACCGGCGCGCGTACTTCGACGACGGCACGCCGCTCGGATCCGCTTCCGGCACGGAGTGTCGCATCGACGCGATCGCGCAATCCTGGGCGGTGCTCTCGGGCGCGGCGCAGCCCGAGCGCGCCGCGGCGGCGATGGCGTCGGTCGATCGCCACCTCGTGAAGCGCGACGACGGACTGGTGCTCCTGCTCACGCCGCCTTTCGACCGGACCGCGGCCGATCCGGGGTACATCCAGGGCTACTTGCCGGGCGTGCGCGAGAACGGCGGCCAGTACACGCACGCGGCGGCGTGGACCGTGATCGCTTTCGCTGAGCTCGGACAAGGCGATCGCGCGGGCGAGCTGTTCGCGCTCTTGAACCCCATCCGCTTGACGAGCACGCGCGCCGGTATGCACCGCTACAAGGTCGAGCCGTACGTGATGGCCGCCGACGTCTACTCGGTTCCGCCGCACGTCGGCCGCGGTGGTTGGACGTGGTACACGGGCTCCGCGGGTTGGATGTACCGCGCCGCCGTCGAGTGGATCCTGGGCGTGCGCGTGCGCGGCGACGGGCTTCACGTCGATCCGTGCATCCCGCGCGCGTGGCCGACGTTCGCGGTCAGGCTGCGCCGCGCGGGAACGACGTATCAGATCGAGGTCCAGAACCCCGAGGGCGTCGAGAGAGGCGTCGTGCGCATCGAGCTGGACGGGGTCGAGCTGGCGCGCGGTGCCCCGATCCCGCTCGCTCGTGACGGCGTCCCTCACGTGGTGCGCGTGGTCCTCGGGCGCATCTGATCGCCGAATCGAGCTCGCGTGCCAGCACATTCCACAATGCGGCCGTTTCGCCGAGGCCGGATCGCACCTGCTCGCGCGAAGTCGCGTTTCCCCGGTCGCAAGGGGCTGTGTGCGTGTGGCACACGCGTTGCTTCGCAGGTGGCCGCGCAGGCTGTCGTGATCCACGTAGATCCTTCGGCCGGCAACGCAGTGACGAAGTCCATGGCCCACCCGACCCATTTCGCAGCGCTAGCCCTCGCCATCCTCGGCGGCTGTGCCAGTCCTACGACGCGCGCCGCGCTGTCCAGCGAGGCGAAAGTCCTCGACCTGCCCTTCCTCGAGCAGGACGAGATGTACGCGTGCGGGCTCGTGTCAGTGCAGGTGTTGTGTTCCTACTGGAACGTCGACATCGCCGTCGAGGAGCGCATGCGCCTCGCTGCGATAGCTGAGGAGAAGGAAGGACTCTCGGGTGCTGAACTGCGCGAGAGCCTCGAGGGTCTCGGCTTCGAGACGTACCTCTTCCACGGTGAGCTCGATCACTCGCCGACCGGGCTGCTTCGGCATGTCGACGAACGCCGGCCACCGCTGGTCATGCTGAGCCCCGAGCCCGAGCGGCACCACTATGTGCTCGTCATCGGTTACGACGCGCCGGAACGCAACATCTGCCTGCTCGATCCGATTCGCGGTCGCGTGATCGTTCCCTACGAAACCTTCGAGAAATCGTGGGCCGAATGCCAGCGGTTCACGCTGCTCGCAGTCCCGCGTTCCACACCCGTTCCCCTCACCGCCAAGGCTGTATCCCCATGATCATGAACTCGACGATCGCTCCGCTTCTCCTGGCCGCGGTCCCCGCAGCTGGCTTCGGCTACCAACTCTCTTCGTCCGACGCGACGTTGGCCGCGCTGGGCCGGGTCGAAGCGTCGAGCTCCCTCAGCTCGCTGCGCGCCGGAGCCCCGGTGATGCACACGATGACACAGGTCGAACGCGCTCAACTGCAGAACGCCGAGCAACAGTCGTCGGGCGAGCTCGAGGGCCTGCGCGCCGGGGCCCTCTCGGACAACCAGCTGCTCATCATCGGAGTCACGGTCCTCGCCGTGATCCTCCTGATCATCATTCTCTGACACCACACCGAACCGGGGCGCGGTGCCGACGACCTTGCCGGGGGGCGAGGAAGACCGGTGCCGCGCTTCCGCCTTTCACTGTCCCCGGTGACAGCTCGAACCGCCGGCGGACCCTCCCGCTCGGGATCGTCGTCACCGCGGCGGTCGTCGTCGCGATGCTCCTGATGCGTCAGGGCCCTCGATCCGAATCGACCGAGACAGCAGAGTCGTGCGCGAAGACGACGAGCACTTCGGACAGCACGCTCGCGAGTCCCGTCAGCGCGGACGACGCGGCGCGCACGTCGATCCCCGCGCCCACCACGTCCGTCGTGCCGGAGATCGCGGCCAACCCGGCGGGGCTGCGCGTGCGGTCGGCCGAAGGGCTCGCGCTGAAGTTCGTCGAAGTCGAGGACGAGCCCGGTCGCTGGCGCGATGGCGCGCTCGTAGACGGCACGTGCCAACTCGACGCGACGCGCCTGCCGTGTGGGGTTCGCGGGCCCGGCCACGTAGCGTGCGTGGCGCGGCGCCTGGAGGACGAGGTCGTGCTCGAGGCGGACGCGCTGCTCGTGCTCGAGGGCTTGGACCTGCGGGACTGCGTCGTCGCAATCGAGCCCTTCCCGTGGCTCGCGCATCTCGACACGAGCTATGCGCAGGCGCTGCGGGAAAGTTTCGCCCGCGTGCAGGTGCACGGATTCACGAGCGCGGACCGCTGGGCGATCGCGGTCTCGGGCGACGGACTCGGTGAATCGTTCGGATACGGACAGAAGCTCGAAGTCCACATCGAAGACCACAACTACCGCCTGATCCAGGTGGAGTTCCAGGCCACACACGGAGCACGCGGAAGTTGGACGGTCCCGTGACAGGCGGAGATCGCCACCGCGCCGCTCGAACTGAGGATCGTGCGTCCGGACGGCGCGACGCACGGTGAACTCGCGTGCTCGTTGCACGTCGTCGAAACGGACCGTGAGTCGCTCGTCGTCCTGCCGCAGGCCTTCGGACGCGTCGTGCTGCAACCCGGTCTGCGCTTCCAGCGCGAAGTGCGCGTCGCGGCGACCGAATCGATCTGCCGCGTCGAGCGCGTGCCGCTCGGCGAGCGCACCGCGGTAACAGTCCTCGATGCGGAGTCGCGCGTGAACGGCCGGCTCTTCTTCGTTCACGACGGCACGCCGCGGAGCATCACCTTGCACGCAGGCTTCACGATCGGCGGTCGCATCGCCGTCCCATCCGGCTCGGCGCTCCCGACTCGGATGCTCATGTCGTTCGGCCGTCCGAGCGCGTCGCCGGGTCCCGTGGAGCAACTCGAGGCGTTCAGCAGCAGGCTACGCGACGTAGAGATCGGATCCGACGGCGCCTTCGAGGTCCGCGGGCCGCAGCGCATTCCCCTCTGGGCGGAGTTCAGCGCCGATCCGCCCGCCGTTCTTGCGCTCAGCATCGAAGCGACTGGATTCGACCGGCACGTGACACGCTGGCCGCTCGGTGAAGCGACGCGCGTCGACTGCGGAACGCTCGCGCTCGTCCCGTCGTACGCGCCGATCGTCCTTGCGAAGGGTCACGCATTCGGTGTC
>Ga0105044_10004395_pt1 | contig 19370 bp, 12 predicted proteins | sample MAT01_FD_78092 | JGI IMG/M metagenome (GOLD analysis project Ga0105044, IMG submission 78092) | Freshwater microbial communities from Lake Fryxell liftoff mats and glacier meltwater in Antarctica - MAT-01 | ecosystem: Environmental > Aquatic > Freshwater > Ice > Liftoff microbial mat | place...
GATGACCCGCTCGATGTGCCCGGCGTCATGGCCCCAGATCGTGACGGGCAGATGATTCGCGAGCAGCGGAAAGGCCAGCGCCGTCCCCCAACTCCCCGCCCCGACGATGCCGACATTTTGAAAGCTCATGCTGAGATCAGGGGCAGGTCTGCTCCGAGAGAAGCAGCTCGGATTAAACGCCGAGACGCAGAGGTGCAGAGGCAACGCAACCTCGGTTTCGCGTCGGAATTTCTCGGCGTCCTTTGCGCCTCTGCGTCTCTGCGTTGAAAAGACATCGGTCGCATCACGGAGCGGGTGGCTTCGGATCGCCAAAGCGCAGCTCGGTGCCCGCGCGGAGCCGCTGGATGTTGGGCACGTGGCGCTTGATGACGAGCGCGGCGGCGGCGATGGCGAAATAGAAATTTCCCCACCCATGCACCGCGGCCCACCCATGCGACGGGCCGAAGAACATCAGCCCGATGACCACGACCGGCAGCGCCGCCGCCGCCATGAGCGACGCGAGCGAAACGTAGCGCGTCGCTTTCAGCACCACGCCCCAGATGGCGAAGATGAGGAGCGAGGCGAGCGGCATCATGCCGATGATCACGCCGAGCGAAGTGGCCACGCCTTTGCCCCCCTTGAAACGCAGCCAGACGGGAAAATTGTGCCCGAGGATGCAACCCAGCGCGGCGGTGATGCCGGCGTAGTCGTGCGGGAGAAATCCCACGCCGATTTTGCCCCGCGGCAGCGGCACGGCGTAGCTCCAGCGTTCGGCGATCCAAAACGCGAGCACGACAGCCAGCCAGCCTTTCGCCGTGTCGCAGAAGAAGGCGAGCAGCCCCCATTTCTTCCCCATGACGCGCCAGACATTCGTCGCGCCGATGTTCCGGCTGCCATGCTCGCGGATGTCGAGGCCGCGCGATTTCGAGATGAGCAGTCCGCTCGGAATCGAGCCCAGCAGATAGCTGGCGAGCAGGATGGCGGCGATGAGGAGCGTCATGCGGTGGAGCGGAGTGCAAGTCAGCACGCCGGGCGGCGCAAGGAAATTTGCCGTTGACGGCCCGCGTCGCACGGCCAAAGACTCCGCGCGCAATTTCGAGGAATCCATGAGCGCGAGGCCCACCATGCAGTGCTGCGCGAACCGCCTTTCGCGGCTCGGCGGCAAAAATTTGCCCACCCTGACCGACCAACCACCACTCCCATGAACGATCGCGAAATTCTCGTCCGCCTCGAAGCGGCCTCTCCCAAGGAACTCACCGACCTGCTGCGCCGCCCGTCGGAGAGCGAAGCCCGCGTCTATCGCGCCTACTTTGGCGCCGAGCGCTACGATGCGCTGCGGCGCAAAACGCTCGCCCCGCGGAGCACGGCGCGCGCGGCGAAACGCGGCCACGTGGTCATCCTCCACGGCATCATGGGTGGCGAGCTCACGGTGCGCGACAAAGGCAAGGATCAGCACTTCTGGATGCACATGCTGCGGCTCGCCCTCGGTGCCGTCGGCTGGCTGCGGATGAAGGATGGCAAATCGCTCGCCGAGGTGCGCGCGACCGGCATTTTGAAAAAGTGGTATGCCGAGCAGATCCTCGCTTTCAGCTACGACTGGAACGCCCAGACCTACTGGTACGACTGGCGGCGCGATCTCGATGAAACGGCCGACGACCTCCGCACGAAAATCGACGCCTGGTTTGGCGCGGACGCGGCCGTGAATCTCGTGGCGCACTCCATGGGCGGCCTCGTCTCGCGCACCTACATCGCGCGCCACGCGAAGCGCTGGGACAAAGGCGGAAAGCTCGTGATGCTCGGCACGCCGAACCACGGCTCGTTCGCGATTCCGCAGATGATCACCGGGGCCATCGATACGGTGCGCAAGCTCGCCCTCGTCGATCAAAAGCACGACGTCGCCGGCATCACCGAAATCCTCGGCGGCCTGCCCGGCGCGCTGCAGATGCTGCCCTCGCCGCTGATCATGCCCGGCATGGCGGCGCTCTACCAAAGCGGCACCTGGGGCGGGCGGGTGCCGCAGGCGTTGCTCGATCGCGCGCGGCGGCATCACGATTTCCTCGCCGGGACCGTCGATGGCGCGCGCATGCACTACATCGCCGGCTGCAACCGCCGGACCCACGACGACATCCGCGACTGGAAGCGGCTCGACGCGCTCGACGGCTACAGCGCGAGCATGAACGGCGACGGCACCGTGCCGCACCGGCTCAGCTTTCTGGAGGAAAACGGGACGCGCATCCCGACCTGGTTCGTGCAGGAGGACCACGGCGCACTGCCGAATAACACGCGGGTCATCAATGCCACGCAGATGCTCCTGCTGAGCGACAAATGCGACCTTTCCACCACCCCGGTCGGAGCGCGCGGCACCGTCGCCGATCGCGGCGCGGCACGGGCCGCCGCGCCGGTGGAAAATGCGCGGCGCCTCGCCGAGGAAGGGCGGCTCGCAGAGATCGTCGCGCGGCTCCCGCTCCAGACCCGCGCGGGCCGGCCGGACGAGGCGGTGGAGAATGCATCCGTCTCCCGCGAGGAAATGGAGGGCGTGGAAATCCTCGTGCGCGGATTTCTGGGCGAAAGCGCCACGGCGCGAGCGACGGAGAACGAAACGACCCCGGTCGGCGCGCTGGGAACGAAAGGCCGGAAAAAGCCCGCCGCGCACACGCCAGCGACGAGGATGGAAATCGCGCTTCTCCTGGGCAATCTCGCCAAGCTCCCGCCAGCGCCGCGCGGCGTGCCGCCTGTGGATGCGATCTCGGTCGGCCACTACCACGGCGTCGCGCCGCAAAATGCCGAGCTGGCGCTGGACCGCGCGATCAGCGGCTGGAGCGAGGGCGACCCGGAGGAAAAGCTCATCCTCACCGCCATGCACCGGCGCGGCGCCATCTCCGCGCAGCTCGGCCAGCAGTGCATCGTGCCCGATCCCGCCCACCCGAAACGGCTCGCCGTCCTCGCCGGGATGGGCGAGCCCGGTTCCTTCCGCATCCCCGAGCTGACCATCGCCGTGCAGGAACTGGCGTGGACGCTGGGCCGCATGAAACGCCGCCACCTGGTTTCCGTCCTCATCGGCGCCGGGGTCGGCAATCTGACCATCCCACTCGCCGTGCGCGCGTGGCTGCGCGGACTCCGCCGCGCACTTTCCGACGCGCAGGCCGCAGGTTCGCCGCGGATCGAGCGCCTGACATTCATCGAATACTCACCGGCAAATTTCGTGCGCCTGCATCTCGCGCTCTCGGCCGAGGCGGAACGGTTCGCGAAGGATCCCGAGCCATTCGTCATCGACTACCATCAGCCGGATCAGGAGACGCTCGACGACGCCAAGGCCGCCGCCGAGGTGCAGGAAGTGGAAAGCGCCCGAAAGAAAATCAAACTGGAGATGGACGGGCAGACGCAAATCCGCGCTGGCGATTCGGAGCCCGTGCGTTTCACCGTCGCCCTCCGCGATGGCACGTTCGAGTTTTCCGTTTTAAGCACCGAGGCGTCCATCCCGCAGCGGAACATCACCGTGGACCCAAAGCTCATCGACGAGATCAATCAGCAGCTCCCAGTCGCACCCAGTTTCAACCGCCAGCGCGATCTCGGAAATCTGCTGGGCCGTCTGCTCGTGCCGGCGGAGGTGCAGCGCGACGTCATCAAGCGCGGCATCCCGACGGTCCTGTCCGTGGATGCGACCACGGCGCGCATCCACTTTGAAATGGCCGCGCTCTCGCCGGCGGGAGGCGATGACAGATTCAATCCCGACGCCTTCCTGGGGCCGGCCGCGAGCCTCACGCGGCAGTTGCGGACGACTTTCGCGCCGCTGCCGGAGACGCCGATGATGGCCGGGCGTCCGCTGCGCGTGCTCGTCATCGCCGACCCGTGCGAGGAATCGCCGCTGCCCGGCGCGCAGGAGGAGGGCGAGGCGGTGGCGCGGCTCTTCGAGGACTTCAAGGACGCCGGTGCGAACGTGGGGGTGGAACGGCTGTTCGGTCCGAGTGAAGCGACCCGCGTCGCCGTTCTCGATAAGCTGATCAATCAGCGCTTCGATCTCCTCCACTTCGCCGGGCATTGCTTTTTCGATCCCAAGGATCCGCCGCGCTCGGGCTGGCTTTTCAGCCGGAACGAAGTCCTGAGCGCCTACGAGCTGGGCCGCATCGACCGCATCCCGCGCTTCGTTTTCTCGAATGCGTGCGAGTCCGGCATCACGCCAGATCGCGCCGATGAGCGCAGCGCGGGCCTCGCGCCGAGTTTCGCCGAGGCGTTCTTCGCGCGGGGCGTGGCGAATTTCATCTGCACCGCCTGGCCGGTGGACGACGCGGCCGCGCTCGCCTTTGCGCAGCGCGTGTATCGCGGCCTGCTCGGCCTGCTTCCCACCGGTGCCGAACCGCTGCACGAGGCGATCAAGGCCGCGCGTCTCGAGATTGCCACGCTGGACGAAGGCGGGCGCGCGACCTGGGGCGCGTATCAGCACTACGGCGATCCGAATTTCCGTCTCGGAATTCCCGGCATCCGGGCGGAAGCGAAGACCTCGCCCCCGCCTGCAAAGTCCGTTCGCCCGGCGCGCCGCCCGAGGAAAAAATAGCGTCCCATGTCACCCGAGATTGCCGAGCACTGCCGTCAGATCGTCGAGGAGTTGAAGTGCGGGCGCGTGATTCCTTTTCTCGGCGCGGGGGTGAATCTGTGCGGTTTCGAGCGCCAGCCGGACGCAGCAGATCTGTGGCAGAAAAACGGCTGGCTGCCCAACGGCAGCGAACTTTCGCGGCATCTCGCCCACCGCTTTGCCTACAATGATCCGGCGACGGACTGGGACCTCATGCGCGTGTCGCAATACGCCAGCGTGGTCAGCGGCGGCGGGCCGCTCTACGACGAGCTGCAAAAGCTGTTTGCGCGCGATTATCCGCTCACCTCGCTCCACACGCTGCTCGCAAAGATTCCCGGTCCGCTGCGCCAGAGCGGCTGCGAGGCGGGGCTGCCGCTGATCGTCACCACGAACTACGACGAAGTCCTCGAGGCCGCCTTCCTCGTCGCCGGCGAGCCGTTCGATCTCGTGTCGTATTTCATCGAGCGCGAGGGGCATCGCGGGAAGTTCTGGCATCTTCCGCACGCCTCCGAGCATCTCCAGAAACGCCTCGGCGCCACAACTCTCGACGCCGCGCCGTGGCAGGTCATGTCGCCACCGAATACCTACGCCGGGCTGCCCGTGAACCAGCGGACGATCATCTTGAAAATCCACGGCGCCGTGGACCGCGCGGACAAGGACCAGTCGAGCTTCGTCATCACCGAGGACGACTACATCGACTTCCTCTCGCAGATGGATTTCGCCAACCCGCTGCCCAAGATGCTGGCGGCGATGATGAAGGACACGCACTTCCTTTTCCTCGGCTACGGGCTGCGCGACTGGAATCTGCGGGTCATCCTCCAGCGCATCTGGGGCGCGCAAAAGCGCTCCTACAATTCGTGGGCCATCCAGCTCAACCCGCAGACCATCGACCGGAAATCATGGGCGAAACGCAACGTCGATCTGCTCGATATGCGACTCGAGGAATACGTCCCGCTGCTCGAGCAAGCCCTCCTGGGTGCGGTCGCTCCGGCCCCCGCGTCATGACGCCCGCAGAGCCCCAGGCCGAGCTGATCAAAGCGTGCCCCTACCGCGGGCTCGTGCCGTACTTTGAGGACGACGCGGAGTATTTTTTCGGGCGGCAAAGCGACACGCAGATCATCGTGGCGAACTGCCTGACGACTCGCGTCACGCTTTTCTACGGCGCGAGCGGGGTGGGAAAAAGCTCGGTCCTTTATGCCGGCGTGATGCGGGAACTGCGCCGCCGCTCGCTCGCCAGTCTGGAACGGCGCAACTGCCCGGAAAGCGTCGGCGTGGCGTTCAGCTCGTGGCGCGATGATCCCACCGCAGGCCTGATCGATCGCGTGGAGACGACGCTGCGCAAGCTGCTCCCCGCGGACTGGCTCGCGAAGCTGCCGCCTCGCGCCGAGACCCTCGCGGAGAGCCTGCGCACATGGACGGAATTCATGCAGAGCGACCTCGTCCTGCTGCTCGACCAGTTCGAGGAATACTTTCTCTACCGCGATGCGCACGACACGACCTTTGCCAACGAGCTCGTGGCCGTGGTCAATGATCCCGAGCTGCGGGTCAACGTCCTCATTTCGCTCCGCGAGGACGCGCTCGCCCGGCTGGACACTTTCAAGGCAAACATCCCCTCGCTCTTTGCCAACGGCCTCCGGCTCGACCACCTGACGATGGAGTCCGCGCGCCTCGCCATCGAAGGTCCGCTCAAACTTTACAACGACCGGCTCCCGCCTTCCGCGCCGCGGGTCACCATCGAGCCCGCGCTCGTTGAGGAGCTTCTGAGCCAGGTGCAGGCGGGCCGCGTGCGGCTGCGGCAGTCGGGCACGGGAGCCGTGCGGTTCGGCTCGGGAATCATCGACCACAAAGCGCGCGTGGAGGCGCCGTATTTGCAGATGGTGATGATTCGGCTGTGGCGCGAGGACATCGCGCGGGGCTCACAGGTCCTGCGGCTGGAGACGCTCAAGGCGCTGGGCGGGGCCGAAAGGATTTTGCGCACGCATCTCGATGTCGTCATGGCGCAATTGCCCGCGCCGGATCAGGCGCTTGCAGCAAAGGTCTTTCACCAGCTCGTGACGCCGAGTGGCACAAAGATCGCCCACTACGTCAGCGATCTCGCGGAGTTTGCGGACGCACCCATCGCGAGCGTCGCGCACATGTGCGCGCTGCTGGAGGCGTGGCAGGCGCGCGTGCTGCGCGACGTGACACCGCCCGGCATGGAATCGAAGCGCTACGAGATTTTTCACGACCTCCTCGCCGCGCCGATCCTCGACTGGCGGCAGCGGCGCGTGACCGAGGATCTGCGGCTGGCCTCGCGCAAAAAATGGGCGTGGCGCATCGCGGCGGTCTTCGCCGCGGCCGGGCTGGTCGCAGGCTCGATCATCATCAGCCTCGCGGTCTGGAGCCTGCGGCTCAAAGCCGAGAAAACCCGCGCGGAAATCAAGGCGACCGAGGAGGGGCAGCGGGCGGGCTTCGAGGCGAAACGCGCGGATGAGAAACAGAGCGACGTGAACATTCTCACCCGCCAGATCAATTCGCCCGAGCAGGTGAAGCAGGCGCAGCAGGCCGCGATGAATGAGGTGGCGCGCAAGGAGCCGGTGAAAGAAGGCGGCCGTCCGTCCGTGGCGAACGGTGGCACGAGCCGCGTGTCCGTGCTTCCCCAGGCGAGCCTCGCGGGTGTGGCGGAGTTTTCGACGGACAAGATCAACACCTCGCACGAGCGCGATGTCTGGAATGCAGATTACGCGACGCTCCCCGATCCCGCACCGCCCGGCGCGAGGCCACCGTTTCTAATCACTGCCGGCCGCGACAAGACGGCGTTCGTGATGGATTTGATGGGCGACAACGACTTTTTCCTGACCGGGCACACGGGCGAGGTGAACGCCGCGCTCATCAATCCAAATGCCGCGGCGCGCGCCACCGGCTGGTTCGCCGCCACGGCGAGCGATGATCAAACGGCGCGCGTTTGGAAACTGGGGCCGGGCCACGCCTTCGCCGAACTCAAAGCGCACACCGCGCAGCTCACCGGCCTCGCCTGGAGCCGCGACGGACGATGGCTGGTCACGACGGGCAAGGACCGGAAGGCGATCATCTGGGACGTCAGCACTGACCGGCCGAAGCCCGCCCAAATCCTCGACCGGAGCGGCGGGAGCGTGTGGAGTCCGACGCTGCTGGAAACGAAAACCGGCGCGTGGCTGGTGACGCCGAGCGGCGATGGGAAGGCGTACATCTACAGTTTTCCCGACGGCAAATTCCTGCGAGTCCTCGATCACGGAGCCCCCGTGCGCCGTGCGGCGCTCAGCCCGGACGGGCGGCTGGTGCTGACGGCCGGGGGCGATGGCCGCGCCGTCCTGTGGGAGCGGGAAACGGGTGAGCCGCTGCTCGAGGCGGTGCACGAAAAAGCGGTGCGCGATGTCGCGTTCGACGCCACGGGTCGATACTTTTTGACCGGCAGCGCGGATGGCAGCGCGCAGGTTTGGGATGCGCAGAAGCGCGAGGGAGTAGTCGCGCTGAAAGGGCACACCGCACCCGTTTTCGCCGTCGCCTTCACGCCCGGCGGTCCCGGTGTGGTGACCACGAGCTGGGACCGCACGGCGCGGATTTGGAACTTCGCGGAGAAGCGCTGCGTCGCCGTTTGCACCGGCCACGCGAATGTCCTCTGGTCGGTCAAATTCAGCCCGACGGGCGGCAGCTTCTGCACGACCAGCGCGGACGGCACGACGCGGATTTGGGATCTGAAAGCGATCCCCGGCACCGAAGCGCTGCGGCCGAAGTAGGGCGACGCGGAGGCATTGAAAAAACGGACGTCATCCTGAACGGAGTTTCGCCGTGGGCGAAGGCGGCGGGCGAAACGCAGTGAAGGATCGCTGACTGTAACGGGCGGAGGCGGTCTGGTGAATCGCGCGCCATCACTCCCGCCGCCTCCGCCCGCTTTACAGTTAGCGATTCTTCACTCCGCCATTGTCGCAAAGCCTCCAAAGGCTCCATTCAGAATGACGGCGTGTCTTTTTGGACCGCTGCGCGGAGCGGCGCCGCCGGCGCTCAGCCCGCGCGCTTCCGCTTCGCTGCGAGCACGGCCTCGATCTTGCCGAGCGGCAGGCAATTGACCACGTCCTTGCGCGTGAGCCAGCCCTTCCGCGCGATGCCGATTCCGAAGTGGAGAAATTGCAAATGCGAGGTGTGGTGCGCGTCGGGATTGATCACGCATTTCACGCCCTTCTCCCTGGCCAGTGGCCACCAGCGCCAGTCCATGTCGAGCCGCTTCGGGTTCGCGTTCAGCTCGATCAGCGTTCCCGTTTCCGCGGCGGCTTCGATGACCGCCGGCACATCCACCGCGTATCCTTCCCGCGAGAGCAGCAGCCGGCCGGTGAGATGCCCGAGCATGGTCACATGGGGATTTTCCATCGCGCGGATGATGCGCTTCGTCATCTCCGCCTCCGTCAGCGTAAAGGAGCTGTGGACCGACCCGACCACGTAATCGAGGCGCTCCAGCAGGTGATCGGGAAAGTCCAGCGACCCGTCCTTGTGGATGTCCACCTCGCTCCCGGCGAAGAGCCTGAAATCGCCGCCAAAGCTTTCATTGAGCGCGCGGATTTCCGCGATCTGCGCGAGCAGGCGGTCCGTCTCCAGCCCGCGCGCCTGGACGGAGGATTTCGAGTGATCCGCGATGCCCAGATATTGCAGGCCGAGCTCCTGCGCGGCGGCGGCCATCTCGGCGAGCGTGCTGCGGCCGTCGCTCGCCGTCGTGTGGTTGTGAAAAGTGCCGCGCAGGTTTTCGAGCTCAACGAGATCGGGCAGCGTGTGCGCCTCCGCCGCGGCGAATTCCCCGCGATCCTCGCGCAGCTCCGGCTCCACGTAATCGAGCTCCAGCGCGCGGTAGAGCCCGCGCTCGTCGTGAATCGCCGGCGGGTCCGATTTCGGATTTCGGATTTCGGATTTCGGATTTCCGAGCGGAGCGAGGCGGTATTCGTTCAGCGTCCAGCCGCGGGCCAGCGCGCGCTGGCGCATGACGATGTTGTGCTCCTTCGAGCCGGTGAAGTAGTTCAGCGCAAACGGATATTCCGCACTCTTGATCACGCGCAGATCGGCCTGAATGCCGCTCTTCAGACGCACGCTCGATTTCGTAGCGCCATGCGCCATCACGCTCTCGACCATCTCGTGCTTGACGAAAAACTCCGACACCGTTTCGGGCGCATTCGTGGCCACGATGAAATCGAGATCGCCGACGACTTCCTTCCGCCGCCGGTAGCTGCCCGCCACCGTCGCCTGGAAAACCTCCGGCAGCCCGCGCAGTTCCGCGACCATCCGCTCCGCATCCGCCGCGATGGACCCGAGCCGGAAGCGCCCGGCATGTTTCGCGCGTGACTGGATCGCCGCGAGGAGGTTGTCGGACGTCTTTTTCCCGAAGCCCGACAGGTCTGCCACACGCCCGTCTTTGCAGGCATTTTCCAACTCCGGGATCGTGGTGACGTTGAGCTTGTCCCACAGCGCCTTGATCTTCTTCGGCCCCAGACCCTGAAGCTCGAACATCTCGAACACACCCGGCGGAAACTCCGCTTTCAAGATCTCGTAATACGCGAGCTGCCCCGTGGCCACGAGTTCGGTGATCTTCTCCGCGATGGCCTTTCCCACGCCGGGGATTTCGCCGAGCCGCCCCTCGCCCGCTGCCACCACGATGTCGCCCGTGTAAGTCTCCAGCGCCCGCGCCGCGTTCGTGTAAGCGCGGATTTTGAAGACGTTCTCGTCCTTGATCTCGAGCATCTGGGCGATGTTTTCCAAGACATCGGCGATCTGGTCTTTCGTGATGAGGGCCATGGGGGGAAGGGGGGCGAAACTAAAGCGCGCGAGGCGGGCTCTGTCACGCCTCGGAAAAAATCCGGCGCGTTAGATCTTCGCGTCGCTCTGCACGCTGCGGAGATGGATGGTCTTCGTCTCCAGATCATGCACCGCACGGATGTAGCGCACCGTGCGGCTCTTCGCCCGCATGAGGATGGAATGGGTGATCGCCTTCTTGCCGATGATGCGCACCCCGGGCAGCAGCGGGCTGTCGCTGATGCCGGTCGCGCAAAAGATCGCGCTCCGGCCGCGGATGAGGTCGTCGATCATCCAGACGCGGGCGAGGTCATCGGCGCTGGTCGTCTTGAGCACTTCCGCGCGCTCCGCGTCGTCGCGCGGCCACATGCGCAGGAGCATGTCGCCGCCGAGCGCCTTGAGCGCGGCGGCGGTGAGGATGCCCTCGGGCGAGCCGCCGATGCCGAAGAAAAGATCGACCCCGGAATCCGCGAGCGACGGCGAGACGGCGGCGGTGATGTCGCCATCGCTGATCAGCCGCAGGGCAGCGCCGCACTTGCGGACCTCGGCGATGAACGCGGCGTGGCGCGGGCGGTTGAGGGTCATCACCACGAGCTCCGGCACGCGCTTGTCCAGCGCCTGCGCGAGGCGGGCGAGGGTGGTTTCCATCGGGTCATCGAGCGCGAGCGGCGGCATACCGGCGGCGATGGCGCGCACCACTTCCGGTCCGTAGGCCATTTTCGTGGAGTAAAAGGTCGGCAGGTTTTTCATCGCATGCTGCTCGCCTTCATGGCGCTCGCTCGCGGCCATGCAGGAGATGGCGTTGGGCAGGCCGTAGGCGGTGTTTGTGGTGCCATCCACGGGGTCGAGCGCGATGTCGAAACGCGGCGAGCCGGGCCGCCAGGTGCCGAGCTGCTCGCCAAGAAAAATCCCAGGCGCGTTGTCCTTTATCCCCTCGCCGATCACCACTTCGCCCGCGATATCCACGAGGTCGAACACGCCGTAAATCGCGTCGCATGCCGCTGCATCCGCGAGCTCCTTCTCCCCGCGCCCAAGCCAGTGGATCACGTTGAGCGCGGCGTTCTCGGTGGCGCGGACAAACTCGAATTCGATCGTCCGCTCGGGGTCGGTGGCAGTGAGGGAAGGCACGCCGCGATTACGGCGGGAAGGGGTGGTGGGGTCAAGGGCGGGGATGGTTCGGTGGCGGGGATGGGAAAAAAACCCCGTCATCCGGAACTCCACTGAGCGCGCAGCGTGACGGAAGCCGGGCCGCCAGTCGGCCCATAATTCTGCGTTGCACGGAGCCGGAATCGGAAAATTTTCCCGGCAATCGCAGCGTGCAATTGGCCTGACAGGAAAATTTCCGCGCTGTCGCTCTGAGGCGCAATCACGGACCCTCGTCTGGATGGGTTGGAAAATGTGGAGCGGCTTTTTGGCGTGCGGCGGCAGAGCGCAGTGAGCCTAAGCGAACGCAGCGCCGACGCCGCTTTCGATGGGGCGTGTGGCTTTCGGTTCGCCAGCCGCGTCGCTCCGCTCCTGCCAAAGCGGCGTCGGCGCTCCGCTCTGCCGCCGCACTCCATGCTGACGCCCGCTGCGTCACGGATCACGACCCGAAGCATCGGGAGGGGCTCCCAAGGTGTCCGCTTATTTCTGCAAGATGGTATTACGCAATCTGCGCCGCTCTCCAACTGCAGCGTTCCGGCTCAGACCGGCGCTCACTCCTCGGCGGCGAGATTTTCCAAACGTCGAAAAGTGTCGTGATGGAGGAAAAGGATGGCGAAGACCGTGAGGACGATGAGCGGGGCGAAGGCCCACTCGTCGCGGATCGTGGCGATGAAGGCGATGCTGAGAAAAAACTGGAGGACGAACTGGACACCGATGGCCAGCGGGAGTGCGCCGCGTTTCACCCGGAGCGAGAGATTGGCGGTGAGGTAGAGGAAGAAAACGCTCTGGGCGATGAAGTAGCCGAGGAAAATCACGGTCGTGACATCGCCGCGGCTGGAGAAGTTCAGGTGGCTGAGTTCCTTGAAAATCCACTTTGCGGAACAAGCAAAACCGAACGCGAAATAAGTGATCGTCGGCAGCAGCGCCGGAAGGATGCCGAGCAGCTTTTGGAGGGCGATGCGCTGCAGGGACATGGGCAGGACGACCAGCGTGGCGAGCGTATGCGCCTGACGCTCGACTTTGAAGATGCTCGCTGCAGCGAAGGAAATCTCGATGCAGAACAGCACCCACATGACCCACATCGTGACGTAGCCAAAGTCCTCCTGCCGCGGCGGACCGCTCCACCGCCGCGGCCACGAGGCCAGGGCGAGGAGTGGCAGCCCGTAGATGAGAAATTTCCCGACGATCCAGACCTTGCCGCCCGCGAGGAAGTAAAAGTCCTTCCACGCCAGTGCCCGCTTCCACGCCCGGCCGGCGCCGAGCCGGCGCAGGAAGCGTCGCCGCCGGAGCACGCCGCCACGCCGCGGTGCGCCCTCCTGCTGCTCGTCGCAAAAGCGGTCGAAGACGAGCCACGCGAGGAGAAAGCAGCCTGCGCCGAGCGCCAGATTGCTCGCCGCCTGCCAGCCGAAGACGAGACCATCAAAGCCCATCCCGAGGATCTGCGTGAGCCGGTAAAAGGGGGAGGCCGCGAGCGCGAGGTCGGCCAGGCCATCCAGCGCGCGGACCCAGGCGGCGTCCGCGGAAATGAGCCCGAACTGCGCGGGCAGATGCGCGATCCAGTTGAGCAGCGGCACGATGGCGAAGAAGAGCACGAGCGCGAGAATGGTCAGCGCGGCGGCTCCGGTGCTGCGTTTACTGACCACCGACGCGAGCAGGGCGAGATTCGCGAGAAAGATGAGGAACGCGCCGAGCGTGCAATACGCGGCGGCGATCTGCCCGAGCGAGATTCCGCCGAGCGTGATCGCGAGGACGGTGAAGGGAAACTGCGCCGCGAGCAGCAGCAGCGCGCCGAAGAGCCGGCTCGTCGATTTGCCGAGGAGGATCGAGAGCGGATTGAGGTTCGTCATGCGCAGCAGCCCGAGGGTCATTTCCTCCTTTTCCTCGGTGATCGCGGAGGCAAACCAGCCACACCCCGCGAGCACGATGAAGACGCAATCGATGACGATGACCGTGCTGAAAAACTGCAGCCCCGGCCCGTTACTCCAGCCGCTCTCTGCCTGCACGGAAAACATGAAAAGGAGGATGACGGTGACGAGCCCGACCCTCGCGAAGTAGGTCAGCTTCAGGCGGGTGTCCTCGCGCAGCGAGCGGGTGAAAAGGGCGAGGAGCGGGGAGATCATGGTCGGAGAGCAAGCCCCCGTCAGCTTTCCGCGGCGGCGGTCTCGAGGCGCTGAAGGATGGCGCGATAGAGGAAGAAGACGGCGGCGGCGTAGATGACCGAGGAGACAATGGGGCCGATCATGATGCGGGCCGTGAGGTTGCCGGAGCTGCCGCCGAAGCCGGTGCCGGCGAAAATCAGCGGCATCGAAAGAATCTGGATCATGGTCGCGCTCGCGTAGGCGATGACGAAACCGAGGGCGAGCGCGCCGCGTTTCATGAGCAGTGAGAGGAAGGCGATGAGGTGGAGGGCGAAGAGCGCGAGAATCCAGCCGGAAATCGTGGAAGCAAGAACACCGGTCGAAAACGCGCGGTTTTGCCCGGCCAGAAAAATCACGTTCAACCCGGTCGCGATCACCATGGTGACGGCGGACGGCACGGTGGCGAGGAGGCAGCCGAGCAGCTTGCGGCGGGCGATCTGCCGGACAGTCATCGGAATGAGTGCAAGGCTCGACCACGTCTGGGCGCTGAGTTCCGTGCGAAAGACGCGGGAAGCAACGACCGCCAACTCCACCACGATAGCGAAGCTGGCGAGCCCCCGGACCATCGGCACCTCCCACGTCTGGTTCGCCCATTTCGGCGTCGTGTTGACGATCATCCACACCGTCGGCACCCCATACCCCAGCAGCCGCACGAGAAAGCCGGGCGTGCCGCCGGAGAGGAAATAAAAATCCTTCCACGCGAGCGCGTTTTTCCACGGACGCGGCGGCCGGCGCAGGCGGAGACCAAGCACCCGGCGGCGCGGGGAGGCGGCCGTCGTGCCGTCGGAGGCGCGATCCGCACAGCGCGTGAACGCCGCCCACGCGATGAGAAAGCACGCGATGCCGAGCGCGAGATTGCTCCAGACCTGCCAGCCCGCTGGTGCGGCGGAAAAGCCCGTGGAGAGGATCACGGTGAGACGCCCGACCGGCGAGATCGCGGCCGCCATCCCCGCCGCCGCTTCCGTGACGCGATCCAGACCGGAACCCGCGGTCATCCACCGGTATTTCAGGAATGCGGAATGCAGGGTGCCGAGCAGATGGCCGCTCGTGAAAATGAAGACGAGCGAAGCGATCGTCAAAAGCGCGGCCCGCGCCGTGTTCGCTGCCAGGACCGACCAGAGCAGCGCGAGATTGCACAGGAAAAACGTGTAAGCCCCGAGCGTGCAGTAGGCCGCCACGATCTGCGCGAGCGAGACCCCGCCGAGCGTGATGGCCAGCAGCGTGAACGGCAGCAGCACCACGAGCAGAAGCAGCGCGCCGCACAGCCGGCTCGTGGATTTGCCCAGGAGGATTGAGAGCGGATTGAGATTCGTCATGCGGAGCAGGCCGAGCGTTTCCTCCTCCTTCTCCTCGGTGATCGCGGACGCGAAAAAACTCAGCCCCACGAGCGTGATGCAGATGACCTGAAGCGAGATGACCGCACCGAAAAAGATCAGCCCCGGCGCGCCTTGGGAGCGGCTGGTGGCGGCGATGGAAAGCATGATCAGCAGGACAAAAGCCGCCACGGCCCCGCGCGCCCAGTAGGTGCTTTTCGCCCGCGTGTCCTCCCGCAGCGAGCGGCTGAAAAGGGCGAGCAGCGGGGAAGTCATCGGGCAACGCGGCGCGGGGCGGCTCCGGGGAGCACACGCGTCCCGCGTGTTGGCGGCGGCGTCCCGCCGTCGCGGACTTCGTGAAGCTTTCGTTGTTCCGAGACGTCCGCGTGCTTGGGGAGGCCGTCGCAAGGAAGTCCGTTGCGGCGGGACGCCGCAACCAACACGCGGGACGCGTGTGCTCCCCGGATGCTGCACGCACCGCTGGCCGTCATCCGCCGACTCCCGGCTCAGTCAGATCCATGAAGGCCTGATTCAAATGCTTCACGTCCTCGACGAAGCTGACGACCTGCGCGCCGGTGCCGAGGGCGGTCTGGAGGATGGTATTCAGCGGGAGTTGCGCGCGGTCGAAGGTCAGCGTGTAGCGCGCTTCATTCGGCAGCGGCGGGGTGACGCGCTGCATGCCGGGGAGCCGGGCCAGCGCGTCGCTGGTGGGCTGGTGCTCGGCGGCGAGGGTGAGGTGATAGATGGCGTTCGCACCGTCGGCGTTGGCGATGAGGCCGCGCATCGTTCCGGTGTATTTCACGGCACCGCGATCGAGGATGGTCACATGGTCGCAAAGCGTCGCCAGTTCACTGAGGATGTGCGAGCTGATGAAGATGGTTTTTCCCAGCCGCCGCAGCTCCTCGAGAATCTCCATCAGCTCGATGCGCGCCCGCGGATCGAGCCCGCTCGCTGGTTCATCGAGCAGCAAAAGATCCGGGTCATGCACGAGCACGCGCGCCAGCGAGACGCGCTGCTGCATGCCGCGCGAAAGGCCGCTGATGAGGTCGTCGCGCCGCCCCGCCATGTCCGTGAGCGCGAGCACGTCGCCGATGATTTTGTCGCGCTGCGCCTGGCCGAGCCCGTAGGCCGCGCCGAAGAAATCGAGATACTCGAAGACGCTCATCTGCCGGTACATCGAAAAGTGGTCCGGCATGAACCCCATCCGGCGGCGCACCGCATTGCGCTGCGTGACGATTTCCTGACCGAAGACATGCACGCCCGCCATGCTGCCGGCCTGCGGCTTGAGCAGCGTCGCCAGGATTTTCAGCGTGGTGGTTTTGCCGGCGCCGTTTGGCCCGACAAAGCCGTGGATCGACTGCCGCCCGACGGTGAAGCTGACATTGCTCAGCGCCTGATGCGTCTTGTAGCGGTGGGAGAGGTTTCGGATGTCGATGACGGTTTCAGGGTCCATGTGGGTGGCGGTAGGCGGAGAGTTCGGGCGGGAGGAGTGAAAAAAACGCCGTCATCCTGAGCGGAGCGTAGCGCAGTCGGAGGATCTCCAACTCCCGGCGGGGGCGGAGGCGGCGGCTGGTTGGCGAGCAGTGCGGGTGCGGCTTGCACGGCGCGCTTTCCCGCCGCCTCCGCCCGTGGAAAGTTCGAGGTCCTTCGACTCCGTTCCGCCCCGCCTGCGCCCGCCGGGAACTCCGCTCAGGATGACAGTTTTTTTTCCGCTCCGCGCTCATGGCTGGAAGATGTCCTGCACGTAAAGCACCACGCCGTTTTCGTGGGCAAAGCCCTGGCCCCGCATGTGGAAGCCAGGCGGCGCGGGCGCGGCGATCAGGAGCCGGAGCTGATTCGCAGCCAGCGGGCGCTCGGAAATTTCCGGCGAAATCTGACTCGTGCCCAGCGCACGGGCCTGGAGCAGCGGGATGACTTCCCGCAACCGCACCTCGGGAGCCGTGTCGTCCCGGCCATAGCGGAAGGAGTTGTTCAACGCCTGGAGTTTGTCGTGAGCAAGCAGGTCGCCAACCGTGACTCCTCCGCCTTTGAGCGCGTAGTTTTGCCCCGCCTTGGTCAGCTCATAGAGGCGCGTCCCAAAGAGCGCGAAAACCTCGGCGGCGGCGGCCGGAAAACCGGGGCCGGGCCTGAGCACCAGAGCTTTGAGCACGCTGCTTTTTACTCCACCGGTGCCTTCGGATTTGGTCTCCCATTGCTCCACCGTCACTCCCAGGTCATCCCCCTGCATCACCCCGCGATGCGTGAACGCGCGCGACGAATAGAGCGGGATTTCGGCGAGAAATTTCCCGTCTTTGCCATTCAGGATCTGCCCCGCCGCGGCGTCGCCGGAAGTCGAGGTCGCATACAGATTCGCGGGCGCGGCATGGGTCAGCGTGTATTGGCCGCTGCTCGTGGCGAAGGCGCTCAGCCACTGGGTCACATCCCAGCGCGCGCCGCCGAGCGAACGGGCGATGGAGAGCGAATGCACCGTCTGGCTTTCGCCATAACCGCGCCGGCCGATGATCGAAAACGCCAGCCCGAAAAGCGCCACCACGCCGAGGAAACCCCCGATCGCCCAGCGGTAATCCATCCGCCGCGCGGTGCGATACGCGACGGGGCCGATGATCGCGAGGTAGAGAAATGTCAGCGTGTTCAACAGCCACCAACTCACCTTCGGCCGCGTCAGCGAGGCCAGCCGCTGGTAGAACGTCTCCTCGAGATTGTAGATCGCCGGACTTTGCGGCGTCTTCAGCTCGCGCGGGGGAAAACCGCGCGCCGTCAGCGTTTTCTCCGTCAGCTCCGCGCGCGGCACGCGATGCCGCACGACCTGCCCTGCGCCGACGTGCGTCGCTCCACCGTCGCCATTCAGCGCCGCGAGCGTGTCGGGGAAGACGGGAAATTCGCCATTCGCGCCCGGCAGGAGATGCACCGTGCCGCCGCGCCGCAGCCAGTCGAGAAAGGCCGCGCGCCGCGCCGGCTCCCAGCGCGGCGCGTAGTCGAGGATCACCGAGTCGAGCCCGTCGGTCGCGGAGACAGTCGTCGGGAAAAGCTGATCGGGAAAAGCCTTGAAGGCACCTGGCCGGCTAAAGGCGTCGTTCACATCCACCACCCAGACACAGGCCGGCGGACCGGTCGGGAGCTGGCGGTCAAAGACCTCGCGCTCCTTCGCCCCGCGCCCCCAGACGAGCGAAAACTCCTCCGGCCCCACCCCGATGAACGCCTCGAACTGCACCCACCGCGCACTCTGCGGCCCGATGAAAACCGGCTGCACATACGCCGCCCCGCGCGACCCGCCGAAGCCCAGCGTCGGCGCCAGCGTCATCGTGCCATCAAACGCCCCGCCGCCCGGATTCGCCATCAGCACCGACACCGGATTGAACCGCCCCGGCACCACCCGCCCATCGAACCCCCACAACACCTGCTGAACCTCCAGCGCCTGCGCACACCCTGCGCTGAGCAGCACGAGCGCCAAAAGAAGGCGGAGAAAAAAGCGTTGGCCGGGCATGAGCGCGGGAGCGTAGGCGAAACGCCGCGCGCGTTCCAAGGGCGAACCTCGCAAGCTCCCCGTCCGCGGGGATGCCAGACGGAGTTTGGTCACACGGTACGAATCGGATTGATGGTTCGCCGGTGGAGAGGCTTACTGCTCGCCATGGTTTCCATGAAGGACATCAAACGCTACTGCGATGCGATCGCCGCCGCCTTTCAGCCGCAGCGGATCATCCTCTTTGGCTCGCACGCCTATGGGCGGCCGGACGACGATTCCGATGTGGACGTGCTGGTGGTGATGCCGAAGTCGCGGCGCGTGCGGCGGGACATGGCGGTGAAAATCCGGCTCAAGGTGGAAGCGGACTTTGCCGTGGATGTGCTGGTGCGCGGGGAAGCGGAGGTCGAGCGGCGGGTGCGGGAAAAGGATTTGTTTATGACCCACATCACCAGCGCAGGACGGATCATGTATGAAGCCGTCCACGCGTGAGTGGATCAGCAAGGCCGAGGCGGACTACCAACTCTCACTAGTACTGTCGCGCCGGCGCAAAGTGACGTTTCACGATCACGCCTGCTTTCACTGCCAGCAGAGCGCGGAGAAATACCTCAAGGCGCGACTGGAGGAGGCGGGCATCATGTCACCCAAGACGCATGACTTGAAAAACCTGCTCCATCTGCTGCTGCCGGTGGAGCCGCTGTAGGCCGCACTGCTTCCTTCCTTGGCGACGTTGAGTCAAATACGCCGTGGAGTTTCGTTACCCCGGCCATGAAGCCACCGCCAGTGACGTGAAGACTGCGCTCAAGGGTGCGAAAGCCATGCGCCGGGAAGCGCGGCTGGCGCTGGGTCTGAAAGTCTGATACGATTTATACAGTCCGACTGCACAAAGGTCCGCGAAAACGCCAACGGCGTTCCATCCTTCAGCCCAGGGTTGCGCGCCGCGCGCTACCCTGGGTCTCCCGGCCAAAGAAGAGACA
>Ga0105044_10004396_pt1 | contig 19361 bp, 12 predicted proteins | sample MAT01_FD_78092 | JGI IMG/M metagenome (GOLD analysis project Ga0105044, IMG submission 78092) | Freshwater microbial communities from Lake Fryxell liftoff mats and glacier meltwater in Antarctica - MAT-01 | ecosystem: Environmental > Aquatic > Freshwater > Ice > Liftoff microbial mat | place...
GTGCCGGCGGCTTGAGCAGGCGCATCTTTCGCCGGCTGGGCATCGGCGGCACGCTGGTCAGCGTCGACCGCACGCCGGGGCTGCTCGAACAGGCGGCCGCGCTGGTCGTCGATACGGGCCCCGCGAACTTCTCCCCCATCGCCGCCGACCTGACCGAACTGGGTCCCTGGCTCGACGGCGCGACGGTGGTGCTGGGCCGGGCGGTGCTGCATCATGTGCCGATGGCCGAGATCTTCATCGGCCGGCTGAAGCAGCGCCTGAAGCCCGGTACGCGCGTCGGCTTCATCGAGCCCGACTTCCGCTCGGTGCTCGGCCGTATCGCGGTGCTGGAAGCGCAGGGGCATGACCTCGAGCCGTTGCGCGAATGGGCCATCGTCATCAACACGCTGTACCAGATCAACCGGATCTCGCCCGACGTGGGGGCGACGCTGGGACGCACCATGGAGTTGGCCGGGTTCCAGCAGGTGAAGTCGGATTGGCAGGAGTGTAAGTCGGATTCGTTGATGATCGAGAACCTGGTGATGTTCTACGACGAGGTGCGCGACCGCCTCGGTTCCCTGGGTCTGATGACCTCCGACCAGGTGACGCGCCAGCAGCAATTGCTGAAGGCACTGCCCGAAGGTTCACCCGCGGCATGGGCCAGCTTTCGCGTGACGGGGATTGCGTAGTGTTTTGTCAGCATTGACACTCGATCAGCGCCACTCCGCAATCAGCGATGCCACCAGTGCGGTCCAGCCGGTTTGGTGCGAAGCGCCGAGGCCCTCGCCGGTCTCGGCATGGAAGTACTCGTGGAACAATATCAGGTCGCGCCAGTGCGGGTCGTCGCGAAACTCTGTTCGCGCGCCGTCGCAGGGGCGCATGCCGTCGGGCTTGCGGCGGAACAGGCGGATGAGTCCGTCGGCCAGGCCGCGGGCCAACTCACGGAGATTCCCAGGCGCGCCGCCCGGTACCGGGAACGTGAAGTGCTCGCCGTACACATCGGCGAGCTTCTTCAACGACTCGATCAGCAAATAGGTCGTCGGGAACCAGACCGGCCCGCGCCAGTTCGAGTTGCCGCCCTTGATGCGCGAGATCGCTTCGGCCGGCTCGTAGCCGACCTTCGCGCCGTTGTACTCGAAGGGGTGTTCCTCATGGTGCTTCGACAAACTGCGCAGCCCGTACGGGCTGAAGAACTCGGCCGGGTCGGCCACCGCCCCCAGCACCCGGCACAGTTGCTGATCGCTGACCAGCTTCAATACGTAATCGCGCTGACCATCGCGGTTGATCGGCGTGATGCAGCGGTCGGCCATCTCCGCGCGATTCCGCATGAACCATTCGACGTTCAGCTTGAAGTCCGGGAACTCCGCCAGCGTCTTCGCGTCGAGCACTTCGACGGCGAACAGCGGGATCAAGCCCACCAGTGAGCGCACGCGGAACTTGTGATAGCTGCCGTCGGGCCAGATCAGCACGTCGTAGTAGAACCCCTCCCGTTCGCTCCAGAGCGCGAAGAACCGCTCGCTGTGCTTGCGGTTCAGCGCCGCCCCGATGTAGGCGAAGTGCTGGAAGAACTTCGTCGCCATCCCCAGATACGCGGCATTGGTGCGCGACAGTTCCAAAGCGATGCGCATCAGGTTCAGGCAGAACATCCCCATCCAGCCCGTGGCATCGGACTGCTGAAGCTTTGTTCCCGGCGCGAACGGCACACTGCGATCGACGAGTGTGATATTGTCCAGCCCCAGGAAGCCGCCTTCAAACAAGTTGTTGCCATCGGTATCGACGCGGTTGACCCACCAGGCGAAGTTGATCAGCAGCTTGTGGAAACACTTCGAAAGAAACACGTTGTCGCCCGTGCCGGTGCGCTCTTTCTCCATCGAGTAGACGCGCCAGACGGCCCAGGCGTGCACCGGCGGGTTCATGTCGGCGAAGTCCCATTCGTAGGCCGGGATCTGGCCGTTGGGATGCTGGAACTGTTCGAACAGCATCAGCCAGAGTTGTTCCTTGGCGAACTCGACATCGACGAGCGCCATCGGCACCATGTGGAATGCCAGGTCCCATGCGGCGAACCACGGGTATTCCCAGCGGTCCGGCATCGACAGCACGCGCATCGAATTCAAGTGCTGCCAATGCTCGTTGCGGTTCTTGCGGCGCGATGCGGGCGGCGGCAGGTCGGGCCGATCGCCATCGATCCATTGATGTACGTCAAACAGGTAGATCTGCTTGCTCCACAACAGGCCCGCGAGCGCCTGCCGCTGGATCGCTTTTTCTTCCGCTGTTGCATCTGCCGGGGCCAGCGGCGCGTAGAACTCATCTGCTTCGCGCTTGCGCTCAGCCACCAGCCGATCAATATCGTTCAGCGCCTTCTCAAGCGGGGAGTTCGTCAAGCGCAACCGCCAGACCTGCGACTGCCCAGGGGGTATCGTCGCGGTATAGTGCACGGCCGACTTGGTGCCGATGTTTGCCGGGTTGGTGCTTGATTCGCCGTTCACAATGCGCCGGTGGAAGGCATCGCGCATGTATTCGCTGCGCGCGACTGCCTTCGGACCGAACAGCAGCCGGGCGTTGGTTTCGTTGTCGGTGAACAGCGGTTGCCCGCCGGGAGAGGCGTACAGATAGCGCTTGCCCAGCTTGTACTCGGTCATCAGGTTCTTCAGCGGTTCCATCTTCGCTTCATCGGCCAGCAGGCAGATGGCGTCCTTCGTGTCCTGATGAAGGGAGATGACAGGCGTCGGCCCCTGCTCGATGCCCCAGGACCAGCGGTTGCGGAACAGCAGTTGCGGCAGCAGGTGCAGTGTGGCCGGGTCCGGCCCGCGGTTGAACGCTTCGATCCGGCAGACCCAATCCTCGGGCCCCGCTTTGGCGTACTCGATGACGATGTCGAAGTAGCGGTTGCCCGCGAACGCCGGGGTGTCGAGCAGTTCGTACTCCGGCTCGGTCACCAGGCGTTGGCGGTTCACCTTCAGCAGATCCGCATACGGGTACTCGCCCTGCGGGTACTTGTAAAGAAATCGCTGGTACGAGTGGGTCGGCGTCGCATCGAGGTGGAAGTAGTACTCCTTCACATCTTCGCCATGATTCGCCTCCGCGGGGATGAGGCCGAACAGACGCTCCTTCAGGATCGGGTCACGGCCGTTCCAGAATGCCGGCGCGAACACCAGCAGTTGATAGCGGTCGCACCACCCGGCAATCGCATCCTCGCCCCAGCGATAGACGCGGCTGCGGGCCATTTCGTGCGGGAAGTAGCCCCAGGCGTTGCCGTCCGCGCTGTAGTCCTCGCGTACCGTGCCCCATGATCGGTCCGAGACGTACGGCCCCCAGTGGCGCCAGTTGGCGCGTCCGGCCTTCGTATCATCAAGCCGTTTCTGCTCCGCACTGACTGGGGGCATGGGGAATAGTCTCCGTCGCCTGAGGGGGGATGCGTGACAGAACAGGTTACCGCAGTGCCGCGCACGAAGTAAGCAGATTCGCCCGACCGCTTACTTCGTGGGCGACTCGTTCACAAGATCGACCGTGTTGATCGCATCGAGCGTCAGTTGCGACCAGGTTTCGTACCGGGCCCGGTCGCGCGCGACTTCCGTCAGTTCGACGAACGCCGCTTCGGCGAGCGCGTCTTCCCGGGCGCTGGCCCGGGGCTCATCCAGGTCGAACAGATGCACGATGCCCAGGTGGACGGTGCCGACGGGTGTACTCGGGTCGTAGATGAAGCCGAGCAGCAGTTCGCGGCAGGGCGAATCGATCGACACTTCCTCCCGAAGTTCACGCCGCATGCCGACAAGGTACGCATCAGCATGCGTTGCTGCATCTTCATCGCTGATATGCCCGCCGATGCCGATCGAACCGAGCGCCCGCAGCCGGGCTTCGCCGCCGCTCTGGCCCCGCGTGTAGCGGAAGACGCGTGAACCCGAGCGCAGCACGACGTACGGAATCAGCTGCTTGAAAGCGGGGTCGTCTTCCACCTCGCCGCGCGGGCGGAATTCATAACCGACCGGGTCGAGCAGAAGCCGTCGGGTACTCTCGTCGAACGGTCGAAAACCGGTGAATGCCCCGGCGGCGCGCCATCGTTCTTCAGGAATCACCAGAACGCGTTCACGGGCTTTGATCGGGTCCATGCCGCTGGTTCCTACTTGATGGCGAGCCCGAAGATTTGCACACCGATGGCCAGACCGATCATCACCACGATGATGATGAGCGCCAGGCGGATCATGTCGGTGGTGGTCTTGCGGGCCAGCTTCTGTTCGAGCAGGCGCTGGTCGCCGGTCTCGATGGCGAGCTGCAGTTCGCGTTCGTAACGGCACTCGGGGTACTCGCGCACCTGATCCTCGCTGAGTACGCCCGGGGCGGATGCCGCCGGCGGCACAGGCAGGACCGCGAAATCGAATTCGAGATCGTTGTCGGGCGCGAACGTGGCGGGGTTGAGAATCCTGCGGACGCTGTCGGGCAGCAGTGCCCAGGTCTCGCGTACCATACGGGGTTCCGGCACGGGCCGAACGAGGATCACCTTGCTGCCGTCGACCAGCGTCTGCGCTGCCCCGAACAGAAACGGGCCATCGCCTTCGCGCGTCATGACGTTCAGAGCCCCGACGGTTCGCGGCGGCAGCGGTTCCGGCGGCCAGTCGAGATCCGGCAGACTGCCGCGCGCATCGTAGTTCACCGGATAACGGTCCGCGATGGCGAACGGGTCGTGCAGCAGGTTGTAAAGCTCCCTGCCCATGATCAGCAGATGCAACCGCCCGTGCCGTCCCCGGCCGATGATGACGTGCATCTTGCCGAGCGGCCGGGCGAACAGCGCTTCCTCGTCACCGGGGTGACGCCAGCGGCCGTGGAGATCAACCAGTGCCTGCTCATGTTCGTCAGGCACGTTCGACGACCGGGCGCGCACGACGGCACCGTCGAGAAGCAACTGCTGAATCGTTAAGTCGATGACTGGCATACCGTGCCATGATACGGACTGGTCACCGCAGTGCCCGCTGCAGCGCCTCGGCCAGCGTCCGCAATGCGAACGGTTTACCCAGAATCTCGGCGAAGCCCGAACGGGCGGCCTGGTCCCCGTTGATCGCCCCGCTGTAGCCGCTGGTGAGAATGACCGGCAGATTCGGCCGCAGCCGATGCAGGGCCTGGGCCAGTTCGGTGCCGGTCATCTTCGGCATGGTCAAGTCGGTGATGACCGCCTTGAAGCGGTCGGGCTCATTCTGAAACGCGTCGAACGCCTTGACCGGATCGGTGAACGAGACAGGCATGTAACCGATCTGTTCCAGCACCGCGGTCGCCAGGGAGACGATACCCGCTTCGTCATCCACGAACAACACTGCCTCGCCATTGCCTTGCGGCACGTCGGGCCGTTCGGCCACGCGCGAATCGGGGATGCTGCCCGATACGGGGAAGTAGACCTGAAACATCGTCCCTTCGCCGGTCCGACTGTCGACCGAAATCGTCCCGTCATGCCCGCGGACGATGCCGTGCACGACCGCGAGCCCCAGCCCCGTGCCTGAGCCGGTCGGCTTCGTGGTGAAGAACGGTTCGAACAGATGCTCCATAGCCGTGGATTCGATACCCGTGCCGGTATCGCCGACCGACAGGCGGATGAACTCGCCTTCGCTCAGGGGCGGATGATTGCGCGCGAATCCCGAATCGACGACGACCGTTTCAAGCGACAGGCTCAGCTTCCCCTGATCGCCCATCGCCTGCACGGCGTTGGTGCAAAGGTTGATCACTACCTGATGAAGCTGCGTCGGATCGCCGACCAAGGGCGGCAAGTCGGACGCGATGAACGCCTCGACGCGGATGCCCGACGGGGCGGAAGCGCGAATCAGCTGGATCGCCTCGCGCACGATCGGTTCAAAGTAAATCGGCTTGCGTTCGGGCGTTTCGCGCCGGCTGAACGCCAAAATCTGCTTGACGAGGTCCTTCGCGCGGTTGGCCGCATGCAGCACTTGTTCGATATGCTCCGGCACGCGCGCATTGCCGGACGCCTTGATCAGTTCGGCATAGCCGATGATGCCGGTCAACAGGTTGTTGAAGTCATGCGCGATGCCGCCGGCCAGTTGCCCCAGAGCTTCGAGCTTGCGCGATTGCTGCAGCTGGGATTCGAGCAACTGTTGCCGTTCCTGTGCCTCCTTGCGGCTGCTGATGTCCCGACAGGACCAGAGCAGGTTGCGCGTCCCGGCGTCGGCATCGGCCACGGGGGTGAAGGTGATCTCCGCGTGAAGCCGCCGGCCGGGCAGCGTGAAGAACGTTTCGAACAATTGCGGCCGGCCTTCGCTCATCGCCTGATCGGCCCGATCGCGCAATGAGCGCGTCGCTTCCGGGGTACAGGCGAAGACAGTGTCCGCCATCTCTTCGAGCCGTCGGCCGGGAATCGTTGCCGGCCCGGTCGGGCCGAGCGTCTGCTCGACAAAATCGAGGAACTTGCGGTTGGTCGAGGTGATGCGGTAGCTGTCGTCCGGCAGGGCGGAGAACAGCACCAGTTTGTCCGGTGTCGCGTTATAGATCAGCGACAGCATCCCCTGACTTTCCCGCAGGGACACCAATGCCCGGCGATGCGTACGCCGTTCAGCCGCTTCGCGCATGGCCCGGTTCACCGCGGGCACGAAGCGGATCAGGTTCCCTTTCATCAGGTAGTCGCTGGCACCGGCCTTGATCGACTCGACGGCGATATCCTCGCCGACGGTGCCGGAGACCAGGATGAACGGCACATCGGCCGCGATCTCATGATGGATGGCCAGTGCCTGCATGCCATTGAAGCGGGGCATCGAATAGTCGGAAATTACCAGATCCCACTCTTCATCGTTCAACGCCGTACGGAAGGCGTCAGCCGTTTCCACGCGGATCGGTTGCGAATCGTAGCCGCCGCGATTGAGTTCACGCAACAGCAGCGCGCAGTCGTCCTCGGAGTCTTCGACGAACAGAACTCGCAGTGGTACGGACATCACATGGCCTCGTCCTGCGGGGGCGGTGTCTCATTCAACAGGAGCCAGTAAATCCCGAGCTGGCCCATCGCCGTCATGAAGCTGTCGAAATCGACCGGCTTGCGGATATAGCTGTTCGCACCTAACTTGTAGCACTGCAAAATGTCCTGCTCTTCCTTGGACGACGTCAGGACAACGACACGGATCAGCGCAGTGCGCGGATCGTTTCGCAGGCGCTTGAGCACCTCCCGCCCGTCGAGCCGCGGCAACTTCAGATCGAGCAGCATGACTGACGGCAGGATCGACGTATCGCGGCCCTGGTGCAAACCGGTACCGAACAGAAAATCGAGTGCTTCGACTCCATCGCGGGCAACCACTACTTCATTAAGGATGTGGTTGCGCTTGAACGCCCGCATTGTCAGCGCGACGTCGTCCGGATTGTCTTCCACCAGAAGGATCGGCCCGTTATTCAAGTGTCAGTTCTCCATGGGCATTTTCGCTCAAAGTGAAGTAAAAACAGGCACCGTGCCCCGGCTTGCCGTCGGCCCAGAGGCGTCCCCCGTGCCGATGCACGACGCGCTGGGCCGTCGCCAGGCCAATGCCGTGGCCATCGAACTCATCCGGCCGGTGCAGCCGTTGAAACGGCTGGAACAGCTTGTCCACATAGGTCATGTCGAACCCGGCCCCGTTATCGCGCACGAACAGCACCTGTCGGCCGTTCTCGTCCCGGCTGCCGAACTCGATGTAGGCGCGTTCTTTTCTGCCGGTGTACTTGAATGCGTTGCCCAGCAGGTTCTCGAGCAGCACACGCAGCAGGTTCTTGTCGCCATCGGTCGAAATGTTCGGCACGATGGTCCAGTCAACCTGCCGATCGGGATTCGCGGTCTGCAACCCGTCCGCGATCTTGCGGGCCAGCGTGGAAAGGTCGACATGCGACCGCCGCAACTCGGCCCGGTTGATTCGCGACAGGTTCAGCAAGTCGTCGATCAGTTCGCCCATGCGCTGGCTGGCAGCCCGCACCCGGCGAAGGTAATCCTGCCCGTCGGCATCGAGATGCTCGTGGCAGTCTTCCAGCAGCGCCTTGCTGAAGCCGTCGATCGACCGCAGCGGCGCCCGCAGATCATGCGATACCGAATAACAGAATGCCTCGAGTTCCCGGTTGGCATCCGCCAGCTGCGCCGTGCGCTCGGCCACGCGCAGTTCGAGATCGTGGTTCGCCCGGCGGATGAATTCCTCATTCCGGCGATTCGCGGTCACGTCCTGCACCGTCGACGCCACGCCGATGGTGCGGCCGTCCTCATCGATCAGGGGCGTATTATACCATTCGCATTCGATATAAACGCCGTCCTTGCGCACGTTCTGGTTCGTGCTGCGCATGCCGCCCCGCTGCGTTATCAGCGCACTCCAGATTGCGTCAACTTGCGGCCGAACTTCGATCGGGATAATCAAGTTCAGATGACGGCCGAACGCTTCCCGCTCGCTGTAACCGAAGATCCGTTCGGACGCGGCGTTCCACGACACCACGCGTCCCCCGATGCTCCATTCGATCACGCCCAGCGGTGTCTGCTGAATGTGCAGCAGCCGCCGCTGTTCACTTTCACGCAATCGGTCCACTGCGGAGCGATGATCGGTAATGTCGCGCGCCATGCAGGCGATCCAGTGGATCTGTCCCGCCTCGTTCGGCAACGGCACCAGCACCGTGTTGAACCAGCGCGTGCCGACCGGCAGTTCGAGCGCGTGTTCGCGCGTGATTACTTCCTTGCCGCTCTGGCACGAACGGAACGCGGCCACCAGCGATTCAGGGATCCCCGCGGGCAGCATCGCGCAGGCATCGCGGCCAATCATGTCGATCTTGTTGAACCCGGTGATCTGCTCGCAGGCGGGGTTCATGGTCTCGCATACCCACTCCCGCCCGCGCTGCGCCAGGATCAGCACCGCGTCGCTGGTGTGCTCGAACAGTTCAAGGCAACGCAACTCGGTTTCGCGAAGCGTCATCTCGATACCATGCCGCTCGCTGGCTTCCATCGCCAGGGATACAAGATCGGCCAGTGCCGCGGCGAACAACTCCTCTTCCGCCGTCCATGTCCGGGCCGGGCCGACGTGCTCCAGACAGACGACCCCGCGCAATTGCCCCCGGCAGCGGACCGCGGCATCCATCATCGACGTGATGCCCAGTGGAACCAGGTAGTGGTCCTTGTACTCGCGCGTGCGCGGGTCGCCGCGGGCATCGTGCGCGACGATCAGCCGCTGTTGTTCCATCGCCAGAAAATAGGCCGGGTGCTGGCGAAATTCGAGTTCCGTGCCGTCGGAATGCACCCCCGCGCTGTAATCGAACAAATCGATGCAGCGGATCTTCGAGCGGGGCTCGTCATAGAACCAGATGCTGCTGCGATCCACATCCATCGCGCTGCCGGCTACTTCCGTGATCTGCCGCAGGTCGTCGATGAGGTTGTCGCCCAGAAACGAGCGCGTGCGCGTTAAATGCAACAACGCGGAGGTCGCCCACTGCAGTTGGCCCTCCCCGCGAATGCCGGACGGGCGCGACCAGCGCAGGTTGGCCGTCCGCAGTTCGCGCGCCACGGACGGCAGCAGCCGTTCCATGTGCAGCAGATCAATCGCTTCGGAAGCCCCGATGCGAACAGCCTCCAGGGCAGACAACTCGGTGGTGCCCGTGCATAGCACGAAAATCGGAGTTTCGAGCCCGGCCAACGCCCGTTCGGCCATGATGATGACCGGCGTCAGGTCGGTTTCGGTATCGGTGAACAGAAGCTGGTATTTGCTCTCGCGAAGTGCTTTCTTCAGCTCGACCCGAGTGGTCACAGTGATCGACTCGGGAGCGTATTCACGCGCAAGCCGCTCCCTCACGGCCATCTGGGCCGTCTCGGTGCAACACACGAACATCACTTCCAGGGGCGGTTTCATGCAGGCAGCCCGGGCAGGCGAGATTCAAACTGACAAAGTATACGACGCAAACGGGAGGAGGGGTTCCCCGAAAGTGTAGGCCATGTAAGGTAGTTCATCCACGGAGATTGCGGATTTCGGATTGTGGATTTCGGATTTCGGACAAAGAACTCAATCCGGCGCGTAGACCGTGCGGCCACCGTCGACCGGCAGGCAGACGCCGGTGATGAAATCGTTCTCGATCAATGCGATTGCCGCCTGCGCGATGTTTAGCGGGCTGCCTTCGCGCTTGACGAGTGTCGCGTTGATCGCCTGCTGCTTCTCGTCTTCGGGAAGATCGGGCGGCAGCATCACGGGCCCGGGCAGGATGCAGTTGACGCGTACCTTCGGGTTGCGGCTGGCCAGTTCCACGGCCATGCACCGCGACAAGGTGCTGACGGCCCCTTTGGAAGGGAAATAGGCCGCGTAGTTGAGATAGGGCCGTACTTCCGCCCAATCGCCGACATTGATGATCACGCCACCTTCAGGCTGCTTCACCATCGCCAGACCCGCATGCTGGCAGCACAGAAACGTGCCGAGGGTGTTAATGTCGAAATGCTCGCGCACATCGGCCGCAGTCACTTCTTCGAGCTTCTTGCTCTTCCAGATCGCGGCACAGTTGACGAGGACATCGAGTTGACCGAACGCCGCCAGCACATCAGTGACCAGTTTTCGCACCGCGGATTCATCGGCCAAGTCGGCCTGGAACGCTCGCGCGTTCACACCCTTCTTGTTCAGCAGCGCCACCAGCTCGGCGGCATCGGCGGAACTCGATCGGTAGTGGATGGCCAGCGAATAGCCACGCTCGGCGAGGGCTTCAGCGACATGCGAGCCGACCCGGCGCTTGCCGCTGCCGGTGACGAGGGCGACTTTAAGGGAACGCATCGAACAACTCCGGTTGCGGTCGGGGCGACGCCGCAAGCGGCGCGGCGTCAGATGATCTTGCCGATGGGGTAAACGCTGCTCGGCATGATCGGGTTGGGCCGGCCCGCGACGTCGTAGACCATCGCGTGCGGATCGATCCCAAGGTTATGGTAGACCGTGGCCAGCACGTTCGGGTAAGGAATCGGGTCATCCTTGGCGTCGGACGCCTGCGAGTCGGTCGAGCCGATCACCTGGCCGACCTTCATGTCGCCGCCGGCGAACAGCGCGCTGTTGACGCGCGCCCAGTGGTCGCGGCCCGCGTCCTTGTTGATCTTCGGCGTGCGGCCGAACTCGCCCCAGACCAGTACCGTGCAGTCGCGATCCATGCCGCGGGCGTAGATGTCTTCAATCAGGGCTGAGATGCCCTGGTCGAACAGCGGCAGCTGCTTCTTGAGCGACTTGAAGTTGTTGCCGTGCGTATCCCAGAAACCGTAGGCGACCGTGACGACACGTGCCCCCGCTTCCACCATCCGGCGGGCCATCAGCAGTTGATCGTTCCACTGCGGCGCCCCGTCCCCCTGATGCTTCGACGAGCCCCGGCCGTAGCGATCGCGCACCGTCACCGGTTCGCGCGTCACGTCGAGGGCATCGACCATCTTGCTGGAGAAGAGGACATCGAACGCCTTGTCGTGGAACGTGTCCATGCCGTTGCGGTCAGTCGAATCGGCCCGACGGCGATACGCATCAAGCGATTCAAGCAACCCCTTGCGATCGCCGAGGCGGTCGACCGGGACGCTCAGGTTCTTCATCAGTGCGACTTCGTCGCCATCCACCCGCACGGGGGCGGCGTTGCGGCCCAGGTTGCCCGGGTGCGGGCTGTTGTACGGCTTGTGCTGCATCGTCGGGAACAGGTCGACAAACGGCGGCATCAGCGGATCGACCGGCCCCTGCATCTTGGCGATCACCGAGCCCATGTGCGGCTTCATGTCGCGCTTGGCGTTGCTCATGCCGGTGCCGACCATGTTCTGCCAGCTCGAATGTTCGTCGGCCAGACCGGTGATCGAACGCAGCAGCGCGATCCGGTTCATCGACTTCGCCAGCATCGGCAGCAGTTCACAGACCTGCAGACCGGGCACGCTGGAAGCGATCGGGTTGAACTCGCCGCGGACTTCACCGGGGGCGTTCGGCTTCATGTCGAACGTATCCTGATGGGCCAGCCCGCCCGACAGGTAGACCATGATCACCGACTTGTGCGACCGCCCCTTGCCCGCCGCCGCCTCGGTGCGCAGCAGCCCCGGCAGCGTCAGCCCGCCCAGGCCCAGCGCGCCTGCACGCAGGAAGCCACGTCGCGAAAGGCCATCGCAGTAACGGGACGACGGGCCGGTGATTGTCAGCATGATCTACCTTCTCTGAACGGAGGTCGCAGCATCTCTTCGGGATGCTCGCTAACGTCACACGCATCACTGGTTGAAGATAAACTCTTTCGTATTGATCAGCGCCCACAGGATGTTCTCGTAGGCGCCCTTCTTGTTCGACTCGTACTTCTTCAAGTGGTCGAGCGCTGCCTTCATGTCCTCGGGGGTCGCCTTGCGGGCAAAGGCCCAGAGGAACAGTTCGTCGATCTTCTCGGTGTCGGGCCGGGCATCCTTCGCGCCGGAGAGCAGTTCGGCGCGGGCCCCGGCGCGGGACAGTTTGCCCTGTACCTCATCCGAGTTCAGCAGATGCAGTGCCTGGGCCAGGTTCGCCTCGCTCACACGTTCGCATTCGCAGGCGCTGATGCGTTGCGGGCGGCCGAACACGTCGAGGAAGTACGACGAGTACGATTCATCCGGCAGCTGGATCGCCCGCTTCGGGGCGTACCTGTCGCCGGGCAGGCCGGTGAACTGGGTCGGGCTGTCGGTCACCTGGCACAGCGCGTCGAGCAGCACTTCAGCGCTCAGGCGTTTCGGATAGTAGCGGGCGTAGGCCTGCTTGTCGTGCTTGTTGAACTCGTTGGGCACGGCGCTCAACTGGTAGGTTCGGCTCTTCACGATCGTCCTGATCAGCGACTTCAGGCTGTACTTGTTGTCGATGAAGTCCTTGGCCAGCCCATCCAGCAACTCGGGGTTCGAGGGCGGGTTGGTCACGAGCATGTCATCCAGCGGGTCGACGATGCCCCGCCCGATGAAGTGCGCCCAGTAGCGGTTGGCGACTGCCTTGGCGAAATACGGGTTCTTCGGATCGACCATCCAATCGACGAGTTTCACACGCGGGTCGTCGTCGGAGGTCAGGTCCATCGGCTCGCCATCGAGCGGCTTGATGCGGGCGACCTGGCCGGTGCGCTTGTTGTTCACGCTGCCCGATCCCTTGGTGAAGATCACCTGCAGGTTGGCGTTCTGCTGGGCGGCCCCCTGAATGGGGATCTGCTTCTTGCCGATGCGGGCGAAGAACGCGGCCATGCCCCAATAGTCGTCCTGGCCCCACTTCTCGTACGGATGATGGTGGCAGTTCGCACAGGCGATCCGCAGGCCGAGGAACACCTGGGCGGTGTCGTCCACGAACTGCTCGGGGTTGGCAAGGTCCTTGTACCAGACGGTCGGCGGGTTCTTCGTCTCGTCGCCTGTGGCACCGAGGATATCGCGAACGAAGTCGTCATAACGCTTATCGGACGCGATCGCTTCGCGAATCCAGTTGTGGAACGCGAACGTCCCCTGGGCGCGGGCGGCGTTGGTGGTGTCCTTGCCGCGCTTCACCCGCAGAATATCGGCCCATTTGCTTGCGAAGTAGAAGGAATACTCCGGCGAATCGAGCAGGCGGTCGATGAGATTGTCCCGCTTGTGCGAATCCTTTTCGTTCAGGAACTCGGTTACCTGTCCCGGCGTCGGCAGTGAGCCGGTCAGGTCGAGGTACAGCCGGCGGACGAACGTGGCATCGCCTGCCAACTCCGAAGGCACCAGGCCCAGGTCTTTCCACTTCTGCGCGGTGAACTTGTCGACGACCGTCTGGGCCGGGAAGTCCCACGCGGGCGTCTTCTGGCCCAGCGGCACCGTGGTGCGGAAGGTGATCACATGACCCTGGTAGCGGGCCATGATCGCTGCTTCGCCGCTGAGGCCGAGCGTGTTCACCTGGCCATTGCTGTCGACCGTTGCGATTTCCTGGTCGTTGCTCTCGTACTGCGCCCGGCGGGTGATGTCTTCGACCATGCCGTTCGTGTAGTGGGCGTAGACAGCGAACTGCTGCTTGTTGTGCCGGACCATCACGCGATGTTCGGGGTAGATGCTGATGCGGGCAACGGTCGGGTCGCTCGGTTGGCCGAACGGGGCACCCATCGCGACCCAGCGGCGAACGAGTTTGTACTCGTCGCTGTCCTTTTCCATCTTCTTGCCGCCGCCATGAGCGACCGTGCCGACGGCCTTCTCGAGCAGCAGGCTGTGTTCGGCCGATGACGGCTGCAACCGTCGACCCCGGGCTTCCTTCACCACCGAGGCGAAGTCGCTCTCCGGTTCAAAGCCGAGCAGTGACAGCTTGAAGCCGTTCTGGCCGCTGGCCTTGCCGTGGCAGCCGCCGCTGTTGCAGGAGTTCTTGGTGAAGATCGGCACGATCTGGTTGGTGAAGTTGATCGGCAGCGCTTCGTTCAGACTGGTCGATTCAACGGGGATCATCACCGACTGACCGGCAAAGCTGGCCACGATGTCGGTCTTGCCGTCGGCCATCGGGATCACTCGTCCAGCCGGCGTGACGCGGATGGTCGATGTGTTACCCGCGGTGTACTTGACGTCGCCGGTCAGGTCCTGCAGACGGCCGTCGTTCAGCGTGGCTGTGACGATCACCTGCGCGGCATCGTCCGAACCCTTCAAAGTGATTTTGGCCGGGTAAGCCGCGAGGCTTTTGATCTCACCCGCCTTGGGAAGCACGATCGTGCCGGGCATTGCGGGCACCGCCGCCTCGGCCGCATGGAGCGTTACCGGGATGAACAGACCGAACGCTGCGAGTAGCGCAGGCCAATGCTTCAGGATAGCTGGCATAATTTCGACCCTGCTTGGTGAGAACGCGGGCGTGTAGGGAGGGCTGTCCGGCAGTTCTGGTATTCTGGCGGAGAAGCGGGGCAAGTGCAAGCGCTAATTTAAACAGGCGGCGCGGCAAGCTGAAGGAAATGCATGTTCCGCCACTGTTGCTGAAACGATCATCGAGAAGGACGTCTGACAAAGGCATGGACTAGGAAAGTGACTGCGAGGAGGCAGAATGGGGAACGTGCACGCCATACTCCCCGGGACGTCGCGTTTCTGCCAACGCTGCGCACGTCACGATATCCCCGCTGATTCGCTGAAACTCCTATTTCGCGAAAGATGCGTTCGCCCTTAAACCTCCGACTCTCAAAAACCGATTCAACCAACAGGTATTAAAATCGCTATTGACGAACTGTTCGATACGGTTTGCTGGACCCCTAAGTCCCGAAGAACCGTTGTCACGCGAACTGTCTGTCAGGAGGCTTCCCCATGGCAAAGCGCTTGTTCGCTGCGTTACTCCTTGCGACCACGTTCACACGAGCGTCTCTCGGCGGAGACGAGACACAACGTGAACCCTCGCATCTGTCGCCGTTCATTCCGGTGACTCAGGAGTCGTACGCAACTTCGGGCCTGCTTAAGCAGGAACAGTCCGACCCGACGCCGGTCCGCCAATCCAAGTTTGAGCAGATCCGCCCGTCAGCAGTCCCAACTTACCAGCCGGTGCGAGCCCAATCGAAGTTGCCGGAGCGCGTATCTGTCGAGCCGATTCCAGGCACTGACAGTACCGCGCCCGTCAGCGCACCGACGGTCGGGTCGAGTGACAGTTTCACCGATGCGTTCCGGCCGTGTGCGCCCGCAAGCTGCTTCTGGGTAAGAGGGGAATACTTGCTCTGGTGGACAAAAGGCAGCTACGTCCCGCCACTGATTACGACCGGTGTAGCGGGGACTTCGGCGTTGCCGGGCGTTCTCGGGCAACCGGATACTACCGTTCTGTTCGGCGGCTCCCGCATTAATAATGATGTGGGATCGGGCGGCAGGTTCACCGGCGGTCTCTGGCTCGATCATTCGCAGTCGATCGGGCTCGAAGGCAGCTATTTCTTCCTCGGTTCACGCTCGACACGCTTCGACAGCGCCTCCAACGGTGCGCTGGGATCCCCGGTTATTGCGCGCCCTTTCTTCGATGTATCAAGCGGCATCCCGAATGCGCAACTCGTTGCTTTTCCCGGCCTGGCGAGCGGTGAGATTCACCTGTCGGCCACCAGCCGCTTTCAGGGGGCGGAGCTAAACCTGACCTGCAACCCCTGCTGCACGCCCTGCGACGACATGTGCGCCGACCAGGTTTGCCTGAGCGGGAATGCCGCGAAGCATTCGCGACATGGCGGCAATTGCGACTTCGGGTTCAATCTGCTGGGCGGCTTCCGCTACTTACAACTGGATGAGCGACTTGCCATCACGGAGAACAGCCGCGTGAACTCGGCACTGCCGGCGGGTAACCTGATCTCCGGTGGCAGCATCATCACCATCAACGACCAGTTCGACGCGCGCAACTCCTTTTACGGCGGACAGGTCGGTGCACAGGCGTGGTGGTGCTGCGGACGAATGTTTGTGAACGTCGTGGGCAAGGTCGCTCTGGGTGCCACGCATCAGGTCGTTGACATTCACGGTTCGACGTCGATCACTTCCCCCGCCGGATCGACCGTATCGACACCGATCGGATTTTTGGCATCGGGAAGCAACAGCGGCCAGTTCACCCGTGACCGATTTGCTGTGGTCCCCGAAGTCGGAATCAACGTCGGCTACCAGATCACCCGGCACATGCGCGCTTCGCTCGGGTACACGTGCCTGTACTGGAGTTCGGTTGTCCGTGCGGGAGATCAAGTTGACACGGGGCTGAGCGGAACCCAGATTCCGACTGACAGCCGCTTCAATCCCCAGGCAGGACCGGATCGCCCGACGGTCCTCCTGAATGACAGCGCGTTCTGGGCACAGGGCATCAATTTCGGCGTGGAATACCGCTACTAACTATGGGGGAAGCAGGCCTGTCTGCTCCCTGTACAGAAGCATTCGATTAACCTTGCGTGCCGTCACGGCTCTTTTGCCGCGCGAGACAGCGCGCCTATGGAGATGCAATCTCATGGAACTTTCACTGCGCAAGCTGCTGAATCGTTACTTTGAAAAGGCCCCCATCAACCGCACAGCGCCGCATAGCCCCCGCTTTCGGCCGTTACTGGAATGTCTGGAAGACCGGTTGGCACCGGCGCTCATCGTGACTGATATTCCCCTCGCGTTTCTGTTTCCGCCCGATGTGCTCGTCGGAAGCCCGGGACCGGCGGGCCCCCAGGGAACTCAGGGTCTGACGGGCGTTACGGGGCCGGCGGGGCCGACAGGCACTACCGGTGCCGCGGGCACCGCCGGCGTTGCCGGCCCGGCCGGTGCAACGGGTGCCGTCGGGCCCGTCGGGGCCACAGGAGCGACAGGTGCTGTCGGGCCCGTCGGCGTCACAGGAGCGACAGGTGCTGTCGGGCCCGTCGGCGTCACCGGAGCGACAGGTGCTGTCGGTGCCATCGGCGCCACAGGTGCCGTGGGGGCCGTGGGTCCGGCCGGGGCTGACGGCGCTGCCGGAGCAACGGGGGCCACAGGTCCCGCCGGTCCAACGGGGCCTACCGGGGCAGACGGCGCTACCGGGGCCACCGGGGCGGCAGGCGCCACCGGGGCCACGGGACCGGCAGGTCCGGCAGGGGCAGACGGCGCTACCGGCGCTACCGGGGCTACGGGGGCGACAGGGGCAACAGGTCCAGCGGGCCCTGCGGGCGGCCTGGCTGCATTTGCCTATGTCTTCAACGAAAGTGCGCAGACAGTCGCGATCGAGGGTACAGTTGCCTTCGATCAAAGCGGCCTGCTGCTGGGTGTAACTCATGCACCCGGTGACGCCGGGGTCGTGGTGACCAGCTCGGGCATCTATGCCGTTCACTATTCGGCTACTACCGTGGAACCGGGACAATTTTCGCTGTTCGTCAACGGCGCTTCCGTGCCGGGCTCCATCTATGGTTCAGGCGCGGGCACGCAGCAGAACGACGGGCAGGTCATTCTGAGCCTGCTGGCCAACGACGTCCTGACGCTGGTGAACCACTCGTCCGCATCGGCAGTTATCCTCCAAACCCTGGCGGGAGGCACGCAGACGAACGTGAACGCATCAATGTTTATCGAAAGACTTGCATAGCACAATGGACGAGCAGAAACGCTCACAGTGAACTGCAACCCCCAAATCCGCGGGGGTTGCAGATTACAACGCTGATGAAGGGTTCTTGTTTATCGCCCCGCGAGTAACACAGGTCGTGGCAGCAGGCGATCGCCGAAGGCGCGGAGGGTTTGGCTGAGTTGATGTAGAGTCGGGCTGGCGCGTCGTCGGCAGGTTTCCAGCATGGACTTCAGCACGCTTTGCGCCATTGCCCCCGCCTCGAGGTAACCAAAGGCGTCTGGAGTCTTTTCGTCACTCCTCCGACGGCTTCCGGGGCTTGCGGCGTGGCCGCAGGGACGATTCCAGGCCGAAGCAGAAGCGACTACCGCCCCCCTTTTACCGCTGCCATTCCTATACCTGACGAATCAGAACTTCAAGCCAAAGCAATTAGTTGTAGCACGTCGATCCTTGAGCAATCGAATGGCATTCTGTCCAACCCACGCAAATCCACCTTGACCCTTACATCGTTGCATTACTTGCTTCATGATTCGCTGGATATCCTTAAATGCCGCTTTCAACTCGCTGCTGGGCTTCTCCCACTCGCCACTGATCGTGTTCATGTACTCGCCAGAGTACGAGAGCATGCTTGGCGGAATCACAGTCTGTCCCTTCGACCGATACTCTCCACCAACTGACAACTGTATCAGCGGTCCACCGAAATTGCTCAGCACTAAATATAATACTTCTGGAGTGCCCTCCCCGACGGCGTGCATATCGACGGGTAGATTGCTGAAATCATCCGCCCGCACATACAGGCTCGGACGGGCCTTGATGGCGTCACGAGCTTCCTTATTCAACACCGAATAACAGTTGAACGTCCTGGTCTTATACCAGAGGTCGTGGACAAGTTCCGTACCGGGCCTGCTTACAATGAGGTCGAGTACAAGCCAGACGTCTTCCCAAGACAGTAGAAAATCCCATTGAGCCATGTGTGACCCGCCTGGAATGACTTGCAATACCTACTGCTATGTACTCAACTCGCTTGGTCAACTCGCGATGGACAGGGCCGGCAGCATTCGTTCGAGCAGCTTCACAGACTCAAAGTAGTTGCCCGGAAACTGCACCCAAAGAAAAAATAAAGGGGTCGAGGAAACAAAGGGGATTGCGAAACCAAAGGCATCGGCAGTCCTTCCCTCACGCCACCGACGGCTTTCGGGGCCTGCCACCCGATCGCAGAGACGATTCCAAGCCGATTGACCACATGGAACACACAGCCGCCCGCACAGAATCGGAGTCGTCGTGGCATGCCCTGAATCTACACCGCCCATCGGCCGCCGACACGCCGATACGACTCCCGACCCCGTTTTATTCCCGATCGACTGTCGGGCGTTCCCGGGTCACCTCGGGTTGCCTGAATCCAGACGGCTCTTTGCCGCTATTCCTTTGCCTTCTTCCACACGTGCAGAATGTGGCCCGAACCGGCTTCGGCCTTGAAGTCTTTCGGCCGATCCA
>Ga0105044_10004397_pt1 | contig 19360 bp, 11 predicted proteins | sample MAT01_FD_78092 | JGI IMG/M metagenome (GOLD analysis project Ga0105044, IMG submission 78092) | Freshwater microbial communities from Lake Fryxell liftoff mats and glacier meltwater in Antarctica - MAT-01 | ecosystem: Environmental > Aquatic > Freshwater > Ice > Liftoff microbial mat | place...
AGGTCTGGAAACCATCTCTGGGGGCACCATGAAGATCGGCGAACGCGTCGTCAACGACGTCGAGCCGAAGGACCGCGACATCGCGATGGTGTTCCAGAACTACGCCCTGTACCCTCACATGACGGTCTACGACAACATCGGTTTCGCACTCAAGCTCGCCAAAGTGCCGAAAGCCGAGATCGACCGTCGGGTCCGTGAGGCCTCCAAGATCTTGGAACTCGACGCCAACCTCGACCGCAAGCCCGGCCAACTGTCGGGTGGCCAACGTCAGCGGGTTGCGATGGGCCGAGCAATCGTGCGCCAACCCGCAGCGTTCCTGATGGACGAACCGCTCTCGAACCTCGACGCAAAGTTGCGTGTTCAGATGCGTGCCGAGATCGCAGCGCTGCAACGCAAGTTGGGTGTCACAACCGTCTACGTCACCCACGACCAGGTCGAAGCAATGACGATGGGTGACCGGGTCGCGGTGCTCAAGGATGGGTTCCTCCAGCAGGTCGACACTCCACAGAACCTGTACGACCGACCCGACAACGTGTTCGTCGCTGCGTTCATCGGTTCGCCCTCGATGAACCTCTACGAAACCACCATCACCATCAACGGTGACTCAGGCACCATGACTCTCGGATCCCAGAACCTGTCGCTCGACGCGTCTGTGCTCACAGCGCGTCCGGCCCTGCGGAACTACGAAGGCAGGCGGGTCGTGCTCGGCATCCGCCCGGAAGACTTCGAAGACGCCACGCTGGTCACCGATCATCGCGAGCACGCATCCCTGACCGCTCCCGTCACCCTGGTCGAATCACTCGGGTCGGAGCTCATGGTCCACTTCCGTCTCGACGCAACCACCGTCGACTCCGGCGACCCCGACGCCGTCGAAGACGGCGGCGGCGACACCGCCGCCAACGCGGTCGGCCGGTTCAACCCGCGAGCATCGGTGCGGATGGGTGCAACCGCCCAGATCAGCGTCGCCACCGAGAACGTCCACTTCTTCGACCACGACACCCGCAAGGCCATCTGGGACTAGGCCGCGCAACCCGGCTCTCCACCGGTCGGTTCAACCGACCACGCTCTTCCGATCGACGTCCCGACGATCATCGCGTCCCGCCCGAAATGCTCATGAGCGGGAAGCTCGACAACGCGAGATCCGGCAGGGCGCGAGGCCCATCTCGTCGTGTTGGCGGTCGTGGCCACAGTTGGCGGGCGCTGTCATTCGCGCGACGCGTTTGCCGAACGCGTGACCGACCACGGTGGCCTGTTCGTTCCGCGCCCATCGGATGACGGCGGCGACGTCGTCTGCGAGACCGACCATCGAGAGGCCTTCGAGGTCGATGCGGCAACGATGCTGATCGCCCGGTGCCACCCGAGGTGCTCGATGCCCTGCGCGGCGCCCCCGGCATCGTCCAGGTCACCAGCCTGACCAGCTGAGGTTTGCTGGCTCGGGCTCACCGCCCAGGAGTCGCGCAGAAGTTTCCGTCGCGCGTGATCTTCGGCGCGCGCCTCACAGGAGTAGCTTGCGGTCTTCGAACGCTGCAAACGGAGATGGGGTGAGTCGGCTGCGAGTACCAGGTGGGTTGTCCCGTGCCGCTGGATCGGTCGGTGTCCGGCTCCTGATTGCGTTGTTCGTCGTCGTCACGGCATCGACGTCGTTTGCGACGCCTGTCCAGGCGGCAAGCAAGATGTCGGTCGTGGTCGGCTACGGCGGATTCGTCCAGCCGGGACGCCCTTACCCGGTCACGGTCGAGGTGACCAGCGACGAACTGTTCACCGGTGAACTCCGCTTCCTGTCGCAGGGTGGTGCGGGAGGGATCACTCGTGCCGTCGAGTTCGCCGGCGGGACGACGAACGAGATCCTGATGGTGCTCGACCAATCGCCCTTCGATTCGGGCAATCTGCGCGTCGAGCTGATCGCCGACGACGGCAACGTCGTCACCACCAGCAACACCAGGCTGCGACCGCCGACGAACAGTGACCTCGTCGGTGTGTTCCCCGGCGCAGTCGGCGCCGGGCTGCCGGAGAAGACGAGCGTGCGTGCCGATTCTGGCGACGCGCTGCTGTTCCCCCTCGATGCCGAGGTGTTCGGCGCAGGGTACGGGGTGCTCGATCCGCTCGACGTGGTCGTCGTGACCGCCGACGACCTCCGCTCGATGAGCGACCGCCATCTCGAGTTGCTGCTCGGCTGGGTCAACATGGGCGGGCGGTTGCTCGTCGACGAGCCGACCGGTAGCGAGATCCCCGGTCTGCCCGTCGACTGGCAACCAATCGGTGCTGAACCCGTCAGTGCCGGCGTTGGTGAGGTGATGCTGACCGATGGCTCGGCACGGGCCGGCGACTGGCAGGAGATCCTCGAACCGGCTCCGAACAAGGCGCGCCAACAGGACGAAGCCTTCGGCGACGCAGGCGGATTTTTCGGTGGCGAACCCCTGAGCTGGTCGCTCGGACGCGACTCCGGCTTCTCACTTCCGGGCATGACCACGATGGTCATCTTGTTGCTGGGCTACGTGGTTCTCGTCGGACCGGTGCTGTGGCTGGTGCTGAGAGTAACCGGGCGGCCCGGTCTCGCATGGGTGTTGGTCCCGGTCACCGCGGTGGTCGTCACCGGGGTGATCTGGGTGGCTGGGTCGTCGTACCGCAGCGGCATCGACGTGGCCCATGGCACGGTCATCCAGGTGGCACCGGGCGGCACGGTCGCGCGCAGCTACGAGCTGCTCAATTCTCGCACAGGTGGGAGTGCGTCCGCCGATCTGCCGGCCGGCTGGTTGGCGACGGGCTCGTCCCAGGAAGGGACGCCAGGCCTGCTCGACGTGAGCGGCAGCGACGACACCACCACCATCTCGACCGAGGTCGACGCCGGAGGGTTCGTGCTGCTCGGTGGTGTCGGCCCCGCCAGTAGTTTCGACGGTGCGCTCGAGGTCACGGCGCAGTCGTCGGCGCCCGGTGTGATCGTCGGCACGCTCACGAATCACCTCGATGTCGCCCTCGACGACGTCGGGATCTTCGCTGACACTGCCGGAAAGAACATCGGCGAGATCGCCGCCGGGCAGAGCATCGACTTCGAACTGTCCTCGGCACCCGTCGACCCCGCCACCGGCCAGCCGGTCGAGTTCACGGTCTGGCCGCAGGCGGTCCCCAGCGACTGGTTCGGCAACGGCAACCGCGCATTCGAACCGGGCGAGGTCAACCTGAGCCTGTGGGGTGAGGTCGCCGCCCGGTCCTCGGTGAACGCCCGCAGTGTCGGCGACCTCGTCGTTGCAGGGTGGACCGACGAACTGTCGTCGCCGATCGACCCGTCGGTCGGCCTCGGCCGAACGCTCGTGATGAGCCGCGCCGCCGTCGCTCCCTCGGGCGGCGTGGTGACGAACGTGGCCATCCAACGAGATCTGGTTCGCAGCGCCTCCGAACTCGGCTCGAACTTCCAGATGAACGACGGCTGGGGCGGGGGCACGCTGGTGCGTTTCGTGGTGCCCGACACCACCGGCGATCTGGTCTTGCAGCTCCCTGCCAGCCAGCGCCGCGTCGACGTGTTCGACGACGGTGCGTGGAGGCAGTTGGATGTCGAGGAATACGACCAGGCGGTGCTGGCACTTCCCGACTCCGCGATCGACAACGGTCGCGTCTACGTCAAGGTACTGATCAACTTCGAACGAGCCTCCGGGTGGCGTGACCTCTCGGTCCGCACCGCCACCGAAGCCGACGATGTCGAACCCATGCGGTTCGTCCCGGAGATCGCCGGATGACCGACACCACCGGCGACACCGCCACCATCAACGCCGAAGTCCGGACATCAGCGGTGAGTGTTCGGCAGCTCACCAAGCGCTACGGTAAATTCACTGCGGTCGACGCCGTCGATCTCGAGATCCCGCAGGGGTCGATCTACGGCCTCGTCGGACCGAACGGGGCGGGCAAGACGACCACCTTCGCAGTCGTCGCGACGCTCCTCAAACCCACAGCGGGATCGGTGGAGGTGATGGGCTTCGATCCCGCACACCATGCCCGCGACGTCCGCCGGGTGATGGGCTACATGCCTGACGGCCTCGGCGTGTACGCCGACCTCGATGTCGACGAGTACCTGCGATTCTTCGCCGCGGCGTACCGGCTGCCGACGTCTCGCTGGGACCAGTTGCTCGACGATCTGCTCGAACTGGTGGCGCTCACCTCGAAGCGGAATGCACGCGTCGACAGCTTGTCGCGCGGCATGAAACAGCGCCTCAGCCTTGCTCGCGCACTGGTACACGACCCCGACGTGCTGATTCTCGACGAGCCGGCCAGCGGGCTCGACCCGCGAGCGCGATCCGAGTTGCGCGCACTGTTGCTGCAGCTCGCGTCGATGGGCAAAACGATCGTGATCAGCTCGCACATCCTCGCCGAACTCGAAGACGTGTGTACTCACATCGCGATCATGCAGGAAGGCAGCGTGCTCGCTGCGGGTGGTACCGCCGAGGTCACGAGCCGGCTGGCCGCTGGTCGCCGGGTGCGGGCGCGGTTCGCCGACGGCACCACGGAGGACTTCGAGGTGAACGACGACACCGGGCAGGCCGAGTTGCTGCGCAGGTTGGCATCGGAGACCGAGCGGACCGTCGTGGAGTTCACCCGCGTCGGCGGTGGGCTCGAAGAACTCTTCTTGTCACTCACGAAGGGGACCGAGGAATGACTCGTCTGATGAATCCGGTCCTCAATCGGGAACTCACCGAGCGGATGCGCAGCCCGCGGTCGATGATCATGCTCTCGATCTACCTCGTGGTGCTCGGCGCGATCGTCATGCTCGTCTACCGGGTCCAGGTGTCGGCCAGCGGCAACGCCTTCGGAAGCTCGCCGGTGACGCAGCTCGCCGGAATCGGCCAGAGTCTCTTCGAGTGGACCATCCTGCTCGTGCTCCTGCTCGTGTTGTTCCTCGTACCCGGTTTCACCGCTGGCTCGATCGCCGGTGAGCGGGAACGCCAGACACTGCTGCCGATGCAGGTCACCCTGCTGCGTCCGATCGACATCGTGCTCGGCAAGATCGGTGCGTCGGTGATGTTCACACTGCTGCTGGTGGTTGCCACGCTGCCGTTGCTCACCGTTTCGTACCTGATCGGTGGCATTCGCCTCACCGAGGTGTTCGCTGGGCTCGCCATGGTGATGTTCACAGCCCTGGTCGTGGCTGCGCTGTCGGTCGCCTGCTCGACGTTCATGAAGCGCGTCCAGACCGCCACCGTGCTCTCCTATGCGCTGGTGCTGTTGCTGATGGTCGGCACCGCGATCTCCTACGCCGTTGCCTTCCAGGTCGATCAGTCTCGCGGCGGCGACCGTGCCGACCCGCCCCGGTTCATTTTCGCTCCCAACCCGGTGGTGGCGCTCGCCGACCTCGCCGGCGGCGACCCGTTCGAGCGGCAGTTCGACCAGTTCGGCTTCGGCGGGAATACGTTCTCACCGCTGACCGAGTTGCGTCGAGCACTCACGGACGGCGCCAACTCCGACAACGTCCCGTTCGACAACTTCGGTAACCCATTGAACGTGCGGGCGCAGGCGCTCGACGGCCCGACGGTGCCGCTCTGGGTGCTCTACGTCGGGATCAGTTCGGTCATCACACTCATCGCTGTCGGTGCATCGGTCAGCCGACTCCGGGCACCGGCGGAATCGGAGCGCTGATGGCGTCGCCACCTGACGGAGTTCGTACCGGGCTCCCCCACGTGGTGGTGGACCTGCTTCGGCATGTTCGGCGTCGCATCCGTGTGGCGTGGACGCTGGGCGCCGCGCAACGCTGGGTGCTCGCGTGGTCGGTGCTCGTGCTCGCACTCGTGGTGGCCGCCCGGGGCGTCTCGTGGGCCTGGTTGCAACCTGCGGCCCTTCTGTTGGTCGTGGTGACGCTGCCCGCGTTGGTCGTTCGAGCAGCGGCGATGCCGATCGGGTTCGAGGCTGCGGCCCGGTCGGCCGATCGGGGATTGGGCGCGCACGACGCGCTGTCGTCGGCGTTGCAATTCGGCACGGGACCTGGCGCGAGTGACGGCAGCGGCGATGTTTTCGGCGAGCGGATCCGGGAGCGGGCAACGGCCGTTGCCGAGCGAGCCGACATTCGGGACGCGGTGCCGTTGCGTGTGCGGTGGAAGCCGTTTGCCGGTGGGTCGATCGTGCTGCTGCTGGCCATAGGTCTGGTGCTGTCGACGGCGCCGAGGTCCGACTCGGTGAGCGCCTCGGAACGTGATCGGACCGCACTCGCCGCCGAAGCCGAAGCGGTGCGTGAGCGCGCCGACGAACTGCGCCGCGACGAGGCGGCGTCACCCGATCAGATCACCTTGGCCGACCAACTCGACCAGCTCGCCGACGAGCTCGAGCAGGCCGACGATCTCGACCAGGGCCTCGACGCGCTCGATCGTGCGGGCAGCGAACTCGAGGCCGGTCTCGACGACACGTTCCTCGCCGAGAAGTCGGCGGTGCAGGGCCTGAACCGGTCGCTCGCTGCGGAATCGCTCGGGACGGGCGCCGGAAGCGCAGCCGAACAGCTCGCCGACCTCGGCGACGAACTCGACGCATTGACCGACGCCGAACGAGAGTTGCTTGCCGAACGCATCGCCTCGCTGGCCGACACACAAGCCGCCGGCAACCCTGCAGCAGCCGATGCATTGAATGCGGCCGCGACATCGCTGGGTGCCGGCGATCTCAGTGGTGCGGCTGGCGCACTCGGCGGGGCATCCGAGGCCCAGCGTGCCGGCGAGCAGTCGGTCAGCGACCAGACGGCCCGGGCGAACAGCGCCGACGGCCTCGCAGACGCAGCAACCCGGCTCCGAGACCGTGCAGCCGGCGAGGCCGATGGTGACGGGCAGGGGCAGGGTTCCGGGCAGGGTTCCGGGCAGGGTTCCGGGCAGGGTTCCGGGCAGGGTTCCGGAAGCCCCAGCGGCCAGGTGGCGGGAGCGCCGGGCGGCACGGGGCAGGGTCAGGGCGGCCAGGGCACGGCAAACGGCAGCGGTCAGAGCACGCAGATCGGCAACGACGATGCGCCCACGGTGTGGCTTCCCGGCGGGGCGTCCGACGAACAGTTCGTCGACGGCCGGATCACCTCCGACAACACCGAAACCGTCGGTTCCGGCCAGGCGATCAGTTCGTCGTCGGGCGCCCGGGTGCCGGTCGACGATGTGATCAATGCGTATCGCGATGTGGCAGTGTCGTCACTCGAGCGCGGACAGGTCTCGCCGTCGTCGCGTGCGCTCGTGCAGCGGTACTTCGATGCCATCTCGGGCGGGGACTGAAGCGATGATCACAGCCCAGCCCACCTCGGCGAACACCGTCGCGACCACAGTGGAGCATTCATGACTGCCGACAACCCGGCAGCCGGCTCCGGCCGCCAGATGAGCCCCGAGCGGTACGCAGACGTCGCTGGCGACATCGAACGCGAAGTCGGCCGGGTCATCGTCGGCCAAGCCGATCTGGTGCGCAGTGTGGTGTTGTGTCTGCTGTGCGAAGGCCACGCCTTGTTGGAGGGCGTGCCCGGGCTCGGCAAGACCATGCTGCTGCGCACCTTGGCCGACGCGGTCGACGTGGAGTTCTCACGAGTGCAGTTCACCCCCGACCTGATGCCCGCCGACATCGTGGGTACCCAGGTGCTGGAACCCACCGACGACGGCTCGCGCGAGTTCCGGTTCCGGTCCGGCCCGGTGTTCGCCAACCTCGTGCTCGCCGACGAGATCAACCGTGCGACCCCGAAGACGCAGTCGGCGTTGCTCGAAGCGATGCAGGAGCGCTCGGTCACCGTTGGTGGCGTCACTCGAATGCTGCCGCGCCCGTTTCTCGTGATGGCCACGCAGAACCCGCTCGAGATGGAGGGCACGTATCCACTGCCGGAGGCGCAGCTCGATCGGTTCCTGCTCAAGATCCACGTCCCGCTCCCGTCGGCCGACGACCTCGTGACGATCCTGAACCGCACCACCGGCACCGCAACGGCGAGCGTCTCCTCGGTCACCGACGCCGCTGAACTTGCCGCCATGGTCGAACTCACCCGTGCGGTGCCGATTGCCGACCACGTGCTGCGATACGCCGTCGACCTGGTCGTTGCCAGCCATCCAGCCGCGGAGACCGCCCCTGATCTCGTGCGTCAGTACGTGAGGTTCGGCTCGTCGCCGCGCGGTGCGCAGGCGCTCGTGCTGGCGTCGAAGGCCTCGGCGCTGCTCGACGGGCGCCCGTCGTCATCCGTCGACGACATCGTCCGGGTTACTCACGGGGCGTTGCGCCACCGGCTGGTGCTCGGCTACGAAGCAGTCGCCGACGGTGTGAGTGCCGACTCCGTGGTCGACGCCCTGCTCGCAGCCGTTGCGCCGCCCGGGTCCGGCGTGCGTGGCGCTCCGTAGGAACGCAATGTTGTTCGCGGTGGACCCATGACGCTGTTGGAGCCGTCGTTGCTGGCCCGGCTCGAACGGCTGCAGCTCGCTACCCGGCGTCCGCTCGCCGGGCATCTCGCCGGTGAGCACCGATCGAAACGGCACGGCACATCGCTCGACTTCGCCGACTACCGCGAGTACACCCCCGGCGACGACTTCCGACGTATCGACTACAACCTTTTGGCCCGCCTCGACGTGCTGCTCGTCAAGCTGTTCGAGGCCGATGACGAACTCAGCGTCCGGCTGCTCGTCGATGCCTCGGCGTCGATGGGCAGCGATGGCAAACTCGAACAGGCGAAGCGGCTGGCCGCCGCACTCGGCTTCGTGGCGCTCGTGCGTCGTGACGTGGTGTCGCTGAGCCGGTTTCCCCACGATCGGCGAGCGCCTCGCTATCTCGGCCGACAGGCTGCACCCCGGCTGTTCGGAGATCTCGAAGCGCTCACCGCGTCGGGTCCGACGGAGATGACCGCAGCGATGGTGCGCCACCTCGCGCAGCCCGGATCAGCCGGGCTCACCGTCTTGCTCTCCGACTTGCTGACGCCGCAGTGGGAGCAGGCGATCGCCCGCCCGACGGCGCGAGGCGGCGACCTCGTGGTGATCCACGTCCTCGCCCGCACCGACATCGAGCCCGGACTCCACGGCGACATCGATGTGGTCGATCGTGAAGACACCAGCCGGGTGCCGGTGAGCCTGTCAGCCGACACGATCGCCCGATACACGTCAGCGGCCAACCAATGGCTGGACGCGGTTGCTGCCCGGTGCCGCCAGGTCGGTGCCGGCTACGTGCGGGTGTTCGCCGACGACGACCTCGAACGGCTGCTACTCGCCAACTGGCGCCAGGAGGGGGTGCTGCGATGAGGTTCGCTCACCCGGCCGGTTGGTGGTTCGCGCTGGCGGTGGTTCCGGTGATCGTGGTGCATCTGCTGCGTCCTCGCCGCGCTGCGCATGTGGTCAGTTCCACGTTCCTGTGGCGGTCGATCGAACGCCCGGTCACGTCGGCGACACCGTTCAAACGCCTCCGTCCGTCGTGGCTGCTCCTGCTGCAGTTGCTCGCGGTGGCGTTGATCGCCTCCGCCATGGCCAACCCGGTGCGTGTCGAAGCCACGCCGTTGGCGCCGCACACGGTGTTCCTCGTCGACGGGTCGGGCTCCATGCGGTCCCTCGACGGCAGCCCCGACCGGCTCGCCGACGCCAAGACCAGGGTGCTCGACATGGTCGGCGATCTCCCCGCCGGAGGTGTTGCCAGCGTCATCGAGATCGGTGTGCGGCCACGAGTGCTGCTCTCGCAGAGCAGCGACGCAGACGCGATTGCTGAAGCGATCGGGACAATCGATGCCCGGGAAGGCCGCGCCGACTTCGCTGGAGCGTTCTCGCTGGCCCAGGGTCTGGAAACGGCTGATGCGCCCATCGGCTTCGTGCTCGTCTCCGACGGCGGGCTCACCGAAGCCGAGGAACGCCTCCTCCCGCCGGGCACGCAGTACGAACAGGTCGGCAACGCAGCAACCAATCGGGCCATCGTGGCCCTCGACGTCGAACCGAGCGAGGCCGGGCTGCGGGTGGTTGCGACCGTCGCGAACGAGGGTGGGCCGGCGTCGACGCAGACCTTGCGGATCGACGTCGACGGCCGCACCCGCGAACGCGTGGAACTCGATCTCGGCGCCGGCTCGACGGTCGTTCACGACGTCGATCTCGTCCAAGGCGATCGGCTGGAGGCATTCCTCGAAGGTGAGGACCTCCTCGCCGCCGACAATCGTCGCACCGCAGTTGCCCAACGCCGCCAACCGATCGCGATCGCAGTCGATGGCGACATCGACCCGTTCCTCGACGCGCTGCTCGCCTCGCTCGACGGCGTCGAGGTGCTCGACGACCCGACTCGAGAGCCCGACGTCGTCGTGTACGCCGGCACGCCGGTACCCGACTCGCCCACCACGCCGTTTCTGGCCATTCGCCCACCGAACGGGGCGCCGGGCATCGTCGTGGTGGGCGAGGTGGAGTCTCCGGCGCTGACGCTCGTGGTCGCCGACGACCCACTGCTGCAGGGCATCGACTTCACCGATGTGGCCATTGCGTCGGCCCAGCGCGTCGAGTCCGACACGGCCCAGGTGTTGCTCGGCGCCGAGTCCGCTCCCTTGCTCCTGCGTGGTCGAGTCGACGGTGTGCGGTTCGCGTACCTGCCGTTCGACCTCACCGACTCGAACCTGCCGGTACAGCTCGCGTTCCCGCTGCTCGGTGATCGCCTGTTCGCCGAACTCACCGGAGCCACGTTGCCCCCAACTGCGGTGGAGGTGGGCGACACCCTGGTCGTTCCGATCCGGACCGGCGGTGTGGTGACCGACCCGAACGGCGTGGTCACCGATCTCGCGGCCGGTTCCGTTGGCATGACCGCCGACCGCCCGGGCGTGTGGACCGTGGCGGCCCCTGACCGGCCGGTGGTCGCGGTCGCGGTGAACCCGGCAGCGAACGAGTCCGACCTCACCCCGGTACCTGCTCTTCAAACCGAGCGTCGCCCGCTTCGCGACGGGGAGGACCAGCCGACCGACGAGGCGTCGCTGCGGGCGTGGATCCTCGCCGCACTGGCCCTGGTCCTGATCGCCGAGTTCCTGCTCGCAAGGCGTCGGGTCGGTGTGCATCCCAGGCAGTGGCGGTTCACCGTGGTGCTGCGTATCGTCACCGCGGTTGCGCTGCTCGGTGTGCTGTTCGACGTCGGATTCGACCGCAGTGCCGGCGATGTCGCGACGGTGTTCGTGGTCGACGCCTCGGACTCGCTCGGGGCGTCGGGCCGCGCCGAGGCGCTCGACTACGTGCAGAGTGCGCTCGACGATCAGCCCGCTGGATCGCGTGCGGGTGTGGTGTTGTTCGGGGGAGATGCGCGCATCGAGGTGCTGCTGCGTCAGCAGGCAGCACTGGGCCGCACCACCGTGCAGATCGACCCGTCGCGCAGCGACCTCGCGGCCGCGTTGCGCCTGGGCGGGGCGATCCTCCCGTCGGATGCGCGGCGACGGGTGGTGCTCGTCAGCGATGGCCGAGCCACCCAGGGCGACGCAGAGCGAGAGGCCGCGGTGCTGCGCGACAATGGTGTCGGTGTCGATGTGGTGCTGGTCGACACGCCGAGCGGAGCGGACGTCGCCGTCGCGTCGATTCGTGCTCCCGCCGATGTCGCCGAGGGCGAGTCGGTACCGATCACGGTCGACCTCGACTCCACGCTCAGCGGGCCTGCCGTCGTGAAGCTTCGGCGTGATGGGGAGTTGATCGGCACCCAGCAGGTCGATCTGGTGGCCGGGACACAGACGTTGCGCTTCGAGGATGTTGCAGACGCCACTGGTCCGCGCCGCTACCAGGTCGATGTCGAGAGTCGTCTCGACAGCGTCGGGCAGAACAACACCGGTTTCGCGGCCATCGAGGTGGCGGGGCCGCCGCGCGTGTTGATGATCGAGGGCGCGCGAAATGCAGGTGTCGAACTGGCGGGAGCGTTGCGCGCCGGCCAACTCGATGTCGACGTCGTCCAGGTGGCCGATCTCCCCGATGTGACCGAACTGGTGTCGTACTCGTCGCTCGTGCTCGTCGACGTCGATCAACGCCAACTGACCGACCGCCAGGTCGGGGCCCTCACCGGAGCCGTGCGCGACGCCGGGCGGGGTCTCGTGACGATCGGCGGCAATCAGTCGTACGGCCTCGGCGGGTACTACACGAGTGAACTCGAGTCGCTGCTGCCGGTGATCAGCGAGATCCTCGACCCCGAGCGTCGTCAGACGGTGGCCCAGGTGTTGGCGATCGACACCAGTGGCTCGATGGGAGCCTGCCACTGCGCTGACGGTCAGTTCGCCAGCAACCGCTTCGACGGTGGCGTCAACAAGACCGACATCTCCCGAGCTGCAGCTGCTCGCACGATCGAAGCGCTCAGCGAGAACGACGAGGTCGGCGTGCTCGCCTTCGACGTGGAGGACAAGTGGATCATCGACCTCCAGAAGCTGCCTGCCCAAGACGTCGTGAACCAGGGGCTGGCCTCCCTCAACCCCGACGGTGGCACGAACCCGAGCACGTCGCTGATGACTTCGGCTGCTGCGCTGCGCGAGAGCAACGCCGCCCTCAAACACATCATCTTGTTCACCGACGGGTTCACCTCCACGGCGATCCTCGAACAACTCGCCGACGAAGCCGCCGACCTCAGCGCCGAAGGAATCACGGTGTCGGTCGTCGCCACCGGCGAGGGAGCCACCAAGGAACTATCCGAAGTCGCTGCTGCTGGGCAGGGGCGTTTCTACCCGGGGCGTGACCTGCAGCAGATCCCCGAGATCATCATGGACGAGGCGGTGTTGGCGTCGCGCGACTTCGTGAACGAGGGGTCGTTCCTGCCGACGGTCACCTCGGCACGTCCGGCCGTGGCGAACCTCACCGCATCGCCGCCGCTGCTCGGCTACATCGCGACCACGGCCAAGCCGGGGGCCAGCACGCTGTTGCGGATCGGGCCGGACGATGACCCACTGCTGTCGACCTGGCAGGTGGGTCTCGGGACGTCGACCTCGTGGACCAGCGATGCATCAGCTCGCTGGTCGCAGCAGTGGGCGAACTGGGACGGCTACGTCGGGTTCTGGTCGAACGTGGTGCGCGACACGTTCCCCGTCGTGTCGGACGGCACCACCGCCGTCGTCGACGATGGGGTACTGCGGATCCGAGTCGAGGGTGACACCGCAGCTGCCTTCGGTGACGACGCAACGGCCATCGCGCGCATCACCGACCCGACGCTCACTGGGCGCGAGGTCACGATGGACCGTGTCGGTGCTGACGCCTTCGTTGCCGAGGTGCCGGTTGATGACGCAGGCGTCTACGTCGTGGGTACCTCGGTGGAGGGTGCCGACGGTTCGGTGCGCCAGGGAACCACGCTCGCCAGCCAGTCGTACGGTCGTGAGTACCGCCCCGGTGTGCCGGACGCAGCGGTGATGGCCCGCATCGCAGCGACCGGTGGTGGGCGCGTCGACATCACCCCCGAGGAAGCATTCGACCGTGTCGACCTGAGCGCTGGTGTGTCGCGTGTTGCGCTCGCACCATGGCTGCTGGCGCTCGCGGTCATCGCGTTCGCTCTCGCCGTCGTGCTGTCTCGACTCACGCTGTCTCCGTCCGGTGCAGTTGCTCGGACCAGCGCGTTGGCTCGGACCGGCGCAGTTCGAACCTGGTTGACCCGGTTGCCTCGCCGTCGGGCGGCTGGCGCCGCGACCGGTGGGCGTCAGCGTGGAGCGTCGGCCGGCGCGTCGAGTGACGTGGTCGCATCGACACCGGCCGCGGAGGATGCAGCGATCCTCGACGAGGTGGCGCGTTCGGATGTCGCAGCTGAATCGGCGACCATGGCGTCGTTGCTCGAGCGGACACGTGAGGAACGCCGGAGAGATCGCCGACCACCGCCGTAGCGATCTCCGCTGTCACCTCGGCTGGGGTCATGCTTGCCGCGACGGTGTCCGGCCACGATGAGCGCCCCGGCGAGTGCGATCATGATCGATCCCCACCAGACCATCTGGACGAGCGGGGTGACGGCCAGGTCGTAGCGTGCCGAACCGTCATCGGCTGCCGAGCGCAGCACGACCTGAACGTCGCTCAGCGGTCGTGAGTGCAGTGCAGTTTCGGCGAGTAGCACGTTGCGGGTGGTGTGGGCCACCAGCGCGGGTTGCATGGTCACGGCTGTTCGCTGCCCGATCACGTCGAGGCCGGTGATGTCGAGGCCGGTGATATCGAGGGTGGCGGTGACCGAGGTCGAGTTGGCGGTCGGCCCGTCGATGACATCGACACCACGGTGCGTGAAGGTGACCCCGCCGAGTTCGGTGCGCTCGTCGGGCTGGAGGGTGATCGTGGTCCGTTCGGCCTGCGTCGAGCCCGCCACGCCGATGAGCAGCACTGCAACGCCCAGATGGCCGAGCCGTGTCGACCATCGGATCGGGCCCCGAACGACGGTGCCGCTGCTGGTCGTGGCGCGGCTGGGAGTGGGCAGTATCCCGGCGATCATTCCGGCGATCACGGCGCCCACACCGGCGGCAACGCCGAGCGCGAACGCGGTCGACGCTCCGCCGAGGGTGCCGAGGCCGAGCCCGATCCCGCCGCCTGCAGCAGACCACCACCAGGGCTGGCGGCTGAGTGCGAGTGACGAACCAACGAGCGCCATCAGCGCGAGCGGCGCGAGCACCGTGGCGTAGAAGTGGCCCGTGACGAGTGGGTCGCCGCGCACGACGAGCGGGTACAGGACGCCTTCGAGCACGACGATGGCAGCGAGCGACATGATGGCCACCGCCACCGTCGGGAGTGTGCGCAGCGGCAGCCGCTGGCTGTTCGCCGCTCTGATCTGCCACGTTGTGGCCGCGATGGTGGCCGCAATGATCGCGAAGAGTGCGACGGCGATGCGGTCGTCGTCAGCGAAGGCGTGTACCGAGTCGCCGATGCCGGCACGGGTAATCGTGGTGCACACCAACACGGCGATCCACGGTGCCGCGCACAGCCAGGCGACGAGGCGTTGGTGGCCGGGTTGGCCGGCGATGTGGAGCGCGGCAAGCACGAACAGCCAGGCGGCGAGCACGGCGTTCTCCACCGGATCCCAGCCCCAGAAGCCGCCCCACCCCAACTCGACATATGCCCAGTTCGAGCCGGTCAACTGCCCGATCGTGAGCACGACGAGGCTGACCGCGAGCCAGGGTCGCACTCGGCGTCGCCATGTCGGGTCATCACGAGCGGTGAGCGAGATGATCCATGGGCCGATCGTCGACACGAGGCCGGCGTACAGCAGTGGCGGGTGGTACAGCATCGCTGGGTGTTCGAGGATCGGTTGCAGCCCGCCACCGCTGATCGCCGGGATGTCGAGACGGCCGAACGGGTTGGCGAACACGAGTACCGACAGAGCGAACGCAGCCACGGTTCCTCCACCGAAACGAGTTGCAGTCCTGGCGACGATCGGTGAGGCGACGGCCGCCATCGCTGCCACTGGCAACGCCACCATGGCGCTGAAGAGCAGGAGGGAGCCACTTGCCCCACCCCACAACCCGGCGAGTCGGTAGAACGGTCCGATCGAATCTCGGGCGTGGTCGGCCACGTAGGCCACCGACAGGTCCAGCGTCCACAACGACCAGGCGAGCGACACAGTCGCAAGGCTCAGTGAGGCTGCGGCAACGACGAGACCGGACCGACATCGCGTCGGCGCCACGACTGCGCCCGCCGCACCAGCCGCAGCGATCCATACCAGGACGGTCCCGACCTCAGCCACCCGCGGACACTACTGCCGCTGGCGGCTCCGTGTTCGACGACGTTGGCCGCGTCGCCGCCGGGATTGCTCGTGCGGCACAACGCGATCGCGCCGCCACCGACCTCGAAGTACGGGGCGACGGAGTCGGTGCCGAGACACGGGTTGACTGTCACGGCGTGGGCCCCGGGCGGGACGCGTCATTCACGTCGGCAACGATCTCGAAACAATGAGCGAGGTGTGCGACATCGAATCGGACCACCGGCGACTCCGCGTTCGCCAGACGGATTGAACGGCATTTTCGCGACGGCTCGGAACACATTCACATGGCCACGGACATCTCGTAGCCGATTCATCTATGTGAGCGCGGCCAGCACGACTGCGACAAGCCCGGCCAGGAGAGCGAAGCGGAACAAGAATCGAAGACGATCGCCGCCAATTCTTCGAGCGATCATCCCTGTCATCGCTATCGATCCTGCGGGACTCCCGGGATGCGGGGCAGGCTCGCCGAAACGCGGCGGCTCCACTTCCTGGGCAGTCCCGTCGGGATCGACGATCGAGGGATCCCACTCAGATTCCCGATCCGCCATGTCGCGAGGGTACGAGCAGGACGAATCCGGACTGCTGGCAGTTGCCTGCGGGTACGGACCGACGCCTCGATCGTCGGATCTCGGGCTTTGCCTCGTGCCGCTACTCTCGTTGACAACTAGCCTTGTCGGTGTGGAGATCCTTGCGAGGGCTCGCAGGCATGGAATCTCTGATGATGACATTCGGCACGCCGTGGAGAACTCAGTCACCGGTCGCCGCTCTGATGACGAGACGGGCTGTGCGATGTTGGTCGGACCGGACCAGTCGGGGAACCTGATCGAAGTCGGCATCGTCGTCACCGATACATCGAGTACGCAATTCATGCGATGGGAGCACGAAACCGACACTCGGATCGGCTGTGATCAGAAATGGCAACGACGAAAAAGCACCCACGCGACTTGACTGACGCCGACGTTGACGCCATCGTCGCGGCCTTCGATGACGCCGTCGACCGAGGCCGTGTGCGGCCCGTCGTGGGGTGCGATTGGCGCACAACTGGGAGTGACGCGGCAAGGTGCCCGACAGCGCTACGAGCTCCTCGACGCTTGACGATCCTCTCCGCGGTGTCGGTGAGTCAAGTTCTCGGGGATTGTCTCGTGGCCAACAGCGATGGTCACCGAGCTCGAAAGCCGCCCGCGTATGCGCTCTCATGGTTTCGCGTCGGGAGCGACCTGGATCGCCGGGCCGCCGATGGCGAGCAACAGCACTTGGAACGGTTGACGAATCGGCCTCCATGAGACCTGTCGTAACGACACCGCCTGCTGGCGCCCCGCCAAGGGTGGGACACCCCTGCGCAGCTTGATTTCCAGCAGCTGTCGATCTGGCCGGCGTCCGGTGTCGTATCCACCACGCCGGAACAATCAGCGAACGACTTCGTGTCCAAAGTGCTCGATGTCGATCCTGTGCTCGGCGAGTTCCAGCGATTCGACGATCGCTACGGTGAAATCCAAGTGCGATCGAGTGCAGATGCGCTGGCGGGTCACGGCGGAGGCGGGGGGCGCCCGAAAATCACACTCGAAGACGCCGTCATCCTCCGTCCAATTTCCGGCAATGAGCACGGGCGGATGACGTTGTGTCCCGATCGCGACATGCCCGATATCGCTCACGTCCGACCCGATTCAGGGGCCGATGATCACCGATGGATGTCGGGGCTCGGAATGATCTGGTGCCGAACATTCCAGAGCGGTCTGACCTTGTAACGCCGGTAGCCCGAGCTTGGCCGCCGACACACGGGCCGGCTTCGGCCTTTGCTCACCGCACGTTCTGTGGTGGAGATTTCTGGAACTGCATGGTGGCGCCCGGGGGTCTCGAATCAGCCTGTTGTCGTTGCGGATCGCTGCCGCTCCTCGTGTCTGGTGCGGGTGAGATTCGTCGTCGGTCAACCTTTCCGGCGCGTGCGGTGTCAGTCGTGGTGTGCAAGGCGTGGTGTCGACGTCTCAACCCCACGTCGGCGGTCACATCGAGGATCGGGTCGCGCCCGACGCGTGCGCGATCTACGAGCGTCACTATCGCGAAATGGTGGGCCTCGCTCGGCTCCTCGTCGGTGATACAGCGACTGCGGAAGACATCGTCCATGATGCGACGATCCGCCTGCATGCCTCGCTCCAGCGGGTTCGAGATCCCGATCGGGTGGTGGCGTACTACCGCTCCATCGTGCTGAACCTGGCTCGCAACCATCTGCCGCAGGGCAAGCGACTGTGCTCGAAACGAAGGTCTCGGGTTTTCGACTCAGCGACGACGGACGGTTCCTCGCAGTGTCGTTCTCCGACCCGCCAAGAGGTGAGACAGCTCGCTTCTCGATCTCCGACCTCGTCGAGCAGACCACGATCGGCTTCGACACGCCCGACGTGAACGCCGGGCCCGGCGCCTGGTCGCCCGACGGTCGATTCCTCATCGTCAACGAACAATGGGAAGACAACACAGCATGGGTCATCGACCCGTGGTCGGGTTCCGTGCACCCGCCTTCGGTGACCACAGCGACTGGACAGACCGCATCCTCGACGGCGCCTGCTTCATGAGCAATCAAGCCATCGCCCACCGAACCTGGAACGTGGGCTACGGCCAAGGAGACGCACAACCCGGAGTGGTCCGCGTGACATCACTCGAGGATCGGTCAACGATCACAGAACTCGGCGCCAACCTGTACGGCGACGAGTTTCGCTGCCACCCCGACGGCTCGATCAGCTACCTCAGACGACCCGTGATCGAGGTCCAACTGTCGCCCGACTTCACCCAGAACGAACCGGACTACGCCGCCCCTGTCGAATTGATCCACATCGCCACCGACGGAACCGTCTCAACCCGAGCCGCCGGCAACTTGCGAATGGTCTGAATCTCTCGGGCTTGCGAACGAGAAGGTTGGAACCGAGCCCAACGAGGCGGCCCGACGACCGGTTGGTTGCGATGACAGGTTTCCGGCCCATCGCGCGTCGCTTCGAAGCGTGTTCGACGTTCACACGTCTGATACCGGGCAGCTACGCGGCTACTACCAGCTCTGTCGCTGGCGTAGGTGCGATCAGGGTGTCGATCCACCTGGAACGGGTACAGCCCGAATCGTGAGCATCATCCGACATGACGATGGATCCCTGACCGTGCCTGTTACACCAGGTCGACACGACGACGAGACCGAGGCCGAGGCCGTTCACGAGCCCGGATCCGTGGTGATCAGGCCGGGCCAAGGCGGATACATCGAGGCGCTCGCGGAGTGGGAAGCGGACCAGCACCCCGATCGTGGCGAGGCCGTGTCGACCGCATCGGGCCGCGCTCAGGCTATGGCTGTGGTGCATTCGGTGGCCGAGGACCGAGACAACGTCGTCGACGCAGTCGATGCCCTCGGAGACCCGGAGCCGGGGGCCGAGGCTCTACGCCACGTACTGGTCGGCGGCACACCGTCCGTCGAGGCGTTCGCCGGTGAGTTGGCCGAGGCCGAAGGTGGACAGGTGCTCCCGCCACACACCACGACGAGCATCATCGGTGAGGTCCTGGCCGAGATCGACAAGCGAACCGAATGAACGTCGGTTGCCGGGTCGTACCTCGCACGGCCCAGCTCACTGGGGCTGCCTCGAGTCGACGGTCGGCTCGCAGTTGTGGTTCAGTCAAGCTCTTCCTTTCGACGGAAGGCACATCGAGACAGCGCAAGCGCCGTACGAAGCATTCGGAGGGCACAGCTCGATACTGTTCACGTTCCGACCCCATTGGACAGTGTCGGTTGGTGTTG
>Ga0105044_10004400_pt1 | contig 19356 bp, 11 predicted proteins | sample MAT01_FD_78092 | JGI IMG/M metagenome (GOLD analysis project Ga0105044, IMG submission 78092) | Freshwater microbial communities from Lake Fryxell liftoff mats and glacier meltwater in Antarctica - MAT-01 | ecosystem: Environmental > Aquatic > Freshwater > Ice > Liftoff microbial mat | place...
GTCCATCAAACTGTGCGAGTACCGGCTCCTCCGGCTCGCGACAGAGGCTCTGACGGCCTAGGGCCCGATGCCTCGCGCCTTCCCCCTCACGCCGCCCGCGGCCGGTCCGGGTCCTGCCGCATCCCCATCAGCGCGCCCAGCCGTTCCACGTCCCGCGTCACCCGCGCCAGGGCGTCCTCGGCCCGCGCCACGCTCCCCGTCTCGGGCCACGCATTCTTCGGCCGCCACGGCCCGATCCGCCCGACGACACCCCCCGGGAAGGGGAGCACATCCGGATTCCGGGCCGGCCCCTCATACGACTCGTCGACGTGCAGACGAAGACTGCTCATCCGGTCACCTCCTGCGCGGCCTTGAACGCCGTGGCGAAGGTGCATCGGAACTCGGTGGGTACGGCTTGTGGGCGAGCGGTTCATTGGCGATCCCCGCGATGAGCCGCGGCCGGAACGTCCGGCGCAACCCTTCATCCCGGACCCTTGGGAAACACCCCAAAGCCCCGGTCACCATGAAGATCGGCTCAGCGTCCCCTCAAAGAACCCAAAGTCAACGTCTGAACTTGTATCCACATTACGTCCGAGAATGATGTGGATAGCCCGTGTAGGGGAAGGCTTCTTGCCTATCTTCACACCGCGTTCGGAACCGTAACTCTCTTTCCCACACGGGGTTCCGTCCCTTTTCGAAGCCGAGCGATGTTCCCCCGGTGCGTCCACAGCGCAATTCCCGCCAGCACGATCGCCACCCCGAGGAATGGCACCGCGTGCCCGAACGGCACCGCCTCGACCCCCGGCACCCACCGCGGCCCGAGGACGAAGAGCCCCACCACCATGAGGGGCAGGCTCAGGCCGGCCAGGATCGACGACAGGCTGATGTACCGCCACGCCGCCAGCGACAGCCCCCACACCACGAAGATCCCCAAGGCGGGGATGGTGAACGCCGGGAAGACTCCGAGCATCGCCCCCAGCGAGGTCGAGATCCCCTTCCCCCCCTTGAACCCCAGCCACGGCGAGAAGACGTGCCCCAGCACCGCGGCCACCATCGCCGCCAGCCAGACCAGCGCGGTCTCGGGGGGGATCGCGAGCCGGCCGAGCGTCCCCAGCGCAACCCCTGCGCCAAGCGTCGGCAGCAACCCCTTCAGGGTGTCGAGCGCGAAGCAGAGGTAGAAGTATCGCCGCCCGAGAACCCGGCCCACGTTGGTCGCGCCGATGTTCCCCGACCCCTCCCGCCGGATGTCGACCCCCTTCGCCTTGGCGATCAGGTAGCCAAATGGAATAGAGCCGCTCAGGAACGCGGCCGCGATCAGCAGCACCGGGACGAGCATCGCGCCCAGTGTACGAATCCGCGGCCTACCGCCGCGTTCGCCGCGCGAGGGCCATGCCCATCAGTCCCAAGAAATTCGGGGCGGGCAGGAGCGTCAGCGACGGGTCCCACCGAGTCGATCGAGGCGGTCGAGCCCGAGCCTCAGCCCCGTCGGCCTCCGCACGAGTTTTTTTTCGGCCGGGCGTGGCCGGGCGCGGCGGCGCATCGCCAGGCGTCCCGGGGGCTACGCGTAGCGTGCGGCGAGGGCGGCGAGCAGGGACGCCCACACCTCGTCGGGGCCGCGGGTCGCGTCGATCACCGCGTGCCGCGCCGGCTCGGCGCGGGCCTGCGCCAGGTAGCCCTCGCGGACCTTGCCGTGGAAGTCGGCCCCGCGCTGCTCGATGCGGTCGTCGAAGAGCGTCCCGGCCTCGTTCGCGCCCGGGAGCGCCCGTCGCTTGGCGGGACGCGTGGTGACGCCGCGGGTCCGCCGCGCGGCGGTGGCCTGGTCGACGTCGAAGAGCAGCACGAGGTCGGGCGTGGCTCCCGCGGTCGCGACGCGGGCGACGTCGCGGATCTCGTCCGCCGGCAGGCCCCCAGCGGCGCCTTGGTACGCGTACGTCGACCCGACGAAGCGGTCGGCCAGGACGACTTCGCCCCGCGCGAGGGCGGGGCGGATGCGCTCCTCGACCAGTTGGGCGCGGCTGGCCATGTAGAGGAGCATCTCGCAGCGGAGCGTCATCTCGCTGGAGGTGTCGAGCAGTATGCGGCGGATCCCCTCGCCGATGGGCGTGCCGCCCGGCTCGCGGACCTCGCAGACCTTGACGCCGGCGCCGGCGAGCAGGTCGGCGAGGCGGCGGAACTGGGTGCTCTTGCCCGAGCCGTCGGGGCCCTCGAAGACCAGGAAGGCCCCGCGCAGGGCTGGGAGCCAGGGGAGGTCGGGAGGATCGGCGGTCGGCTTCACGGGGGCGAGTGTACGGACGCCGCGCCGAGGCCGGCCGCCCCGCGGTTCACGCCGCGACGACGCCGGCGCGGCTGCGGAGGCCCAGCCGGAATCCGCCGTCCCCGTCGGGCTCGCAGCGGACGACGATCCCGATCTGGCGAGGCCACGTGGCCTCGCGCGGGACGAGCGACACGCACGCCCCGGGCGCGACCTCGGTCCGGCTGCGGACCGCGATCCCGGTGCGGCTGGAATCCAGCAGCGTGACGCTGGTGAGCGCCCCGACGCCGACGCCCGTGGAGAAGATGGCCATGGCCTCGCCCCCCGCGGGCCGTCGCGGTGCGCGGCGGCGTTCGAGCGGGACGGAGAGGAACGGGGCGGGGGAGAGGAGTGCGTCCATGCGGTACCTCGCGGGGGTGGGGACACGGAGGTATCGGACGCCGCGGCGGGGGACTTCAGCGTCCTTCCCGCCCCGGTTGGGGCGGAGGGGTGTAGCCACGGGTGGAGCGGCGTCGCTCTGGACGCCGCGGAACCCGTGGGGCGGTTGCGCGCGGCGCGGGCCGCCCCGGAGGGGCGGAGGAGCGGTCGATCAAGGCGTCGGCACGGATCGACGATTCCTCTGCCCCTTCGGGGCAGGGGGCGCGGGGGACGGATACCACGGGCTGCGCAGCGGTCAGGGCCCCGCCGCTCCACCTTTGGCTACAGCCCGCCGCCCCTCAGGGGCGGAAGAGCGGCCCCGGGCCGGGAGCCGTGGCACTCGGAGCGGCCTAGGGCCGCCGCGCCATGCGGCGGGCGAGGAGGAAGGCGAGTTCGAGGGCCTGGTGATAGTTGAGGCGGGGGTCGCACATGGTGGCGTAGTTGGTGGCGAGGTCGGCCTCGGTCACGCCGCTGGCGCCGCCGATGCACTCGGTCACGTCCTCGCCGGTCAGTTCGAAGTGGACGCCGCCGAGGGGGACGCCCGCCGCGGCGTGCAGTTCGTGCGCGGCCTCGAGCTCGGCGAGGATGGCGTCGAAGGAGCGGGTCTTGATCCCCGAGGACGTGACGCTGCCGTTGCCGTGCATGGGGTCGCAGACCCAGAGGGCGCGGATGCCCGCGGACTTCACGGCGTCGATCAGCGGTGGGAGCGCGACGCGGACCTTGGCCGCGCCCATGCGGGCGATGAGGACGAGTTTGCCGGGCTCGTTGGCGGGGTCGAGGGCGCGGCAGAGGGCGAGGACGTCGGCGGGGGTGGCGGTCGGGCCGACCTTGACGCCGATGGGGTTGCGGATGCCGCGGAAGTACTCGATGTGGGCGCCGGTGAGGGCGCGGGTGCGCTCGCCGATCCACGGGAGGTGGGTGGTGAGGTTGTACCACCCTTCGCGCCGCGGGACGCGGCGGGTCTGCGCCGACTCGTACCAGAGGTTGAGCCCCTCGTGGCTGGTGAAGAACTCGGCGCGGGTGAGGTCGTCGACGGTGCGCTCGCCCAGGGCCTCCATGAAGCGGAGGCCGTCGGCGAGGGTGCTGGTCATGCGCCGATATTCGTCGCGCAGTTCGGGGGAGAGGCCGGCGTGGGCGAAGAAGGAGAGGTCCCAGTACTCGGGGTGGTGGAGGTCGGCGAAGCCGCCGTCGACCAGGGCGCGGATGAAGTTGAGGGTGACGGCGGCGTGCTGGTAGGCCCGGGAGAGCATCGCCGGGTCGGGGGCGCGGGCGGCGGGGGTGAAGTCGCTGCCGTTGACCAAGTCGCCGAAGTAACTGGGGAGCGTGGTCGGCACGCCGGCGACAGTCCGCGTCTCGGTGGCGCTCGAGCGGGGCTTGGAGTACTGCCCGGCGAAGCGGCCGACGCGGATGACCGGCTTCTTGGAGCCGTGGATCAGGACCATGGACATCTGCAGGAGGATCTTGATTTTGCTGGTGATGCTCTCGGGGCGGCAGTCGGCCAGGCTCTCGGCGCAGTCGCCCCCCTGCAGCAGGAAGCGCTTGCCATCCTGGGCCTCGGCGATGTGCGAGCGGAGCCGCTCGATCTCCCAGCTCGTGACCAGGGGGGGGAGGGCGCGGAGACGCTCGACCTCGCGGGCGAGGGCGGCGCGGTCGGGGTAGGGGACATCCTGCGCGGCGGGCTTGGCCTGCCAGGAGTCGGGGGTCCAGGGTTGGGCGGGGGTTTCTGGCACGGGGGGGACGGTAGGGATCGGCGGCCGGCGCTCGGAGGTTGATGCCAGGGGAGCGGAGCGGAACGAAACGCCCCCGCGCCGTGGAGGCGCGGGGGCGTGGTGCGAGTCAGGATGTGCGGGCCCAAAGCCCGCCCCCCGGGGGGAGAGGTCAGGTCGAGCTGACCGACCCGACGGGGGTGTCGCCGCCGGGCGCGGGGGCCGCGGCGGGGGCGGGCTGGGCCGTGGAGGCGGTGGCGAAGTAGAGGTGCTCCTCGTCCTTGCCGTCGGCGTCCTTGCGGCGGGTGACGGCGATGGTGGCGGGGGACTCGAAGCCGCCGCCCAGGAGCATCTCGCTGAGGGGGTCCTCGACGTAGGTGCCGATGGCGCGGCGGAGGGGCCGGGCGCCGTACTCGGGGTTGTACCCCTTGTCGATCAGGAAGTCCTTGGCGGGCTGGTCCAGGGTGAGGGTGTACCCCTGCTGGGCGATCCGCTTGGCGAGCTTGCTGATCTCGTAGTCGACGATGCTGACCAGGTCGATCTTGGTGAGGGGGCGGAAGACGATGACGTCGTCGAGGCGGTTGATGAACTCGGGGCGGAAGAACCGCTCGATCTCCTTCATCAGGACGACCTTCATGTTGTCGTAGTCGCCGGACTCGGTGCGCTTGGAGAAGCCGAAGCCCGCCCCGCCCTTGATGAGGTCGGCCCCCAGGTTGGAGGTCATGATCAGGATGCAGTTGCGGAAGTCGACGTTGCGGCCGAAGGAGTCGGTGAGGCGGCCCTCCTCCATGATCTGGAGGAGCATGTTGAAGACGTCGGGGTGGGCCTTCTCGACCTCGTCGAGGAGGATGACGGCGTAGGGGCGGCGGCGGATGCGCTCGGTGAGCTGGCCGCCCTCCTCGTAGCCGACGTAGCCGGGGGGCGCGCCGACGAGGCGGGAGACGTTGTGCTTCTCCATGTACTCGCTCATGTCGAGGTGGAGGAGGGCGTCCTCGTCCCCGAACATGAACTCGGCCAAGGCCTTGCTGAGCAGGGTCTTGCCGACGCCCGAGGGGCCGACGAAGATGAACGAGCCCATGGGGCGCTTGGGGTCCTTGAGCCCCGCGCGGGCGCGGCGGATGGACTTGGCGATGGCGTTGATGGCCTCGTCCTGGCTGATGACCCGCTTGTGGAGCTCCTTCTCGAGCTGGAGGAGGCGCTGGGCCTCGTCCTTCTCGAGCCGCTTGAGGGGGACGCCGGTCATCTTGCTGACGACCTCGGCGATGATCTCCTCGTCGACGACGCCGTCGGCCTCCTGGGCCTTGGCGCGCCACTCCTTCTGCGTCTCGTCCTTCTTGCGGCGGAGCTGCTCGGCCTTGTCGCGGAGCTCGGCGGCCCGCTCGTAGTCGGCGGCCTTGACGGCCTCGTCCTTCTCGACGCTGAGGCGCTCGATGTCCCCCTCGAGCTCGGCGAGGTTCGGCGGCTTGCTCATGCTCTTGATGCGGACGCGGGCGCCGGCCTCGTCGATCACGTCGATCGACTTATCGGGCTGGACGCGCCCGGTGATGTAGCGGCCCGAGAGCTCGACGGCGGCCTTGATCGCCCCGTCGGTGATGTGGACGCGGTGGTGGGCCTCGTACTTCTCGCGCAGGCCCTTGAGGATCTCGACGGCCTGCTCGTTGCTGGGCGGGTCGACGGTGATGGCCTGGAAGCGGCGGGCGAGCGCCGCGTCCTTCTCGATGTACTTGCGGTACTCGTCGAAGGTGGTCGCGCCGATGCACTGGATCTCGCCGCGGGCGAGGGCGGGCTTGAGGACGTTGGAGGCGTCGATGGCCCCCTCGGCCCCGCCGGCGCCGACGAGGGTGTGCAGCTCGTCGATGAAGAGCATGACGTTCTTGGCGCGGCGGACCTCGTTCATGACGGCCTTGATCCGCTCCTCGAACTGGCCCCGGTACTTGGTGCCGGCGACCATCATCGCCAGGTCGAGCACGACCAGGCGCTTCTCGTGGAGGATCTCGGGGACGTCGCCGGCGATGATCCGCTGGGCGAGGCCCTCGACGATGGCGGTCTTGCCCACGCCCGCCTCGCCCAGGAGGACGGGGTTGTTCTTGGTGCGGCGGCAGAGGACCTGGATGACGCGCTCGATCTCGTTGGCCCGGCCGATGACGGGGTCGAGGGTGTTCTCCTTGGCCAGCTCGGTGAGGTCGCGCCCGAAGCTGTCCAGGGCGGGGGTCTTGCTCTTGCCCTTGGCCGCGGCGGCGGAGGAGCCGCCCGATGAGGACGAGGAGGAGCCCGACGCGCCCGCGCCGGCCCCGGGGCCGCCCGCGCCGGTGAGGCCCTCGGCGCCCTCGCCCTGCTCGTTGCCCGCGCCCAGGAGGTTGAGGACCTCCTCGCGGACCTCCTCGAGCTTGAGGCCGAGGTTCATGAGGACCTGCGCGGCGACGCCGTCGTGCTCGCGGAGGAGGCCGAGCAGCAGGTGCTCGGTGCCGACGTAGTTGTGGTTGAGGTTGCGGGCCTCTTCGATGGCGTACTCGATGACCTTCTTGGCCCTGGGGGTCTGGGGGAGCTTCCCCATGGTGACCATCTCGGGGCCGGCCTTGACGAGCTTCTCGACCTCGAGGCGGACCTTGCGGAGGTCGACGTCGAGGTTGCGGAGGACGTTGGCGCCGACGCCAGAGCCCTCCTTGACGAGGCCGAGCAGGATGTGCTCGGTCCCGATGTACTCGTGGTTGAGGCGCTGGGCCTCTTGGTTGGCGAGGGCCATCACCTTGCGGGCACGGTCTGTGAAACGCTCGAACATGGTGAACTCCCCTGTTGGGGTGCGGAACGGGGCGGGATCGACCCGTTGGGTGTGCTCGACTCAATCGTCTCGTTCAGACTGTTCGTCGGAACGGGGCGTTCAGGTTCGGTTCTCGGGCCTGCCACGCCTCGAATCGGATCTGAATGCGGGGTCGGACGTCCGAGCGCGTCCGGCTCCGGGGTGCTCTCATGTCGGAGCGTTCGGAACGGTACGGGCGGTGCGCCCGGGTCCCCCTGAACGTCCGTTCATGCACCCCTATCGGTAGCGAGCGGCGTGCCGATCGGCGGAAGTTGGTTTTCACGGGGTCGTCGGCGATTTGGCCGTGCGGGGCGGGGTGCTGGGTGCCGCGGTGAGGGGGCGAGGGGCGGGAGGTGCCGGAATGGCATGGGGGGAAGAAGTCACGGGTCATGGGGTCACCGGTCATGCGGTCATCGGGTCATGGGGTCACGGGATCACGGGATCACGGGATCACGAGGAGAGGAAGCGCGGATGGGGGCGGGGTGCGAGGATGGAGATTTTCCGCGTTTTCCAGGGGTTGGACTTATCCGGCGGCGCCGGGGGTCCGATCGGGGTGGGCACCGGGCGGTTATCCGCCGGGGGAGTTCGGGGCAAGGACGCCCCGGGGGTCCCCACGGTCGGCCACGGATGGTCGGCCACGAACGCCCGGCCGGGGACGCCCTCGTGGGCGTGGCGCCGGGCAGACACGCGACAGGGACGTCGCGGCACACCACGAGCACGGATGCTCGGACGACCCTAGGAGCTCTCAGAATGGCGACTCGAACGACCGCCCGCCGCACGGCGACCCGCACAACCACCCGCACGATCGCCCGCGCGGGTGCCAAACGGACCACGGCCCGGAAGACCACCGCCCGCCGGGCGACGGCCAAGCGGACGACCACCGCGAAGCGCACGGCCGCCCGTCGGACGGGCACGGCCCGTCCCTCGGCCAAGCGGACGACCGCCCGTCGCACGGTGAAGCGCACGACCGCCAAGCGCACCACCGCCAAGCGGGCGACCGCGAAGCGCACCACCGTCGCGAAGCGGGCCACCACCGCGAAGCGGACCATCGCCAAGCGTCGCGTGCGTCCCGCCGCCAGCACGACCGTGCTCGCGTTCCGCGGGCGTGCGATCCGCCGCGCGGCCTGATCGCGGGGTGAAGGAACGAACGATCGGCGGCCCCGCGCGAGCGGGGCCGTTCTCATTTGGACAGGTGGCGGGCGGGCACGCCGACGACGCGGGCGTCGTCGGGGAGATCGCGGAGGACGACGCACCCGGCGCCGACGACGCAGCGGGCTCCGATCGAGACTCCGGGGAGGACGCGGGCGCCCAGGCCGACGAGGGCGTGGGGGCCGACGCGGACGTTGCCGCCGAGGACCGCCCCGGGGGCGATGTGGGCGCCCTCGCCGACGTGGCACTCGTGCTCGACGACGGCGGCGGTGTTGATGATGGCGTGGTCGTCGAGGTCGGCCAGGGTGTGGACGACGGCGCGGGGGCCGATGAAGAGGCCCACGCCGCGGCGGGAGGAGGGGGCGACGAAGGCCTCGGCGTGGACCACGCTCACGGCCTGCTCGTAGGGGAGGGTCGCGGCGACGCGCCTGCGGAGGGGGAGGTCGCCCAAGGCGAGGATGTAGCGGACGTCGGGGGGAAGGTCGATGCGGGCGAGCGTGCCGAGGTGGCGAGGCGCGGGAGCGTGGGCGGAGCTGAAGCGACCCATCCGGGCGAGGGGGTCGTCGTCGTAGAACCCGGCGGGCTCGAGGCCGGCGGCGCGGAGGGCCTCGGCGACGACGAGTGCGTGGCCGCCGCCGCCGATGAGGACGACGGGAAAGGCGGGGGCGGGGGGCATCGGGGAATTGTACGTGCCGCTGACTCGGGCCGAGCCCGTACGCTCAGCAGGTGCCGCCGATGGCGGCGAAGAAGGCCTCGATGTCGGAATCCGTGCCCTCGTCGCCGTCGCCGTCGAAGTCGGTGCTGCCGCAGGTGCCCGTCGGGCAGCCCGTGCCGCCCAGGACGGAGAAGAAGGCCTCGATGTCGGCGTCGGTGGCGCTGTCGCCGTCGCCGTCGAAGTCGGTATCGGTGCAGGGAGCGGGGGCGACCGTGAAGGTCCAGGAGGCGTTGCCGCCGGCGAGGCCGTCGCCGCTGGGGAGGGCGCCGCCGGGGGCCTGGGCGAGGGCGCCGAGGTTGAACTCGCCGTCGAGGAGGGCGTTGGCGGCGACGCTGCGGACGGTGTCGGTGACGCCGACGGTGAAGCCGCCGACCGGCAGGGGGCTCGCGAGGGTCAGGGTGACGACGGTGCCGGTGGTGGCGAAGGTGAAGGGGACGGCGCCCGAGGGGCCGACCAGGGTGAAGTTGGCCGCCGCGGCGGTCACGGGCTCGCTGAAGGCGATGATGAGGGCGGAGGGGCCGGGGCCGTCGAGGGTTGCGAGGGGGACGGGCGTGGCGGCGACGATCTTCGCGGGGCCGTTGATGTAGGCCTCGGCGATCTTGCCGGTGTTGAGGATCCAGTCGTCGGCGTCGATGGTGACGCTGGTGGCGGCGGCGGAGACGGGCAGGACGAAGTGCTCGGTGCGGGCGTCGTTGTTGATCACGAGGGTCTGGGTGCCGCCGCCGGTGACGCGGACGTCGACGGGCATGGCGAAGACGCCCGCCGGGGCGCCGCCGCCGGGCCAGGCGGCGTTCTGCGTCTGGCGGAGGCTGAGCTTGAGGTAGCGCTGACCGGCGACGGTGACGAACTGGGTGCCGAAGGCGTACTGGGGGGCGCCCACGCCGTAGACCCACTGCTGGAAGAAGCGGGTCATGTCGCGCCCCTCGATGAAGGAGGCGCTGGCGGCGAAGTCGGCGGTGGCGGCGGCGCCGCCCTGGTGGGCGGCGCGGTAGTCGGCGAGGATGGCGAAGAAGTCGGCATCGCCCGCGACGTGGCGGAGCTGGTGGAGGACCCAGGCACCCTTGTAGTAGCTGAAGTTGGTGTCGAAGATGCGGGCGAGGTCGCCCGTGTTGGTGACGTAGCAGGAGCCGTTGACGTTCGAGGGGCGGCGGGCGGCCATGGCGGACTTGAGGGCGGGAAGGCCCGAGGAGCCGGGCTTGAACTCCTGCCACAGCGCCTCGGTGTAGGTGGCGAAGCCCTCGTTGAGCCAGATGTCGTTCCAGGTGCGGCAGGTGACGTCGTTGCCCCACCACTGGTGGCCCAGCTCGTGCGCGGTCAGGCTCTCGCCGAAGCTGCTCTGGCCGCTGTTGGTCTGGTGCTCCATGCCGCCGCCGAAGGGGAACTGGTAGATGCCGTACTTCTCGGCGATGAAGGGGTACTCGCCGAAGAGGGGGCGGAGGGTGGCCATCATCTGGAGGGAGGCCTCCCAGCCGGCGCGGTTGCCGGGGGTGTCGCTCCCGGGGTAGATGTGGAACTCGACGGGCATCGTGCCCATGCCACCGCCGGCGAGGGGGTAGACGTAGGGAACCGACCAGACGTTGTAGTTGGTCGTGCCGAAGGCCGCCAGGTAGGTGGCGGTTGGATAGTTCGTCGCCCAGCGGTAGCGCGAGCGGCCGCCCGAGACGGCGTCGACGCCTTGGAGGAGCCCGTTGGCGGTGGTGCGGAGGTTGGACGCGGCGGTGACGGCGATCTTGAACGTCGCCTTGTCGGCGTTGTCGCCCGGGTCGCCGAAGTTGCCGTCCTTCACGGGGATCCAGGTCGCGGCGTAATAGGGCTCGGAGAGGGTGGCGACGATCGGGACGCCGCCCTGGGTGCCGAACTCGATGGACCCGAAGCCGCGGCTGACGGCGGTGCCGGCGTAGGTGATCTTCAGCGTGAACTGCTCGTTCAGGTTGTACGGCCGGTCGAGGGTGACGATGCGGGCGTAACTGGTCCCCTGCACGTGCGCGACGGGGGTCGCGCCGTTGATGAGCAGCGAGCTGATGATGAAGTTGCTGCGGAGCATGAAGGTGAACGTCGTCAGGCCGTTCACCCGGGAGCGGACGACCATGGTGTTCGAGCCGCTGATGTTGTCGGTGGCGGGGTCGAGGGCGATGTCGATGTCGTTCGAGATGACGTCGGTCGCGTCCAGGGCCTCGCGCGGGGCGTAGCCAGCCTCCGGGGTGTCGTCGCCGAGGCCGGCGGCGCGGCGGGCAAGAAGGCGGTGGATCTTGCCGCAGCCGCACGCGGAGGCCGCGGGGACGTCGGGAGGTTCGGGGGTGACGCCCGTCGCGGGGCCGGAGGCGAGGGCGGGGAGCGCCAAGAGCGTGGGGAGGAGTGCGCTGGAGAGGGAGATGCGGGGCATCGAGGGCTCCTGACGGGCGCCAGCGCGGGGCCGGGGCTCGGAAATGGACGGGCGAGGCCGTGGGGAGTGGGGTGGGGTGCAGGGCGGGAGAAGACGCGGGGGACGCTCTCGCGTCCCCCGCGTCGATGGATCATCCGATCAGAGCGTGCAGGGCCCGCCGCCGATGACGCGGAAGAAGGCCTCGATGTCGGCGTCGGTACCCTCGTCGCCGTCGCCGTCGAAGTCGGTGGAGTCGCAGGAGGCCGTGGGGCAGCCCAGGCCGCCGATCACGGAGAAGAACGCCTCGATGTCGGCGTCGGTGGCGGCGTCGCCGTCCCCGTCGAAGTCGGTGTCGCCGCAGCTGGGGTTCTCGCAGGACTTGCCCACGATGCGGACGTCGTCGACGGCGGCCTCGATGAGCGAGCCGGTGCCGAGGTCGCCGGCGATGAAGCGGACGCGGACCTGAGCGGTGGGCGCGAGGCCCTTGCTGGCCAAGGTGAAGGAGGCGGGGAGCCAGCCGCCGCTCGTCCCGGCGCCGGCGGGGCCGACGGTTTCGGCGGGGGTCCAGGTGCCCCCGTTGTTGGTGGAGACCTCGACGCGGAAGACGTCGGCGTTGGGGGCGCCGCCGGTGTCGTTGGAGTACCAACGCCAATAGGAGACCGTGCCGTCGGTCGTGCCGGCGATGTTGAAGGCCGGGCTGGTGAGGACGGTGACGCCGCCGTCGACGTCGTTGTCGCCCAGGCCGCCCCCGACGACGCCCTGGCCGGTCACGTAGCAGAAGCTGCCGGGGTCGCTGTGGTCGAGTTCGGGCTGGGCGGCGGTGCCCACGGGATCGACCCGCGTCCACAGGCCGCTGATGGCCGTGGTGCTACCCGCGAGGCCGCCCACGGTCCAGCCGGAGGCGACCTCGAACGCGTCGTTCACGATGGAGATCGACGAGGCGACGGGGACGGAGAGGAGGGGCTGGTTGCAGGCGGTGTCGGGGAAGGTGATCGAGCCCGACGAGGTGGTGATGGTGACGTAGTACTGGAGATCAGCGCCGCAGAGGCTCGCGGGGAGCGTCGCGTCGAAACCGCCGCCGCCCAGGGGGGCGAGGGCAGAGGAGGCGAAGGCCCCCACCGACCCCTGGCGCGAGAAGAGCGTGCCGCCGGTGACGGTGGCCGCGCCGGCGTCGACGTCGACCTGGAATGACGTGGGCACGCCCGGTAGGACGTTGGCGGGCAGACCGCCGGGGAAGGTGACTTCGGCCGAGGCGGTGACGGCGGGGGAGGAGATGCCGTGGGAGGTGAAGCCCGCGGCGATCTGGCAGTAGTTGGGCGTGCCGTTGGCGAGGTTGCCGTCGGTGTCGTCGACGGTGAGGAACTCGATGGCCGTCGTCGGGTGGGCCGAGTCGGTCCCCTGGCCGCCGGCGGTGATCAGGGCCCAGTCGATGTGGAGCTGGCGGGCGACGTCGAGGCCGGGGAGGGAGCCGTAGCGGGCGCCGAGGTTCTTGCGGATCTCGTAGAGGGCACCGCCGAGGACCTGGCCGCAGAAGTGGATCGCGCCCGAGCAGGGATACTGGACGTTCGCGGTGTCGGGGGTGCGGATGATCCCACCCGACGTGGTGAAGTTGCGGCCGATGATGGCGTCGTCGTAGATCATCATCGACATGGTGTCGCCGAAGCCCTCGCCGAAGGCGCCCTGGGCGAGGCCGAGGCGGTTGACGATGTGGTGGCCGTACTCGTGGGCGATGACCGAGCTGAACGCGGTGTTGTTGCACCCGCCCCCGACGCGGAAGTAGTTGGTCGAGGCGCCGTCGTAGAAGGCGTTGCAGTAGGTGATCCCCGAGGCGGTGGTGATGTTCACCTTGGCCGGGAGCGCGGCGTCGAGGCCGGTGAAGCCGGGGGCGCGGCTGCGGAAGTGGTCGCGGGTGAGGTGCAGGTGGATCGCGGCGTTGACCTGGGCCGTGCGGAACTCGGTGGGAGTCGGGTTGAGCGTGAGATTGATCGCGCCCGTGACCGCGCCGGTGGCGGAGGCGGTGAGGATCGGCTCGCCCTGGATGTCGGTGATCGAGGTGGTCTCGAGGCTGGCGAGGGTCGTGGTGACCGTCGCGCTGCCGCCGCCGGCGAAGGGGATGAGGTACGCGCCCAGGAGATTTGTGAAGTCCTGACCGCCGCCCGTCTGCTGGGCGCGGGCCCCGGGGACGGCCTGAAGGATGGGGGGGTTGGCGGCGATGTCGGGGCCCGCATTTCCCAGCGGATAGGGAGTGGCCCGGCCCTGGATCGTGCCCTGGACGTCGATGTTCAGGACGTCGTTGCGGGCGGCGACGAGCTCGCCGGTGGCGGCGTCGACGAAGAACGTGCGCTTCACGCGGGTCTCGAGGCGGGGGTCCTCGCCGACGAACTTCCAGACGCGGACGGGCGTCACCCAGGCGTCGAAGTCGCCTTCGCCGAAGAAGACCGCCAGTTCGGGCTGGGCGAAGTCGGTCAGGCCGGCGAACGCCGGAATGGCGCGGACGTTCGCGACCGCCGTCTCGGGCGCGATCGAGGCGGGGGCGAGGCCGCCGATGGGGGCCGCGGCGAGCCGGCCCGAGACGAGGACGACGTCGTGGCGCATGGCGCGGACGGCGTTGGCGCCGACCGGCGCGTCCGCCGCGTCGGCCGCGGCGCGATTGAGGACGAGTACGCGGGCGCGGCCGAACTCGACGGGCAGGCCGTCGACGTACTGGTCGTAGACGAAGGACGTGAACTTGCCGTAACTCACCTCGTCGACCCGCGAGAGGCGAAGATCGAGCGCCCCCGCGCCGAAGGCGCCGGCGTTCGCGGCGAGCCACTCCGACGCGGCGTCGGCGTCGGTCGCGCCCGAGCCCATCGGCTTGCCGTGGAAGCCGGTGATGCGGCCGTTCCACTCGCTCGCGCCCAGGCCGGGGTACGCGGCCAGCAGGCGAGCCGCGGGCGACGGCAACGGCTCGACCTCGTCCGCCATCACGGGCATGGCGGGGAGGACGGCGGCGAGGCCGACGACCGCGACGAGGAGCGCAGCGGAGCGAGGTGCGAAGTTCATGCGGGATGCCTTTCGTCTACGAACGTTCAGGACCGGGAGGCTGGCGAGTCGCGACGAGAGGCGCCGGATCGCCGGGCGGCGGGCGGTCCGCCGCGGCATGGAATCATCTACTTATACCGGCTCTCACCGGCTCCGCAAAGCGGAATGGGCCCTAGTTCGGGGATTTTGTTCGCCCCCCGGAACCCCCGGGGGGACACAGGAAAAACCCCCTCGCGTGACGAGCGAGGGGGTTCGGGAGCGATGGGGCGATGTCGGGGTCAGAGAGTGCAGGGCCCGCCGCCGAGGACGCGGAAGAAGGTCTCGATGTCGGCGTCGGTGCCCTCGTCACCGTCGCCGTCGAAGTCGGTGCTGCCACAGGTGCCGGTGGGGCAGCCCAGGCCGCCGACGACCGAGAAGAAGGCCTCGATGTCGGCGTCGGTGGCGGCGTCGCCGTCCCCGTCGAAGTCGGTGCTGCCGCAGCCGGTGGGTCCGGCCTCGACGGTGATCGTCACGGTGTCGGTGGCGGTCGCGAGGTCGTCGTCAGTCACGGTGAGGGTCAGGACGTGGACGCCCACGCCCAGGGAGACGGCGGGGTTGGAGGCGGGTCCGTCGGAGAGGACGGTGGCGCCCTCCGTCCAGAGATAGTTGGAGATGACGCCGTCGGAGTCGGCGCTGGCATCGCCGTCGAGGATGACGATTTCGGCACCCGTGTTGTCGGCGTCGGTCACGGTCTGGTCAACGCCGGCGTCGGCGTTGGGGGCGGTGTTCGCCTGCGCGTCGACCGTGATGACCACCGTGTCGATGTCGGTGGCGAGGTCGTTGTCGGTAACGGTCAGCGTCACCGTGTGCACGCCGACCGAGAAGGCGACGCTCGGCGAGACACCCGTGGCGATCTGGGTCGCCCCCTCCTTCCAGACATAGGACGTGATGGCGCCGTCGCTGTCGCTGCTGCTCGCGCCGTTGAGCGTGGCCGCCTGCGTGCCGTTGCCGTCGGAGTCGGTCACGGTCTGGTCGGGCCCGGCGTCGGCGTTGGGGGCGGCGTTGGGGACGCTGGAGAAGCCGCTGGTGCCCGTGAGACTCAGGAGGCGATACGCGGGGCCGCCGGTCTGGGCCGCGCGGACCCAGTAGAAGTAGGGGACCCCGTTGGAGGGCGGGGCGTCGTCGTACTCGCTCTGGACGGCGGGGATGACGGCACCGACCTGGACGGCGGTCGCCAGATCGTTCACGGTGTTACGGAGGATCTGATACCCGGTGGCGTCGGGGATGTCGATCCAGTTGACCCGGACGAAGCCGTCGAACTCGCCGTCGGTTGCGGAGGGCGTGAGGTTGGTGGATGACGGGGAGACGCTCAGGGTGTAGAGCTGGCTCTCCGTCGGCGAGTCGGTCTCGGTGACGCGGGCGTAGGCGCTGTCCTGGATCAGGATGTCGGTGATGACTTCGGCCTGGCCGAGGCCGGTGGCGTTCTGGATGCGGTAGGTCGAGGCACCGGTGCTGCTTGAGACGGTCAGCTGCAGGTTGGCCTGAGCGGCGGCGTTGGTGGTGAAGCCGGTGTTCAGGCAGTTACCGGTGTTCGGGTCCTGATCATCGTCGTTATAGGCGGAGCCGATCGGGGTGAGGGTCAGCGTCACGAGACGCGGCTGGGAGACGGCGAAGTTGTAGAAGTCGATGTCGCCATTGACGTCCATGCTGCAGAGGGCGGAGTTGGTGACCGCGGGGGCCGGGATGGTGCCGATGGTCAACGTGCTGCCGGCGCCGATGGGGGTCAGGGGCAGGGCACCGTCGGCGTCCAGGATGGTGGCGGTGGCGGTGTTTTCATTGGGCTCGAAGGGGTCGGCGTAACTGCGCTGCACGGCGCGGATCTCGTCCTGCTGCGGGCCGTCGAAACTCGTGGAAAGGAAGGGCTCCATCAGGAAGCCGGTGGTCGTGCTGCAGACGTGCGCGAAGCCCAGGCCGTGGCCGTGCTCGTGCATGACGGTGTTGCGGAAGAAGCGGTAGTTGTTCGACGAGCTCTGCCAGGTCTCGGTGGTGTCGAGCACCATGTCGCCGTTGCTGGGGAACGCGTTGTAGGCCAGGATGCCGCTGTTGTTGTCGATGTTCTTGCCGCCGATGCGGACCTGGCCGCGGGTGGCGCTGCTGTTGCTGCCCCACGCCGCGCCGTCGTCCCACTGGTTGCCGCCGGATGTGATCCGGGTGTAGGTGATCCCCGACAGCGCGCTCCAGCGGTCGAACGACTGCTGGACGAGGCCGACCCACACCGCCTGGTTGGCGGCGCCGAACTTGGCGTTCATGGCGGAGAAGAGGTTGCTGTTCGCCGCGGGCTCACCCACGCCGCTGGGGATGTTGACGCCGTCGGGGACCAGGCTCCATGTGAGCGCGATGGGGCTGCCGGCCGTCCCCGCCCAGCGGGCGCCGATGTTGTACCGGGTGCCGTACCCACCCCCGCCCAGCTGGGCGTCGAGCATGGCCTCGTGCATCTGCGGCGTCAGCACCGTCCCCTCGGCATAGCACAGGGCGATGGACCCGAGATCCTCAGGGTCGCCGATCTCGGCCACCGCGCTCTTGGGATTGATGTCTCCGGAACGGATGAGCGAACTCGTCCGGCCGTCCTGGAAACTGATGTCCTGCATCGGGCCGCCGAGGGCCGGGCCCGAGGCGGTCATCCCGCCGGCCACGCCGCCCATCACGCCCACCGTGCCCGCCACCACCGCCAACGCCAGTGCGCTCCGAGCCATCGATGCCTCCCTGACTCTGGCAGTCTCACGCCGATGCGCGGCCGCCGTTGACACTCAAAACGTGTTCCGACGCCTCCGCCGGGTCATGGTCGCACTATCGGCGACCCCACCCCCCCGGCACGCGAGGCATCCCGAATGACCCGTCCACTCCGAACACCCGCCCGGGAAGGCCGACGACCCGTCGCCCGGCTCCCCGCCACCCTGAAAACGTATTCTGTACGCCAATCTTGCAGAAGGTGCAAGAGAAAAGATCGTGTTCCGATCGACGCCCGCCAGCCACCGTCGGCCACCGCGGCCCCGGTCGAAGACCGTGCGCTCCCAAAATCCCCCCGGTTGCAGGGGGTTGAACTAATCTTCACACGGGTTCCATGAGGATCCGCGGGTCTGTACGGGTTGCCTCCACAACATGCGATCAACTCCCAACCCTCTGCGGCCCTCGCCCTCGGCCCCACGTTCCCCCCACATCACACACCCGGCGGACCCGGCGGGCGAGACGACGCCGTCGCCGATGGATCCAGTTTCGACCCCGGGTCGGCCGGGAGCGTGAGCCTGAACGTCGCCCCCCGCCCCTCCACGCTCTCCAGGGCGATGCTCCCCCCGTGCTCTTCCGCGATCCGCTTGGCCACCGCCAGCCCCAGCCCCGTCCCCTTGATCCCCTTGGTCGTGCTGAAGGGCTCGAAGACCCACGGCATCTTGCTCGCCGGAATCCCCGGGCCGTTGTCGATCACCGCGATCTCGACCTCGGGCACCTTCCGCGTCCCCCCGGCGGTCCGATAGATCGCCCGCACCGTCACCGCGCCCTCCCCCGGCGCCACCGCCTCCACGGCGTTCGAGATCAGGTTCATCATCGCCTGGTGGATCAGCGACGAGTCCAGCGGGATCGGCGGCATCTCGGGCTCGACGTCCACGATCAGCGCCACCCGCCGGTCCTTGCACTGCCCCTCGAGCAGGTTCGCGCAGTCCTCCAGCAGCGGCGCCAGCCGCGTCAACTCCAGCTCGATCCGCCGCTGCCGCGAGAACGCCAGCATGTTCATCGTCAGCCCGATGATCTTGTCCAGGTTCCGCTTCTGGATCGCCCATCCCCCCTTGGCGATCTTGAGGTCGTCCTTCCGCAGCCCCATCTCCACCACGTCCGCCCCGCCCCGCAGCCCCTGCAGGATGTTCTTGATCGAGTGCGACAGCGTCGCCACCGTCTCGCCGATCGCCGCCAGACGCTCGCTCTGCAACTTCTGCTGATAGAGCTCCGCGTTCGCCAGCGCCAGCCCCGCGTGCTGCCCGATCGCGTTCATCAGCGCCAGCTGCTCCGCCGTGAACGTGTAGTTCGCCATCGAGCTGTCGATGTAGATCGCCCCGAACGTCCGCTCCCGGAACTTGATCGGCGAGCAGATCGCCGAGCGGATGTGGAACCGCTGCACGCTGTCCCCCGCCGCGAACCGGGGGTCCGCCATCGCGTTCGTGCTCAGCACCCCCTCGTGCTTCCCGATCGCGTGCTGCAGGATCGTCCGGCTCACGTGGATCTTCGCCTCGTCCGGGCTCGTCGGCGGGTCCCTGTACTTCACCACCTCCAGTTCCGGCGGGCCCTCCAGCGTCGGCCCCGTCAGCAGGATGCACCCCCGCTGCGGCGAGAACTCCGCGAAGATCAGGTCCAGCACCCCACGCAGCAACTCCTGCCGGTCCAGCACCCGCGTCGTCAGCATCGCCGTCAACCGATAGATCACCCGCAGGTGGTCCACCGCCGCGGCCCGCGGCTCGGGCTCCGACAAGATCACCGAATCCTCATTGCTCCCCGCCAAGGCCGCCCCCGACAACGTCTCCCCCGCCAGCCCCGGCAGGCTCAACCCCGCCAGCCCCGGCGGCGTCACGCTCGGCATCGCCCGCTCGATCGACGCATCGATCCGCCGCGGCCCCGCGATCCGCACCACGTTGACGTCCCGCGCATCCGTCTGCCCGAAGACGAACAGCGTCTGCCCCGTCCTGATCTGATCCCCCGGCCGCAGCCGCGCCCGGTCCGCGATCCGCACCCCGTTCACGTACGTCCCGTTCTGGCTGTGCAGGTCGCGGATGTACCACGCCCCATCATCAGGCGTCAGTTCCGCATGCCGCCGCGAAACCGCCGTGTCGTCGATGGGCAACGCCTCGCTCGACCGCCCGATGAGCTGCGGCTCATGATCGGGCAACTCGAACTTCCGCCCCTTGTCGGGCCCCTGCAGCACGGTCAGGATGAGCA
>Ga0105044_10004407_pt1 | contig 19343 bp, 12 predicted proteins | sample MAT01_FD_78092 | JGI IMG/M metagenome (GOLD analysis project Ga0105044, IMG submission 78092) | Freshwater microbial communities from Lake Fryxell liftoff mats and glacier meltwater in Antarctica - MAT-01 | ecosystem: Environmental > Aquatic > Freshwater > Ice > Liftoff microbial mat | place...
GATACTGACCATGCCGCCAATTTATTTGCCCTCAAAGAATTGGGCAATATCTACACGCGGTTGATGAACCCCACCCATGATGTGCTCGAAAAGCGTGTGGCAGCCTTAGAAGGCGGGGTTGCAGCGTTAGCCTTGGCTTCGGGCACCAGTGCTATTTTCTATAGCATCATCAATATCTGTCAGACCGGAGATGAGATTGTTTCGGCCAATACTCTGTATGGCGGCACCTATACGATGTTCAAAGACATCCTGCCGCAGTTTGGCATCACGGTGCGGTTTGTCGATTCACGCAACTCTGACAATTTTCAGGGAGCGATTACTGACAAAACCAAGCTGGTGTTCTGCGAAACCGTGAGCAATCCGGGGTTAGAGGTATCAGATTTAGAAGCAATTGGGGCGATCGCCCATGCCAACGGCCTTCCCCTCGTCGTAGATAGCACCTTCACCACCCCTTACCTGATCCGCCCCATCGAGCATGGAGCCGATATCGTCGTGCATTCCCTCACCAAATGGTTAGGGGGGCATGGAGTCGGCATCGGCGGGATTGTGGTTGATGCCGGGAAATTCGACTGGACCTCTGGCAAATTTCCGCTCATGAGCGAACCCGACTCTGGCTACCACGGCCTCCGCTTTGCCCATGACCTCGGCGATCTCACCCCCCTCGCCTACATTTTGCGGATGCGCCTCGTGCCCCTCCGCAACCTAGGAGCCTGTATCTCCCCTGACAACGCTTGGATGTTTCTGCAAGGCATCGAAACCCTGCACCTGCGGATGCAACGCCATTGCGAAAACGCCTTCAAAGTTGCAGAATTTCTCACCCAACAAGGCTCAGTGCAATGGGTGCGCTACCCCGGCATTGAAACCGACAAAGCCTACCCCGTAGCCCAAAAGTATCTCAAAAAAGGCTACGGCTCGATGGTCGTATTCGGCATCACAGGCGGCATGGAAGCCGGAAAGCGCTTTATCGAAAGCCTCAAGCTCTTCTCCCATCTAGCCAATGTAGGAGATGCCAAGAGCTTGGCCATTCACCCCGCCACCACCACCCATTCTCAATTAGCCGCAGCCGACCAACTAGAGGCAGGCATTACCCCCGAACTTGTGCGCCTTTCGGTTGGCATCGAAGACATTGATGACATTATCAATGACCTCAAACAAGCCCTAACCCTGGCTACCGCTTAGCATCCGGTTTTGGAACGAACGCCTGATCAGGGAATGGCTCAGGCCCCAATGGATGCCCTGCTAAAACAGGATGCCCTGCTAGAACAGTGAGCGGGTTGCTCGAAAAGCGGGCTACAGGCTGTTAGGGTAAGTTTTCAAGCCTGGCCAATGTCAAGGAAAAATCTGAGAAAGAGCATACCCCCATGGGTCTTGAGCAACCGACCCTCTGTTCAGATCTACCAGATATAGCGGTTTTCACGCTGGTGAAGTACGGGCAAGGGGCTTAAGCCCCTTGTTTCAGAGGGTGTCCCCAAGTTGAGCGCACCTCATACTTGAAGAAACCGCTATATCTGCGAGTATGCTCTTTCTTGGAAACCCTTTTTGGAAACCCTTCTTGGAAACCCTTTGACCAGTCGAGGGGTAACCCGTTGTCCGTTGCTAGTCCTAATCTGAAACGATTGATTGAATTAAAGATCCTCCGCTGCGAAAACGGAAATTTATGACCGAACTGATAGGCTTGTGAGGAACTTTCTTTTCTAGAAATTTGCTGAAATTTTGCCGGTGCAGTTCATGAGATCAGTGCAGATTTACGCCAGCCTCACTTGAGGGCATTGTTCTCTGTGCCAAGCGCAGCATTGTCTGAAAAAACAACCCCTGCCACATCCACAAATACCTTTTAGCGAATACCTTTCAGCGAATATCTGATAGCTTTATCCGTTGGCATGACACTATTTTTTATGACGATTGAGTATGACCATTGGCTCTGTTGAGACCCAGTTTTTCCGCCTTACCGCCGAAGTGCCCTTCCAACTAGAATCCGGGGATACCTTGGATGAGGTGATTCTGGCCTACGAAACCTACGGCACCCTCAACGCCGATGCCAGTAATGCTGTGCTGGTGTTCCATGCCTTGACCGGGAGCCACCATGCTGCGGGGATTAACCCTGCCGTCCCTGGGGTAGATTCCCTATGGACTGATGAATGCGTAGAGGGTTGGTGGAGTAACTTCATTGGGCCGGGGTTAGCGTTGGATAGCGATCGCCATTTCATCATCTGCGTCAACTACCTCGGCAGTTGTTACGGCTCCACTGGGCCATGTTCCATCAATCCACGCACAGGAAACCCCTATGGCAGCCAATTTCCGCAGGTGAGTACGGGGGATGTCGTTCGCAGCCAACTGCACTTATTAGATGCCCTTGGAATTGATTGCCTGCATGGGGCGATCGGTGCCTCCCTCGGAGGAATGTTAGCTATTTTGCTGGCCGTTCGCTATCCTCACCGAGTACGCCATATCATCCCCATCGCCACGGGCATGGAAACAACGGTGTTGCAGCGTGTCCATAACTTTGAACAGATTTTTGCGATCCGCAATGACCCCAACTTTCGCGATGGCGATTATTATGCCACCGAGCCGCCCCAGGAAGGGATGATGCTGGCTCGCATGATTGCCCACAAAACCTTTGTCTCGTTGACCGTGTTAGAGCAGCGGGCCCGCCAAGAAATTACTATGCGGGAGGCCATTGGGCAGTTTTATCAACTGTCGCACCCCATCGAGTCATACATGTACCATCAGGGGAGCAAATTTGCAGCCCGGTTTGATGCCAATAGTTATCTGCGAATTATGGATATGTGGCAACGATTCCATCTCGGCTCCTCAGAGACAGGCACCTTCAAACCCTGCACCCAGCATTCATTCTTGATATTTAGCATTGATTCGGATGTGTGCTTTTACCCTGAAGAACAACGGGCGATCGTGACAGCGCTCAAAACCGATGGTGTGCCCGTTACCTACATCACGGTGCATTCAGATAAAGGCCACGATGCCTTTTTGCTAGAGCCTGAACTATTTGCGCCTTATATCCAGTTCATGCTGGGCTGAGGTCATGGCGTACAGATTGAGAAGGCTGCCTAGGTAGATGCCAAAATCCCCTGGGTTCCCTCATCCTTGAATCAACCGTGCCAGATCTGCCTTGGAAATCAAGTTGAGATCGTTGAGCCATCCAACTGGCCACACTCATTGCCTTTGCGCAAGTCCCTAAGCAGTCTCGCTAGGGGGTCTGTCAGTGCGCGCAGACACAGACAGAAAACCTCGTCTCAGGCTTAAAATGTGAGGGGAAATGCGAGCGGCGGGAAACACCGTTAGGATGCGCCCTAGGGTCTCCTCCCAAACTGGCTAGATTACCGCTGCTTTTCCATGGATTGTCTACGCCATTTGCACTTTCATTGGCACTCGCTATTTTGTCCTTTTCAGAGTATTTTTTCTATCCATGGCTCTGCTCAATCAATGCCCCTAATGCCCCTCCAGCAGGCATAAAAGCCAAATATCCCTCAGAGCCTAGCGGAGAGATCTACGAATCAAAAGTCGATGCACTCAATTGACTCAAAGGGGGCACAAAGCTGATAGATTAAGCGGAGTATCCGTTAAGAGTGGCTGAAGCAGATGAGAGTCCTAGTTATTGGTGGAGACGGTTATTGCGGTTGGGCGACTGCGCTATACCTGTCGAATCGTGGGCACGAAGTTGGGATTTTAGACAGCCTGGTTAGACGGCACTGGGATAACGAACTGTGCATCCAAACCCTCACCCCTATCGCCCCCATTCAACAACGATTGCAGCGATGGACGGATTTGACGGGCAAAAGTATTGACCTCTTTGTCGGTGATCTCTGTAACTATGCCTTTCTCGAAAAGGCAATGCTCCAGTTCCAGCCCGAGGCTATTGTGCATTTTGGCGAACAGCGATCTGCCCCGTTCTCAATGATCGACCGAGAACATGCTGTGCTGACCCAAGCAAACAACGTCATCGGTAACCTCAATCTGCTCTATGCCATGCATGAGCATTTCCCCGATGCTCACCTCGTGAAGCTAGGGACGATGGGTGAATATGGCACGCCCAATATTGATATTGAAGAAGGCTACATCACCATCGAGCACAACGGGCGCAAAGATACCCTTCCGTATCCCAAGCAACCGGGGTCTTTTTATCACCTCAGTAAGGTGCATGATTCCCATAACATCCACTTTGCTTGCAAAATTTGGGGCTTGCGGGCAACCGACCTCAACCAAGGCATCGTCTATGGCGTGCTGACCGAAGAAACGGGCATGGATGAGTTGTTAATTAACCGCCTTGACTATGACGGTGTATTTGGTACTGCACTTAATCGGTTTTGCATTCAGTCAGCCATTGGCCACCCCTTAACGGTATATGGCAAAGGTGGGCAAACGCGGGGCTTCTTAGATATCCGAGACACTGTACGCTGTATTGAAATTGCCATCAAGAACCCTGCGAATCAGGGTGAGTTCCGAGTCTTCAACCAATTTACAGAGCTGTTTAGCATCAGCGATATTGCTACGATGGTGCAAAAGGCGGGTGCTTCTTTGGGTCTGAAGGTCGAAGTTAACCACCTCGACAACCCCCGCGTCGAGCTAGAAGAACATTACTTCAACGCGAAAAATACGAGTTTGATCGACTTGGGCTTAGACCCCCATTATCTGTCAGATTCTCTGCTCGATTCTCTACTCAACTTTGCGGTTAAGTACAAAGATCGAGTCGATGAAAAAGAGATCCTACCCCGCGTGAAGTGGAAGGCATAGCCTAAGAGTTTAGATTTCCAACGTTCTCTTGGACGTTGGAAATCTAAAGGGTTGAGCGGACGATTCAATGTTTTTCTTGTAGCGGTTTTGCGGTATGCGTATTGCCCTGTTCACCGAGACCTTTTTGCCCAAGGTAGATGGCATTGTGACCCGACTGAGTCACACCGTTGACCATCTACAACGACTGGGGGATCAAGTGTTAGTCTTTTCTCCCGATGGTGGCTTAAAAGAATATAAGGGTGCGAAGGTGAATGGGGTACCGGGGTTTCCGTTACCGCTTTATCCTGAATTAAAATTGGCGTTGCCACGCCCTTCGATTCGCAAAGAGTTAGAGCTGTTTAAGCCCGACCTCATCCATATTGTGAATCCGGCGGTGTTGGGTGTGGGCGGGCTGTATTATGCCAAGTCTCTAAATATCCCGCTGGTGGCGTCTTATCATACCCACTTGCCAAAATACCTAGAGCATTATGGCTTGGGGATGTTGGAGGGAGTGTTGTGGGAGTTGCTCAAGTTGATGCATAACCAGGCGGTAATTAACCTGGTGACTTCTAATGCCATGCAAGAGGCGCTGGAGACCCATGGCATTGAACGGGTGAATGTGTGGCAAAAGGGCGTAGATACTGAATTGTTTGAGCCAGAGCTGGCAAGTGCAGAGATGCGATCGCACCTTACCCAGGGCAACCCAGAGGCTCCGTTACTGCTCTATGTGGGTCGGCTTTCTGCAGAAAAGGAAATTGACCGCATCAAGCCGATTTTGCAGGCTATCCCTGGTTCTCGGCTGGCCTTGGTGGGCGATGGGCCTTATCGAGCGGAGCTAGAAAAGATTTTTGCCGACACGCCTACTTTTTTTGCAGGGTATATGGGCGGTAAAACCCTAGGGTCTGCCTTTGCCTCTGCGGATGCTTTTATCTTTCCGTCGCGTACCGAAACGTTGGGGTTGGTATTGCTCGAAGCGATGGCGGCGGGTTGCCCTGTTATTGCGGCCAATGCTGGCGGCATTCCTGACATTGTGACCGATGGGGTGAATGGCTATTTGTTTGATCCGCAGGGGGATGAAGGGGCGATCGCCGCTACCCGCCGGATGTTAGGCAACCGAGCCGAACGCGAGATCCTGCGCCACAATGCCCGCAAAGAAGCCGAAAAATGGGGATGGGCTGCCGCCACCCAGCAATTGCAAGGCTTTTACCAACGAGTATTGCAACAGGCTTTACCCTCTGCAGCCTAAGCTCAGGGTTCAGCGACCGTTCTGCGGGGCACTAATGGGTCAGAACTGGCTGAGGGGATCTGGCCAGGGGTTGCCACATAGACTACATAACAGATCCGGCTTCAAACACGCGGCTAATTACCTCTTCTACGGGAGGATCGGTAATCGTCAGATCGACCACATCGAGATCGGCCAAGATGCGAGAGATCATGGAGGGGAGATGGTCTTGGGGTACGATGAAATGAGCGATGCGGCCTTCTACAGATTGCAAGTTTCCGTAGGTGGCGAGGTCGGCGGGCGATCGCCCCACTCCTAGCTCCACCGTCACTTCTCGGCAAGGTGCAAACCGCTCTAGCAAATCCTCTAGGTTCCCGTCATAAATCAGCCGTCCTTGATGGATCATCAACACCCGCTGACACAGGGCGGTGATATCGGCCATGTAGTGACTGGTCAGCAAGACAGTGGCTTGGAAGCGTTGATTATATTCTCGCAAAAAGTCGCGGACGCTCATTTGGGCATTCACATCTAACCCCAGGGTCGGTTCATCCAAAAACAGAACCGTGGGATGGTGCAGCAGCGCGGCCAGTAATTCGGCCTTCATCCGTTCACCCAACGACAACTTCCGCACGGGCTGGGTTAATTGCCGCCCGAGTGAGAGCATTTCGGCCAACTCCCCTACCCGCTGCCGCAGTTCTGCGTCAGACAACCCATAGACCGCCGCATTGATGCGGAGCGAATCCATCGTTGGCAGATCCCACAGCAATTGCTGCTTTTGCCCCATCACCAGGGTGATGCTTCGCAAAAATGCCGCATCGCGCCGAAAGGGGATATGCCCCGCCACCCGAACTTGGCCACTAGAGGGATGGATCAGCCCGGTCATCATTTTGAGCGTGGTCGTTTTGCCCGCACCATTGGGGCCAAGAAACCCTACAATTTCTCCTGGCTCAATCTTAAAAGAAACTTCTTTGACGGCCACAATTGGGCGATATTGACGCTTAATCAGGTGCGCCAGCGTGCCTTTGAGGCCAGGTTCTTTGACGGCCACCGAGTAGATTTTGCTGAGGGTATCAACGGTAATCATAGAACTCAGAAAAAATCAGAGAATTTGGAAACGCGCGTCAGGCGGGGCGCTAGGCCACCGAGTAGGAAATTTTTTGGCCGATGCTGGGGTTGCCCAACCGCTCCCAGGCATTGCCACCCCGGAGGAATAGCTCCATCCAGCGCACGGGGGAATCTTGACCCACCTGCCAGCCCGAACTACCGGGAGCAAAGGCCAGGGTGCCTTCAGGAACTTTGAAGCTGCCATCGGAGTAGAGGGCCGTACACACCCGTTCACCAGATTTCACTAATACCTTGGTTTCGGGGGCCAAGGTAAGACTGTCAGCAGAGATTGTGGTTTTGATGTTGCCATAGCCATCGACCCAGGCAATGCGATCGCCCGGAATGTCTGGCAAATCAGCCGGGTTGAGGGAGGCTCCAAGGAGGCTGAAATCATCATGGGCGATCGCCCCCACCGCCTGCGGAAACACATCCCGCGACCGAAACTGCGACCCGCCGCGCGACACATTGATCACCTGCAATGCCGTGGCGTAATTTTTAATGAAGGCAAGAGTATACCCCGCGTTCACCCCCACCACCTTCACCCCATTGGGTAGACAGGCATAGGTCAGCCCTTCTCCCTCATTGTCTAGGCGGGCATCGGGGTCGTCTTGGCGCGGGGCGCAGTTGTGGTAAATCAGCCGTTGGGCTGGCCCCGGATTAAGCCCCAGTTGGGCAATCCAAAACCCCGTTGCCAGGGTATTGAAAGGAGGCACCGATAGCCAATGAATATGAGCCTGGGGCAGATCCATCCGAAGGCGCTGGGTCACTTCCGAGAACGCCGGATCACCAGTGCCATAGTCTGCAATCAGCGAGATCAAGAGGGATTCGGAGATCATGGGCAACACCCTCCAGGGAGAAACAACGAAACAACTGCGATCATTCTAGGCCGGGTTGCAAGCAAACCCTACGACGCATCCTGCAGTGATTCGGCTCAACGGTGCAGAGCCGCAAGCACCTATCTTTAGAGAAACAGGGCAAAGCCAACCTAGAAAAGGCCAACCTAGAAAAGGCTAACTCAGCCCTTCTCAAGGATAATGAACAAAGAGATTCGTTTGACGCGACCCAACTCTTCCAATCATGTCACGCATCGTGGCTCGGTGGCAGGATGACCCAATACTGGGGTGCATTCCACGTCTGTTGCCCTCACCCTAAAGCCCCCTCCTAGCGGGGGGAGCGCGCCTTTGAACCCGGCTCCTCTTCTTTGGGAAAGCTGTAGCGCTATGCTCTTCCCGGAAGATGGGCGATCGCTCTGTACTCCAACGCTGTAAGTGTCCGCGTCCTAGGTCTTCGCTTGCGTCACGGCTTATTCCTCCGATTGTCCTATGGCTTCACTTTCCCGGCTTTCTAGCCTCCCTAGCCTTCTCCGCATTAGCCTGTTTGTCGTGGCACTACTAGCCACTTGGATTCCCTACGCCCTCATTGCCGCTACCCAACTGAGTGATCCCATCCCGCGCAATATAGCCTTAACCCTTGGCTTCTATGGCATGTTCTTAGGATGGCTTTGGTTTTGGGGGCGGCGAGTCTATCAGTTTCCTAGGGTTTTTTGGCACTATGGCCTGCGTGGTCAATGGCAAACCTGGCACGATATAGGCGTGGGTTTAGGGGTGGGGCTGGGGTTGATCGCCCTTTTATTTGGCGTGCAGCGCTTATTGGGGTGGGTGCAGTGGCATTCTTCTTCTGCTCCGGTGGCGACATTGCTCTGGCAAGGGGCGCTGTTGGGCATAGGAGTGGCGATCGCCGAAGAACTCCTATTTCGCGGCTGGCTACTCGACGAATTTCAGCGAGACTACGCCCTCACCCGAGCCATTTGGAGCCATGCCATTGTCTTTGCCATTCTCCACTTCCTCAAGCCCCTCTCAGAAATTTTACGCACCCTCCCTCAGCTTTTAGGGCTTGTGCTGTTGGGGGTAGTCTTGGCTCATGCTAAAAACCGCACCGGGCAATTGGGGCTATCCATCGGGCTACATGCGGGCTTGGTGTGGGGCTACTACCTCGCAGATGTTGGCGATTGGGTCGCTTACACAAACACGGTTCCCCAGTGGGTTACCGGAATTAACCAAAACCCCCTAGCTGGGGTCATCGGCCTCAGCTTTATGGTTGTGCTCTTAATCGGAATTCAGCGCATCGGGAAGTCAAAAATCAATCCCCAGGTTTAGAATAAGTTCAATCTTATGCAGACTTTTGGCAATTTTCTTGGCTATCGGCCTGAACTCATCCGGGTTTTAATAGCACACTATTTTGGCTAACATTGCACTCCACCCCACCCCCATACTATGTCCAGCCAGCTTGACTCCTACGCCGTTCCCCCAGCCGTCCGCCGTGTTGCGATCGCCTTTCGCCGCATCGGAGTGGTGAGCTTTTGGGCACAGGTTGTGCTGGGGGTTGTCTCCACCATCGTGCTGCTGTTTAGTGGTCTTTTTCTGACCAATCAACCCAGCGTCACCACCCTCCCCAATGCTACCCGGGTCGCGACATCTCAGGCTAACCCAGGCACTGGGTTTGGGCTATTTTTGACGGGCTGCGGTTTAGTGGTGATCTACCTCAGCATTTACTGGGCTTACTCCTACATTCGCCTTGCCAAAAAGTTGCAAGCGCCCGATACGCAACAACGCCCCAAACGCACCGATGTCTTCCGCCAATTGCGCATCGGGATCTTCATGAGCCTAGTGGGCATGTTACTCACCTTGCTCGGTGGGTTTGCCATTGTAGGAACCTTGGTCGGCAAATCATTTCAGGTGAGTGCTGTATCAGTGTTAGGTGGTCTCCCCGATCAATTAATTAAAGGGTCGGATATTTTTGCCGTTCAAGGGGTGTTTTTGGTTCTGCTGGCTCACTTTATTGCAATCCTCACCTCTCTTTGGTTGCTGCGGGCCATGAATCGACAGGCATAAGGGACTCGCCAGAAAATAACGTACCCGCTGATCGGACTTTCTCCCTACGGGAGACGCTGCGCGAACGACTTCAGCCCTCGATCTCGGAAGGTTGAGCGCAGCCGAAACCTGACCACTGGGTACACCATTAACCCGCAACTCCCTCACCTCTCGCCATCCCTCGATCAATTATGGAGAAATTTACTGAGGAGGGCCAGATCTCCCAAGGTAACGATTGATACAGTAGATTAAGATTCAACAGGTTTGTAAAGACTTAATCAAAAAAAGCTTAAATCCTCACTAAGGAAATATATCTGAATGGGTAAATGTGCGGAAGAATTAGTATATAGCGGTTCCTGGTTCAGTGAAGTACAGGTTGATTTTGAAAGCCTTATTCAGTAAGGGTTTTGTCGGGGTCTACTGTACCTCACCCGGCAAAGAACCGCTATAGAACAGACTCTTACAATTTAGAGAACACTACGGAGGCCAAATTACCCCTTAGCGTTTTCTAAATAACTATCAGGCATCTACTAACCACCCCTCGACCCTTTTGTCTTATGCCGTTTTCTGCGTTTGATACCCTCAGCCATTGTACGCTTCGCTACAAAATTACCCAGCAAGATGAAGGGCTGGTTCTCTATGTTTGGGAACCTGCAAACCTAACCGAAGCGCGTGTTCGTCCCTTTTTGTTTATGGCCAAACATCCCATTGGAGACAAGGACACGGCCATGGAAATTTTGAATCAGTATTTAACGACCTACGAAGGATGATGATTCTCTCTCGATTCTCTGGAGGAGTCGTTATCTGAGATGACCACCCACCCATGGTCTGAATTGATGATGACTGGCAGCAGGAGAGGATGGTTTGGCGCAATGAAGGAATAGACTCTCGAACCTATTCCTTTTAAGCTGCTAAGCCATCAAATTTCCCTTTAAATAAGGCTGTGGCTCAGGGTTAAACTCTGAAGCCACAGCCTTATTGTAGGTTAGGAAGATGATGGGGCTTAGACGGTGATCATGGCTCAATGCTGATGATTGTTAGACAGAGCCATCGTCTTAAACGACGGTGTGAAGGTCAGCGTTGCGCTGCAGTATGCCGTCTTCGAGGTAGAGAACGCGATCGGCAACATCCATGATGCGCGAGTCATGGGTGACCATTAATACGGTGCGTCCGCCTTCTTTGGCTAGCTTCCGCAAAAGCTCAATCACCGCATGGCCACTGTGAGAATCAAGGGCGGCGGTTGGTTCGTCGGCCATAATGAGCGGTGGGTTGCCTGCTAAGGAACGGGCGATCGCCACTCGTTGCTTCTGCCCCCCAGAAAGATTCTTTGGAAAGCTCTGGGCTTTGTTGGCTAACCCAACTTGGTCTAACAGATCCATAGAGTCTTGATGGGCTTGCCGCCGCCCAACGCCTCGCATTTTCAGGGCTAGCTCAATGTTTTCCACCGCCGTCAAGGCTGGAAACAGGTTGAAACCCTGAAAAATGAAGCCAATGTTTTGTAACCGAAACTGCGCGAGGCGCTGCCGGGAGAGCCGAGTAATGTCTTGACCCAGCAAATAGACATCACCCTGGGTAGGGGTGAGAATGCCTGCCAAAATCGACAGTAGGGTCGTTTTACCAGAACCCGATGGCCCCATCAAAAGTTGGATGCTGCCTTCAGGGATTTCTAAATTGATGTTAGAGAGAACTTTAAAGGCTTCGCCCCCGCTGTGGTAAACCATCTCAACCCCACGAGCCGCGATCGCCGGAGGCTGATCAATTTCGATCCGAGAAGAGCGGCGATCGCCCAAAGGTCGTAGCGTTGAAGAAATCCGTGGGTCTAGCTGAGATGCTGTCATTACCTTAATAAGCTTCAGTTAAGTTTCAAATCTTTCAGAACAAAAACAATTAATTACAGGCGAGTGAGGCGGCTACTCTATAACTTCAATCAATACGAACCTAATTCCATGCCCCCGCTCAGATAGTCAGATAGTTTGAGTGATCAACCTGGGTTTAGGGTTGCTTGAATCCCTGTTTCGCAGCCAACCCTTTTGGGAGCTAATTTTGTTAAATCTAGGTTTTTGAAAAATGGGAATTTTTGAAGAGCAGTATCATTTTTTTTACAGTCTTTACTTTAGCGGCAACAGACATAGAACTTCGTAACAAAACGAACTCAGGGTGAAAGCTTCATAGATTAAACATTGAAGAAAACTTAAACATCCTACGCCTTGAACACGATCGCCGGATCGACATGGGTGACTCGCTGAATCGCAATGAGCGCCGATCCGACACACATCAAAACGGTAATTCCCAGAACCCCTGCCGCAGAGACGGGTGTAATCAAAATGGCAACGCCTTGGCTGGCTAAGGTCCACATGCCAACGCCCCAGCACAGCCCCATACTAGGAACATACCCCAGCACGGCCATCCACATCGCTTGTTCCATGATGATTCGGTAGATCATCCAATCAGAAGCGCCCATGGCCTTGAGCGTGCCAAATTCTTTGATGTGGTCTGACACCGAAGAGTAAAGGATTTGGCCCACAACGACCATGCCCACAATTACCCCAACCGTAGCGCCTAAGCCTAAGATGAAGCCAATCCCCGTGCGTTGTACCCAATAATTACGGGTAAGGGTAGACATTTCCTCACGGGTGTAAGCCCGGATGGCGGGGAGTTGTTGCTCTAGCAACTGCTTCAGGGCTTGGATGTCTTGGCTCGGCTCGGCTTGGACTAACACATAGGTGATGGCATCGGTACCCGAAAGGGGCTTAGGTTCGGGGATCGTCACCGGATCATGCGTGCGCTGGAAGGCGTTGTCGCACACCAAGTTGTCATTTTCGAGGCGGCAATTAGTGGTGGAGTTGAAACCTGAGGTGAGATAGGCGTTGCCGTTGCGCAGGGAAGTAAAGACGTAGGTACTGGCGGGCAACGACTGGGTGCCTTCGGTGAAGCCGACTACATTGGCAGGCAGGGAGCTAATGGTCGCCATGTCGCCCACGTTTTCAATTCCGAGGGCGCGCAGGTTCGAGGTATCGGGGATGATGGTGTGGGGTTCTTGTAGGGCGGCCAGGGAGCCAGCCGTCAGGTCTCCGGCGCGGAATAGGGTACTGGCAGGGTCGAAGGCAATAATTTGGACGGGTGCAATCTCTCCCTTCGGCCCTCGCCACATGGTCGTCCGCGTCAGCAGCCCTTCGGCATGGCGTACCCCAGCGACTTGCTCTGCTTCTGCTACTGTCGCCGCAGGGATAGGGAGGGTCAGTTGCAGGTTGACCATTTCTTCGGCGGTAAGCCAGATGTCGGCGCTAGAGTCGTCGATGATGGTGGTCGTTGAGCGGCTAAACCCTTGGATAATTCCGGTTTGAATGGTGACAAGGCTAACGGCAAACATTACCCCGGCTTGCGCGACCAAAAAGCGAGGAATATCTTCGAATAGGTTTTTGCGAGCAACAGAAGCCATGAGCCTTAAATTAAAGTTGCAAGGATGAACGGGGCAGGGCTGACGGTAGAGAGCCGTTGAAACCCTAGCGGGGATGAACTTCTATCTTTTAAGTGATCGTTTGCATCTTGACAGAATGGAAGGGTGGAACCACCTAGGAATGAGAGGTACTGGCTGTCTAGACGTACTGGATATCAGGGATGTGCCAGTGGGCGATCGCCCCTCCTTATCTTCCTATCGACCCACATCGCGCAACCCACAACCTAGAGTTAGCATTTGACGAGAACAATACTTTCTCTCTCCACTTTAACGAGAATCTGGGGAGGGGCTAGTTCAGCCTGTGCCAGTCTCCCATTCCAGCGAGACTGTCAAAAAGGGAAAAACCCAGGCTTGCACCCGTAGCCGCAGATGCCCAACCGCCTTATCGCATTGCTTTCTAGCGCCCTGTTTCCAGCATGGGACGCGACTTGCTTCCCGGATCATCCCGTGAGCCTAAGAGAACCGACTTAAAACCTTGAGGAGAGTTTTGGTTTTGGGGGTGAGCAGTGTGCGGCGGTAAGCATCGGCAGCTTTTTTAATCCCCTCCGCTTGGGTGGGGTATGGATGGATGGTATTAGAGAGACTATTTAGCCCTAAGCCGCCCACCATTGCCGTGGTGATTTCGCTGATCAGGTCGCCTGCATGGCGTGCGACGATGGTAGCCCCCAGAATTTTGTCAGAGCCTTTGGGGTGCATAATTTTGACAAAGCCGTTTTCTTCACCATCGACGATCGCCCGATCCACACTATTAAAAGACACTTTAATGGTGTTGACCTGCATCCCCTTGGCTTGGGCTTCTGCCTCATACATCCCTACATGGGCAATTTCGGGGTCGGTGTAGGTGGCCCAGGGCATGATGGTTTGGCTGAGGCGCGATCGCCCCAACCCAAAGGGAGCAAACAGCGTATTTTTGATCACCAGCCGCGCCGCTGCATCTGCCGCATGGGTAAACTTCCAATCCATGCAAATATCACCCGCCGCAAAAATTTTGGGGTTTGTCGTTTGCAAATAATCATTCACCTGCACCCCTCGGTCATGGTAGGCAACCCCAGCCGCCTCTAGGTTTAGCCCTTCCACATTGGGGGCACGGCCTGTAGCGACCAAAATTTCATCCACTGTGACCGAGGTGGGTGTTCCATCTTCGAGCAGATGCAGCACTTTGCCCATGGCTGTGGCCTCTGCCCGCTGAATTTGAGCATTGAGCACCAAGCGAATGCCTTCTTGCACAAATACCTGTTGCACAACCTCCGCCGCATCGGTATCTTCCTTGTTCAAAATATGGCTGCTGCGGTGAATTAGGGTGACCTCACAGCCGAGCCGATGGAAGGCTTGGGCTAACTCACACCCAATCGGGCCACCGCCAATTACTGCTAATCGGCGAGGGGTTTCGGTCAGCGAAAAGACCGTTTCGTTGGTGAGATAGCCGACCTCGGCTAAGCCCAAGATGCTAGGCCGCGCAGCACGGGCACCGGTGGCAATCACCGCTTTTTTGAAGGGAAGCGTTTTGCCGTCTACTTGGAGGGTGCGATCGCCCAAAAACCGCCCGTCTCCCAAAAATACATCAATCCCCAAGTTGGCAAACCGCTGCACGGAGTCATGGTGGCTAATCCCCGCCCGCAATTTCCGCATCCGGGCCATTACTGCCGGGAAATCGACCGCAACCGAGGCCGGGGGCTGAATCCCAAAGGGCAGAGCACCACGCATGTCGGCAGCCACCCGCGCCGATCGGATGATGCACTTTGAGGGCACACAACCCACATTCAAACAATCACCCCCCATCAAATGCCGCTCTACCAGCGCCACCTTCAGCCCTAGCCCTAAGCCTGCCGCTCCGGCGGCTGTTACCAAGCCCGCCGTACCTGCGCCTACGACCACTAAATCATACAAATCTGCGGGCTTAGGGTTAACCCAATCTGCCGGGTGAACATAGGAAACCAGGGTTTGATTGGCCTCATCGAAGGGCAAAACAGTCACTGGGTGTGCCATAAAAAATACCTAGGTAAGCCTATAAAAACAATCTAAAAGCCCTGGTCTTTGGAACCATCTGCATCCGGTTCTAATTCGGAAAATATCGGCTAACTTAAAACATTTGATCTTATTCAAAATTGGTCATGACGGCAGAGCCAAACCTTGCCAAACCTTGCCAAACCTTTGTTTGATCAGCATTCTGCTAGGTTGTTCTGCTAAGAGAACTTCTGGCGGAGAATTTCTGGCGGTTAGTACTAGGGATGCTATCTTAGCGATGATTCTAAGAGATACCTCTCAGCCTTTGCCCTTCTCAAGAAGCATACGATTGGTGGGAATCGTTGGATGTTTTCGCATTCAAATGGCTGAAAAAGAAAAGGGGTGAAGCATTTTTGGGAGGACTAGGATGAGGGGGCATGACTGAATAGCGATGTAATTTTGCAACATTCAGAATGCGTTTTCAGAGGTTTTAGCCACGGGTTTATGATTTGACTCAGCAATGCCAGATTGGGCATCTGCCGGGGCTAGCTGACCCGTTGTTCGAGGGCTTTGCGGGCAATGCGGGTCACGTAGAGGGTCACAGCAACCGTGGCGATAAAGCCCACAATGCGGATCGTCCATTGCACGGTAGGGTTGCTGGGTGCATCCCCGGTGCCCAGGGTCGCCAAGTTGCCTGCCAAGGAACCGAGGTAGACATACATGATTGTGCCAGGAATCATCCCCACAGACCCTAGGAAATAATCTTTCAGTGAAACTCCCGTGACGCCAAACGCATAGTTCAACAGGTTGAAGGGAAACACAGGGGAAAGCCGGGTAAGCAAGACAATTTTGAGACCCTCGCGCCCTACGGCTTCGTCAATCGCCTGAAACTTGGCATTGCCTGCAATTTTTTGGGAGACCCAGCCCCGTGCAAGATAGCGCCCTACTAAAAAAGCCAAGGTTGCGCCCAGCGTTGCCCCGACAAACACATATAAAGCCCCCGATAAAACGCCAAAGACGATGCCAGCGCCTAACGTCAGCACAGAACCGGGGAGGAAGGCAACGGTAGAAACAATATAGAGCAGGATAAATGCGATCGCCCCTACCGCTCCTAGGCTCTCAATCCATTGCAGTGCGTTTGTGAGTGCCCCTTGAAACCCTGCAGGAGAGGCGCTCTGTGCCAATAACACCGATAGCAAACCAGCCGCAGGCAGCCCATGTCCTGGGTTAAATCCAGTTTGGAACGCTGATCCAATCTCCAACATGAGTGGTCTCCCTATTTTTCTCTGAGTGTCACATTACCGTTATGCGGTTCACAGTATGACATTTCATGATTGTGGGTAGGTGGTGTTTAGGTGTCAGTTTTATGACGAGTCTATGACAAGGCTGAGGCGTTTCGATGTTATGGGTTCGATGCTGTGGCGAAGGGCGATCGCCTTCCCTAAATATTCACGGTTTGATTCAAAGCAATTTGATTCAAACCAATATTTGGAAAACAACATCTGGAATATGTAGCCTTATCTACAGGCTAGATAGCCATCGTCTAGAGAATTATCGCCTCATGCACTAAGATGCTGAACTCTTCAGAAAATAGGGGCAGTTTATTGTCAGTGTAACTACTCTATGGATTTCAAACAGATTCTCAATTCCATCTTTATGAAGCAGGTAATATCATAGGCAGACATCTGCTAGCGTGAACTAAAAAACATTCTTGAAAGAGAGAAGATTTAGGAAGCTTTTGAGGGAATACTTTAGAGAGTGGAGCTTAGGTGACGTTTGAAATCAGCGCAGGTCTAGAAATCTTGTCTCCAATTACCTTGCGTAGTAGCACGGTTGAACTTCTCTGCGGATTATCAAATTATACTCAATGAGTGAATCATCTCACGCAGCAGGCTTTCATGCACTGGAATAGAGGATGTTTTGTATTTTATATTGCTTGCCGCATGCTCAAAACTTAAAGCCTGCTGAAGTTTTGAGGATGAGTTGAGTTTAGAATCTAGGGTGGTGCTCTCAGCCGGATAGAGTTATCTTAGGGGTCAAAAATCTACAGATCTATGAATCTATTTTGGCGATCGCCATCTAGTCATAACACTAGAGCTTTTTAGATTAGCTAATCAGTGAAGCTAGTGGATCTCAAGTATTATGCACTGTCAGTGTATTTGCTGAATACAAGTCGATAGCTAGACATTGCCCTACTCTGTCGATTTAGGCTCATGGATAGAATTAATATCAACAGCCACTGTAGAGCTACAGCCACCATATATCTGGGTTGGGCTACAGCTATAGCCTACTGAGGCTGACTCTAAGGCCAGAATTAGTAGGTTTCTAAGCCAAGACGGTTTGGGATGTTCTCAAGACAGTTTGGGATGTTCTATAGCAAGATTCATAATTATGAGAGCACTGATAACCTTTGCCAGATAAAGGCTTCAGGCATCTTAGTGTATTCCATATCTATGAAAACTGCTATATCGCGTTGAGGGACTATAGATTGCCCCATCTAATCATCTGTATTTTTTTGCATTAGTGCTGCCATTATGCTTCCTCGCCCATTGACGACAGATCCGAACCTGCGGATTGCCTGGCAGCAAGCCGTGCTTCCGGCGTCTGCCATTGTTTCTCCAGAAACGTCGGCATTAGACGCCTTGATGATGTTAGTGCAACATCAGGCAGGTTCTGTCCTTCAGCCTCTACCGTTACTACCCGACACATCGGGCACTGATACTTCCATATCCGATGCACTTATGGTAGAAGGGCCCAATTGTGCAACATCGCTGCATCCGCGTGTACTTTGGGCGGGTTGTGTATTGGTTACCGATCAGCAAACCCTCGTGGGTATTTTGACTGAGCGCGATGTGGTGCGGCTGAGTGCGCGGGGAGAATTTTCTGGTCACGCAGCCAGACAGGCCTCTGGCCAGTTAGGGCAAGGGGATAGGCCGACGTTAGCGGATCTCTCGGTGGCGGAAATTATGACGCAGCCTGTGGTGACTGTGCAGCAATCACAACTCACCGATATTTTTGTCCCCCTAGACATTATTCGGAAAAAGGGAATACGCCATCTTCCGGTACTCGATGACCAAGGCCAGATCTTGGGGGTGTTGACGGTTGAGAGCTTGCGGCATCAGTTATGTCCGATGGATTTGTTGCGACTGTGGCGGGTGGCGGATGTCAGGGCGGCGGAGAGTCGAGTGACGGATGTTGCTTGTGCTAACCCCCAAGACTCGATGCAACATCTGGTAGAGCTGATGGATGCGCGGCAGGTCAGTTCTGTGGTGTTGGTGGAAGCGCCTGGGCTAACCCCGGAAGCCGACGCCGTTGGAGAGATCCGACGCCCCGTTGGCATTCCCGTTGGTATTGTTACAGAAAAGGATGTGGTGCAGTTTCAAAGCTTAGGATTGGCTTTTGAAAGCACTCCGGCTCAGGTGGTCATGAGCACACCTGTCATCACGGTGACAGATGCCATGTCTCTTTGGGATGTCAATGAATTGATGCAGGAGTCTTGGATCAATCGGGTGGCGATCGTGGGAGCCAATGGGGCATTAGAGGGGTTGCTCACGTCTAGCCAATTGATCAATGTTCTCAATCCATTAGAGCTTTATCACTTAGTCGATCGGTTGGGATCGAAGGTGACGCAGTTAGAGGCTGAAAACCTTAATTTGCTGCAACGCCGTAATGCTGAACTAGAGGCCGCTCTAGAGACTGAGATCCAAAGACGAGCAGCCGTGCTTCAAGCCCAAGCCGACCAGGATCGGTTGCTAGATCGCATTGTCAATAGCGTACAACTTTACTCTGATCTATCTGGGGTAAGGCCGCATGGTGCGCTGGGGGCGATCGCCCAAGACATCCGCCAGTTTTTGCAGTGCGATCGCGTTGCGCTATGCCACTTTGTAGACGGCTCAACCGGCAAGGTGATCGCAGAATCTGCGGCTACGGCTGACCTATCTATCAGCGCTGGAATGTTGTATGCCCCTGAGGTGGTGGCACAGTGGCAGGCGGCACAGTGGCAGGCGGCACAGTGGCA
>Ga0105044_10004408_pt1 | contig 19339 bp, 15 predicted proteins | sample MAT01_FD_78092 | JGI IMG/M metagenome (GOLD analysis project Ga0105044, IMG submission 78092) | Freshwater microbial communities from Lake Fryxell liftoff mats and glacier meltwater in Antarctica - MAT-01 | ecosystem: Environmental > Aquatic > Freshwater > Ice > Liftoff microbial mat | place...
CTCAGATCGAGGTCAAATTTGACATCGACGTGAACGGCATTCTGAATGTGTCGGCCAAAGACAAAGCGTCAGGTAAAGAGCATTCGGTTCAGATCAAGCAGTCCAGCGGTTTGTCGCCGGAAGAGATTGATCGGATGCGCAAAGATGCTGACTCTCACGCTGAAGAAGACAAGCAGAAGCAGGAGCTCGCTACCGCGAAGAATCAGGCATCGGCGCTTGTCCATCAGACTGAAAAGACACTGAAGGAACACGCCGACAAGCTCGATGCGTCGTCGAAGTCTGCGGTTGAAGCGTCAATGGAAAAGGTGAAGAAGGCGGCAGAGGGCAACGACGCTGCATCCATCAAAACTGCATGTGATGAACTGCTGCAGGCATCTCAGGCTTTAGCTCAACACATGCACGCCAGTAAAGGCGATGCCCCCGAAGGCGGCACGGCGGCAGCCGGTGCCAAAAGCGGCGACGATGATGTGATCGATGCTGAGTTTGAAAAGAAGTAAGCACCCGTGCATAAGTTTCTTCGTATAACCGCGTGGGCATCGCCCCGCGCTTTCGCCAGTAAAACGCGGCCCGATGGGCACGCGGTTAAACAAGTTGTCTGCGAAAATTTGTGCGTGGGTGCTTAGTCGATGACAAAGTTGTTGATGTCGAGTGAGGAAAAACGTAGAATCTGGCCTGTCTGACGCAGCGACTCCTGAAACAGAAAACGTTCCGAATGTCTACGGACTTTGCTACACGTCGCAAAGCTGAATCGCCTGTTTCAAGCCAGCCAGCGGATCGCGCGTCGGGATGAATTCGTGTCCGACGAATCCTTTGTATCCGATCTCAACCAGCTTCCGCATGATCGGCGGGAAGTTGATCTCCTGGTGATCGTCGAGTTCGCCCCGTCCCGGATTGCCGGCCGTATGAATGTGGCCGATAACATCCTTGCATTGTTCGATCCGACGAATCACATCGCCGTTCATCAACTGGACGTGGTAAATGTCGAACAATAATTTCACGCGAGGTGAACCGACTCTGCGGACGATGTTGGCGACATAGTCGATGTCATCACCCTGATAACCGGGGTGCCCCTTCATCGGGTGAGATCCGTCGCGCGTATTGAGATGTTCGATGCAGACTGTCACGCCTCTCTTCTCAGCATGAACGGCGAGTTTCTTCAAACCCGCGACGCAGTTGTCCGCGCCCTCTGACAGCGAAATTTCGCCACTGGTCGGATCTTCAGCGTCTTTCCACTTGTAGCCCGTGAACGCTATGACACTGGGAACGTCGGCTGCCGCACAATCGTCGATCATTTTCGAAGTCACGTCAATCACCTGATCCTGATACGCCGGATTGTTCAGGCCCTTCATAAACGGTGCCCCGGGCATACCGTTGGAAGCAATAGCGCATTTCAGCCCGTGCTTTTTGATCGTGGGCCATTCTTCCGGGCCGCAAATTTCCACAGACTGGCATCCAAGACTTTTTGCGATTTCACAGGTCTTGTCGATATCCCACTTCTCGCCGGCGGCATTGAAACACCAGAAAACGACGGAGTGTTTGATATTGCCCTTCATAGCGTTTTCCTCAGCAGCAGCGAGAGTAGATGATGGAAGTGAAGCAATCGAAGCCACCGCACCGGCAGCGACGGTCGCCTGCAACAAATCACGACGTGACAGAATTTCATTTGACATATAGTAATCCTTGCGGCCTTATAAGAGGCATTGACGTTAACCTGCACGACTCGAGATTGCAAGCAGGGCATAGACGGGCCGACGGGAGTGCAGCGATCTTCGAACAGGAGATCAGCATGTCGGCAACAGGGATCATTATTTTGCCGTCGTTCTGAAACGCATGGTCTGAAACTCCCAGTCGGGGTTCTGTTTCTGGCAGTGCTGCGCTTCCCAGTCTGACAGGAACAGCACGGCGCGCTGGTCATACTGATCGACGACTTCGCGACAGGACGACAGCAACTGCAGTTCTGTCCTGCAACCTGGCCCTGGAACAACCCAGCGTGCCACTTTATAGTTGAGCCACCGGACTTCGGTTTCGGTATCGTATTCGGCCTGCAACCGGAATTTCACGACATCAAACTGTAGTTCGCCGCAGGCCGCCATGATGTTCTGTCGGATCGAAGAATTCGGTGAATTAAATATCTGAATCGCGCCCTCTTCAAGCAGTTGCGATAAGCCTCGTTCAAACTGCTTGCGGCGCCCCGTGTCAGAACAGATCATGGTTGCAAAGAACTCCGGCGAAAACTGAGGCAACGCCTCGAAAACGACCGGCGGGCCTTCGCAGATCGTATCACCCAGCATAAATTCGCCTGGATTGACCAACCCGATGATGTCCCCGGGAAAGGCTTCATCCATCGTTTCGCGTTCCTGGCCGAACAGCTTGTGGGCGCGCCGCAGACGGATCTTCTTTCCGGTTCGCGGATGAAAGACTTCCATTTCCCGGCGAAACGTTCCGGAACAGACACGTACAAACGCGACTCGATCGCGATGCTTAGGGTCAAGGTTGGCCTGAATCTTAAACACAAAGCCAGAGAACTCCGGCCGCGATGCCGGCACAGGTCCCATATCGCTGTTGCGATCGCGTGGCGTTGGACACAGCCCCAGAAAGCCTCGCAAAAACTGCTCAACGCCGTAGTTTGTCAAAGCACTTCCGAAAAAGACAGGGCTGACTTCGCCACGCAGAAATCGCTCGCGGTCGTAGTCGGCACCAGCGGCTTCCAATAGTGAAACTTCTTCCTGAGCCTGCGCCACAATGCCGGGCGGCATTGTCTCAGGGTCAATCTCTGCCAACGGCTGCACGCGGGCTTCGAGGCGGCGCATGTTGTCGCGAGATTCGAAGACAGCGGCCTGACGAGTTGCCAGTTCAATGACTCCGCGAAAATCAAAACCGGTGCCTAGTGGCCAGTTGACAGGCACCGGGATGATGCCAAGTTTCGATTCAATGTCTTCCAGTATCTCCAGTGTCTCTTTTCCGGGTCGATCCACTTTGTTCACGAACGTCAGCACCGGAATCTTGCGGATTCGGCACACGTTGAACAGTTTCTCGGTTTGACTTTCGACGCCGTTGGCAAGGTCCAGCACCATGACCGCACAGTCGGCAGCGACCAATGTGCGATACGTGTCTTCGCTGAAGTCCTTGTGGCCAGGCGTGTCCAGCAGATTGATGTGACAGCCTTCGAAGTCAAATGTCAGGACGGTGGAACTGACAGAAATCCCGCGTTGGCGTTCCAGTGCCATCCAGTCGGACGTGGCACCACGCTGATTCTTGCGCCCACGCACGGCTCCGGCTGTTTCGATGCAACCACCATAGAGCAGCAGCTTTTCGGTGAGCGTAGTCTTGCCCGCGTCCGGATGCGAAATGATCGCAAACGTACGGCGGCGCGCGGCTTCACGAGCAACAACAGGATCGATCGAGGTCATCTTGACGGAATTCAGTTGACAAAGTGGCGAAATACGGGCGATCGAGCGAATTCTCTAAGGCCGCAATTGGGAGAGTGATACGCAGCCGCCCCGCCAAACACAACCGCAATCAACTTGTTCCCGCAGACTCTCCCGCAGCCAGGGAGCTGATTCAGCCGCCTTAGACCAGACGCAGCGAAGAACAGGAGATTTCCGTGAGCCGTTGAACCGTACGCGGTTTATTGACAAACACCTCCGCCAAAAGCCGCCTTGTCGCAAAGTACCATTTTCTGGGACACTGCGCGAGTGCTCTTTCAAGGCTCAGAAACGGGGTCAGGAACCAATAGCCAAACGGCCCGAAGGGTGCTCCGCACTATTGGTTCCTGACCCCTTTTCTGAGCCACCACTCCTCGTTTCATTGTTGACAGAGCACCAGGAGAAAAGCGGTGGATCGAGTCATAGACTGACGATGCATTCCGCGTGAAAACTTTTGAGGCAGGCAGGCAGGGATGCGGACACCTTCAGATCGACTCACGAAAATCCTCACAGAGCAAAATCTCTGCACAAAGGCAGAATTGAGTCTTTGTGAACCCTATGTCAGGCGACTGTGCCATGATTTGCCGGACTTTGATTCGGTCTGGCTGGATGCGCTCGTCCAGCAGAGATTTCTGACCGCATGGCAGGCTGATCAACTTCAGACGGACGAAGCCGATTCCGTCGTTGTCGGACGATTTCAACGTCAACGAGCTTTCGGTCAATCGACGTATCTGGCCATCGATGAAAAGCAGCGTCAGCAGTTTGTTTTACGACAGGTTCCCGCTGGCAATTCCGCTCCAACAGACGAACGCATCGAAGAGTTGCTTTCAGCGATCGATCGTCTTCGCAGCACGATTCCAACAGCCCTGACAGTGCCTCAGGAAGTCGCTGTCCTTGCGCCGTCGCATGTTCCTGGGTCTGATCGGTCAGAGACGGACGCACCCGCACGCTTCTTCGTGTCGAAATTTATCCCTGGCTGGTCGATGGAGGAATTGCTCATTCGCGGCGGACGATTGCCGTGGGAAGTGGTGGCAGAAGTCGGACGTGAACTCCTTTCAGCACTGACCTGGCTTGAATCCGTGCGATTGCTTCACGGTGATCTTGTCCCGCGCAATGTGCGACTTGACTTGCGCGGAGGCATTCATCTCGTCGATCCGTTCGCGCGACGACTCGGTCAGCCTGCGTTTGCACTCACGGATCAGTTGACACTGCGGGACTGCGATGGCGTTGCTCCGGAGCAGGTCGGCACAGGCCGCGCGGCCGACGCGCGCAGTGAACTTTATGCTCTGGGATGTTTGCTCTGGCAGCTACTCACAAGTCGCCCGGTTGTGCTGAGTGCCGATCCCGTCACGCGGATGATGAAACGGAAAGATCACGATATCGCGGATGTGCGCGGTCCGGTGCCGGATTGTCCGGAATGGATGTCGCGGCTGATTCAGTCCATGACACGCCGCTCACCGGATCTGCGTCCCGGCAGCAGTGCGGAAGTCCTGAAGACGTGGAAAGCCGCATCCGGAAGCAGTCTGAGTCAGAGCCGCGCGCTGGCTCGACGGATGCCTGATCATGCCATACGCAATATTGTGCGTCCAAGGGTGCGGGCAGGTCGGAACCGTCCGTCGTGGCTCTGGCCAACGGCCGCTGTTTCTGTGCTGGCGATGCTTGTATTCCTCGCTGCCCGAAACGGCGTCCTGCCGCAAACACTGCGTCTGTCATCCGGCCCTGCGACCATTCGCAAGGCGCCATCGGACACTCGATCGACCGGCGTTGTGACCAGAATTCCCGGACCAATCGCGCTGCCGCCAGTAGATGCGAACGGCATGATACGTCTGGAATCGGGCACCACGTATATGGCGGAACGCCGAGAATTCCCCGGTACTCTGCGAATTGAAAGTGATGCGTCACAGCCCGCTGACATTCTTGTTCCCGCCGGTACGCAATGGGTGTTGCAGGCGCGCAGGCTGGAACTGCAGGGGATCACGGTGGCGCAACAATCAGACGCGGTTGCAGGTGCAATCTCCAGCCATTCGGCGATGTCGCATCTGCTCGCAGTCCAGAGTGGTGCATTGACGATCGACGGATGTGTGATCCAATCGCCGGCAGTGGAAGACAATTTCGTTGGCCTTGCATGGCATCAGTTGTCGGGATCTGAGGGCAGTGTGATGATTCGGAACAGCGTGTTTGCCGGCGGCGGCTACGCAGCGTCCTTCAATCATCCTCCGCGACGTTGCGAACTGGACAATGTGCTGCTGGCGAATCGAGGCAGTGGCATTCTGTGCGAATTCAGGAAAGGTGACTCGGATTCGTGGGATGTGTTCTGCACGAACGTCACACAACGATTTGGATTCAGCGTTGTGGATGCGATCGTTCACAGTGGCGGCATTGATCGATTGAGTCTCAACATGACCGTCACAGAATCCGTGTTCTCACCGCAAATGGCGATTGTGCGATTACAACCTCCCGCTGCATGGCGACCTGATGCGATGCAGGTGCAGGTTCGCGGTGGTGAAACCGGGAATCCTGCAGTGGTGCCACCGTCGGTTACTACGGCTGTGTACATCGACAAAGCTCTGGGACACCCCGTGAGCCTGCCTGAATCGCAGTTGAAGAACGATGGTGTTCTGCTGGCAGATCTGATTTTTGACGAAACATCGTCGGCTGCAGTCGCGTCTGGTGCTGCCCCCACAGACAAGACATCACCGTGGATCAATTCGTCCCTTGTCGATTTCGAGGGCCCGAAACTCACCACGATGATGCCGGGAATTGTGGTCGCAAGGTTGCCAAAGCCGGAGTGAACTGGCTCATTTACCTCCACAGCTCAGAATCTGGCCGAGAGGCAACCTCGACTGTTCGGCCAACCCATACGGTGGCGATGGCGGTATTCGGCGTTGAGCATGTCTTTTACCAGCTCAAGTGAGACACATCGCAGATCAATGTTGGCCTGGATAAGCGCATCATACACAGCGCGGCCAGCATCCGAGTCAAGGAGTTGCTGTTCGAGCTGCAGATTGCTGATGGACATGATTAATTCCTTTCATGGGCATGTCAGCACGGAGGATGTTCAGAAGGAGATCAAGGTTCGCGCAATTCTCAGAATTGTCTGAACCTCTCGAGGCTGCATCAAAGTCTGCCAGAAACAACCCTTCGCGTGGGGCCTCGTCCTGAGTGATGAGTTCAGGAACGATCATTTTTTTAGCCTTGTATCGCGTTCGGGATGTCTGACAGATATTGATACAAGTGCTAATGGCATCCCCCGTGCCAAGGAATCGTCATAGTCGGCAGGATTCTTCGGCAAAGCTGTAAACCCTTACCAGACTTCATTCACGGCTCAAGTCGCCAGCAGCAGTGTCTGCCGACATGCTCTACCGGAGTCGCCAATTGCGCCTTCATCGTGACAACCTCTGTGCTCAGAATGATGACTGACCGACGAGACGGACGCAATCCAGCCGACGGTCATTGTGTGGCCCGAATGCTGTACGGCCTGGATTGATTGCAGAAGCTACAAAGAATTGAACGATGAAGATGAGAAAGTCAAACAGTCCAATTAGGCGAGCGGCAGATCAGGAACTACCAGGCCGAACAACCGGACGCTAGCGCGTGGCGGCTGATTTTATTAGCCGCAGGGCGCTAGCCCCCGGTTTTCGACGGTAACCAGAAATCTGCCGCTCGCCTTAGTGCTTTGTCAAGTCGTTAAATGTAGGTTGGACATTCTTGTCCGACTGCGTTTTGACGGGCAGGAATGCCCATCGTACGCCAAAATCAACCATTGACAGGGCACTCGCGAACATCCTGATCCTCGCCGTAGTCACTGTCGCTTCGTTCGGACTGGCTCACGGCGGAGATATTGCCGGCGGTAGCAAGGCGATCGAATTCATCTTCATCGAATCCCGACGATGACGTCGCCATCACCCCGAATCCGCCGCCCAACAGCATGACTCCGATCAGGAGGGAGATCCCGATCAGCGGCATGCTAAAGTCAGCACCAACGTTTTTCATTTCAATAACGCGGAGTCCAACACCAAGTATCAGTGCCACGCCGGATGCGGTACAGAAAAGTCCTTTCGCAAACCGCAGCGGTTGAAATTTCCGAATCGTCCATGAAACCTGCTGTATTTCGACCGCATCAATGTGTGCGATTCCGGACCCTGATCGGTAACTCTCAATCGTTTCAGAAGCATCGACGGCGTCTGACCGCAGGTTCGTGGAAACCAGATTTTCTAAATCGTCCTGGATTGTAATGTTCATCACTGCTTCTCCTTGCACTGAACCTGTCGAATCGGCAGGATCTGTTAGGCGAGCGGCAGATTTCTGGTGACCGTCGAAAACCGGGGGCTGGCGCCCTGCGGCTCATAAAATCAGCCGCGACGCGCTAGCGTCCGGTTGTTCGGCTTGGTAGTTCCCAATCTGCTGCTCGCCTTATGAAGAACGCATTCGCGTGATCGACGGATCAGCAAACCCGATGCGATAACAGTCGAATGATCACAAAATGATATGACATAGGGATTTAAGGCAATCACCAGGAGCTGGAATTACTGGTGATGTGGCGCTGCGGAACGAGACGGTATCGGTTTAACGCTTCCGAGCGTCATTTTCACCTGCTGTTCGACCATGGTGCGATATTTGCCGCCGAGTTCCATCAGTTCGTGATGCGTTCCTGTCTGGAGAATTTGCCCGTTTTCAACGACCACAATCAGATCCGCGCCGGCAATCGTACTCAATCGATGAGCGATCACGAAACTTGTACGACCCTTCATCAGGCGTCCCAGGCTTTGCTGAATGAGCTGCTCACTTTCCGTATCAAGGTTACTCGTCGCCTCATCCAGAATCAACACCTTCGGATCCGCGAGCACGGCCCGCGCGATTGCCAGTCGCTGACGTTGTCCGCCGCTCAGACGAACTCCGCGCTCGCCGATCAGGGAGTTCATGCCATCCGGTAGCCGGTCAATGAACTCGAGCGCGTTGGCAACTTCCGCCGCAGCGCGAATCTCAGCGGATGTGGACTGCTTACGGGAATAAGCGATGTTCTCCGCGATCGTGCCGTCGAACAGGAACACATCCTGCTCAACCACTCCCAGAAGTGCGCGGAAAGATTCCACGTCGTAGTTTCTCAGATCACGACCATCCAGTGTGACCCGCCCTTGTGTTGGATCATAGAACCGTGCTACAAGATTGCAGAGCGTCGTTTTTCCTGCACCACTCGGACCAACGAGCGCAACAGTCTGGCCAGCTCTGACATTCAGGAGTATGTCGTTCAGAGCGGCGGTTTGTGTTCCGGGATAAAGAAACGTAACGTCTTCGAATGCCATGTCACCGTGAATGCTGTTACGGTCTGCACGAATACTGTCTGGTGTCGATTGCATTTCGCGGGGTTCTTCGAGCAGATCAAGAATGCGATCCAGTCCGCTCAGACTGTTCTGAAACTGTGTCGCACTCGACGCCAGCGCGGCCAGCGGTTCCAACAGCATCAGCAGGTAGACCAGAAACATCATCAGGTCGCCAATCGATATGTGTCCGCTGATGACGCGCGAACCACCGTAGAACAGCAGTCCGGCACTGGCGATTGGAATCAACGTTTCCCAGACCATCTCCACAACCCGCATCCACCACCAGGCATACAGTTCCTGGCGAGCCATGAGATTGTTCTCTTCGGAGAAGCGCACGGCTTCGCGTTTTTGTCGACTGAACGCACGCACGATGCGCATGCCTGCGAATGTCTCCGCCGCCCCCGCATCAATGGATTCGCGCTGCTTGCGGATCGCACGGAACTGCGGACGGATACTGTTGATCCACGCGCGGTGCGTGATAAACACGGTCGGCAGCAGAACCAGTGCGCCCAACAGCAGCGTCCAGTCAACCCATGCCAGCACGGCCAGACTTCCCAGCAATTGGATCACGGCGCGCCAGGGGTTGTAGAGCATCCCGAACACAAGTTCACCGACACTGCCGCCATCTTCGCGCAGCACAGACGCCACGCCGCCGGATCGCAGTTCGTGAACTCGATGCAGCGGAAGTCTGACCGCGTGATCGAAGACCTGGCGACGAACGGACAACTGCATCTGCTTGGAGATTTTCGTCGCATACCAGCGTCCCTGAATGTGGATTACAATCTTGAGGAGCGACACGATCACGACGACCAACACCGCCGCTCCCAAAATGCGAGTTGGTGTGGTCAAAGTCGGAAACAATCGGCTGAACCATCCCGGCAAAGGCTTTCCGTCCAGGGCAAAGTCAATCACGAACTTCGTTCCCGCTGGAGGCAACAGCCCAAGGACTGTGGATGCCGTCACCGTCAGCAGCGCGAAAATCACCTGGCGACGGTAGGGCGCAAGCAATCCGAAGAATCGCAGGACCAGTTGCCACGATGATCGAACTCGATCCTTCGCCGCGCGCGAGTCGCCGGTGGAATGGATGCTGCCTTTGGGAAGCTGCTTTTGCTTAACCCTGTTTCTGTAAGCATCAAAACGCTGCCGGCTGCCGCTGGATTGTCGTAGGCTGTGCTTTTGATGGACGGGGTCTGGTGGCGTTTGCGGATCTGGTTTCGTGTTCATCATGGCCCATTGTAAGCCACGGTCGGATGCGGTCGAGAGTTGCTGGCCCGATTCCGGGAACTCGGGCAACATCTTCGATCGAAGAAAACCGACCGTTCAGACTGCGATACGCCACAATCCGCTGAGCCAACGAAGGCCCGATGCCTTCCAGCTGCATCCAGTCCACCCAGATCGATTCGTTCACATTCACGCGAAAGCTCGCCTGAAACTCGGCGCCCCGCTGCAGTAACAACGGATCCGGACGGCGAATGGCGACTACAATCCATTCGATCATCAGCCATGACAAAAGGACGGCCGTCAAAACGGTCATGATGCGGCGATCCTGCGGTCGAAATCCCAGCACGACGTGCGACTCTGTCTGCCGGGTCGCATCAGGGACCATCGGTCTGCCTGATTGAGCAGCAAGAGGTGGGAGCGGCTGATCAGTGCTGTCCGACAACGTCGATCTCCTGAGTGAAATGATCTCCGGCGAGCCAGGTGCCTAAGGCTCCTCGCAGTTCGTTGGGACAGCGTATGATATCCAGGTGAAATGACGGCAGAATGATGCGTAGCGTGCGGTTCGTCAAGAACCAGTCGCCGAATTCATTGAAATCGTGATTCACCAAAGGCCAGAATGCAAAAAGCCCGGCGTCTTTGAAACGCCGGGCTCGTGGATGGTCGCCAGTCTCCACTTACTTCGCCAGCCATGAATCCAGAGTCTGTGAGGCGGTCTGAACTTCTTCTTTTGGCAGCAGTTCTTTCTTTGCAGTGCGGGTCAGCCTGGCCACGTATTCCATCGAACTCTTGACAGCGTCCGGGCTGGCGGTAGCGTCCATCTTGACGCAGTACAACAACATGAATTCGCTTTTTTCGTTCTTTTCAATCATCCAGGCTCCCAGCTTTGTGCGTGAGTTCTGTTCCAGAAGTTTCATCATCGTTTCAGCATTCGGCGTCTGCTTCAGCGTGGCGGCAAGTGTCCAGATTTTTCGCACGTCTGCACGTTCGAAGTATTCCACCTCCGTCGTGATGAAGACCGATTGCTTGCCAGCATCCGCTTCGTCAAATTCTACTTCCAGATGGCCGGACTTGTGACTTGTGTACTTCAATTCTGCTTTTTCGAGCAGATCCGACGCCGGGATTGGAGCTGGCTTCCACGGACTGGCAAGAAACGCTTTCACTTCTGTAATGTCCACACTGTAACTGACCAGCCGAGCGTTTGGAGCGATCGCCTGAGCAATCGCGACGAGTTCGCCTTTGCCGTTGAGTACCGGTCCGCCACTGTCGCCGGAATTGATCGGAGCCTGCGTTTCGACCACCTTGAAATCATGTTCGCCAGCTCCCGTGCGGAAAGTTTTCTGGTATACCGATCGCACTGTGCCTGATGTATAGACCCACAGAGCATCGGTGGTTCCCGGGTTGCCGATGGATTCGACATTGTCACCAGGCCCGGAACTTTCGGTGGCCATTGGAATTGCTGTGACACCCTCGGGAATTCGATCAAGTTCCACAATCGCCAGATCCCGTTTGCGATCGACACCCAGCACGCGACCTCGAATCCCCAGAGTCTTGACGTTGTCCAGATAATGTTTTCGTGTCACATCTGCTTTTTCATTTTTGATGTCGGCGAAGAAAATCACAGCCGCTCGCGCTTCGCCCACGACGTGAAAATTTGTGATCACCAGCTTCTTTTCGACATCCACCAACACACCGGTGCCGCTCGATGTTTCCCCGGCCGTCTTGGCGAGTACCCAGACCGTTGATTTCAGAGCAGTCTGATAGACCGCACTGTCGGCTCGCACGCATGTCGCCTGCACTGAAAGACAACACAGCATACCGACCGCAACAACCGATTGCAGACAAGCAGATTTGAGACAGATGTTTGAAGAGTGATTGAGTTTTTTCATGGGAACACCATCTTTCATGAGGACTGACGAGGAACATTCTTGAGCACCCGTGTTTTTTGCTCAATGACGACAGCGGGAAAGAATTCGATCTGTTACGGGGAATTATGGCGATTTACGAAATGTCAGCGGCGTGCCCGTCACGCCAGACGTCTGTAGTTGTTCGAAGCGAAATTCTGACGCGGTAACGAGTGTCACCTTGCCCAGCAGCCGGCCGCCGTCGCTTGTCTCCAGCGTGAGCTGGTTATTCTGCAGCGTGAATTTCCCTGTGGATCGGGCCTGTTTTCCGTTGTTGACGCTGACCAGCACGAACGTACCGTCGGTGTTCAGCAGGATGGCAAACGCTTCTGTGGATGAACGACTGGCAGACCAGCGTCCTTGTACGGAATTTGCTGCAATCGGAAGACTTGCCGCTGGCCCCGCTGTGGCCTGAGGTGCGTTTGGGGCAGGCGCATTTGCGACCGGTGCCGGCGACGAGACCGGCGTTGGTACGACTGGCAGCAAAGGGACTTTTGTCGCTCCGCCATTTGTGATTGTGACTTGTGTCGATGCGGCACCTCCTGCAGATTCCTCCAGATTCCACAACGATTCCGTATCCCGTGCAAGAATCGCCAGGCGGTTGATTTCGTCTCGCAGTGTTTGAGCATTGACACCAGAATTTCTGATCAGACTGAACAATTCGATACGATTTCGTTCACGGTTGAATGCGAAACTCGTGCGGCCTGATTTTTCATTGGATTCCAGGAGTTGCAGCAGGCGAGTTGCAGGGACTTTCCGGGAATCACTGACAGCTCGTAGCCCCAGCACGACAGACACGTCCTGTTCATTTTCGGAGAGACTCACCAGCACAGGAAACATCCAGGAATCCAGTTGTTTCTTAGTGGCAGCCATGCGATTTCCGCCTGCCGCTGCTTCAAAGCTCGCTTCCTGCAGCGTGTGAACGAGTTCATCCGTGGATGTCAGACGCTGTGTCCCAACCGCGACAGAAGATGCTCCGTTGGTCGCAATATCGTTGTCAAAGGCGGTGGCCGCACGCACCGAAGAAAAGAGGCTGTCTGCTTCCTGAGCTGGCACTGGCGGCGTCGCCAAAGCAGCAATCATGCCCGCCACCAACGCAAGAATTGCCGTTCGTTCAAGTTTCTTCATGACACACCTCACATTTCAGACTCAGGAGCGGTTTGGTGATCGTCAGGCGGGGAACGCAGAGATCAATCCAATGGCCGAACGCCATGACGACACTCGACCAGCATCGCAGCGGATTCCGGGCGGTTTTGTTACAGCCCTGAGTTCTTGCGAATCCAGATACGGAACGGAACGGGGAATAAATTCACTGCCGCTCGCTATCAGCACCCATGCACAAGTATTCGCACACAACTTGTTTAACCGCGTGCCCATCGGGCCGCGTTTTACTCGCGAAAGCGCGGGGCGATGCCCACGCGGTTAAACGAAGAAACTTATGAATGGGTACTTACAACGACGCTCATCAGCCGTCGGCCCCGTCCTGAGGCGGCAAATTCATCTTTTTCTGACAATTGCGATAGAGCCATTCCACCTTGGTTCGAGCCCACGGTGTTTTCCTGAGAAACTTGAGGCTCGAAGGAACACTTGGTTCGTGCGTGAAGCAGCGAATGGGAACTTCCTCGCCCATTGCCTCCCAACCCATATGCGCGACGAGCTGCTCGAGCATCATTTCCAGCGTGATGCCGTTCAGTGGGTTCAGAGGACGCCGTCGAGCCATGTGATTGATGCCGAAAAGTGCCTGTGCGGTCGCGAAACGCCTAGGGGGAGATGTAACACGATTTCAGCCAAAGGGCTACATAGACATATCAGGAAACTCGCGTCGTCCTTAAATCGACTCAAAGACGTCGTGGAAACCGCAGAGCTTCCGGGCTCTTCAAACAATGATGCTCAGCGTTCGTCTGGGCAGGCTCGGCGAAGCAGAGTGCGGCCAGGTCGAACGTCATGATGGCACTCACGATCATTCCTCCGAAATCTGTGTCAATGAAAGATCCATTAATGCCAAACTTCCAGGTCAGCGACGTCCGATGCATTCAATATGAGCTCGCCATTTCCATCAATGCATCCCGGCCACGTTTCCGACCGCCATACATCATCCTTGTGTTCCGGCTGGACGCAACTGTTCAACGACGGGCTGAAGGCTTTTATCGAGTCGTAGTGCCGATCGTGCCTGGCGAGACTGCGTACCGGCTGAACACGCAGAGACACTTCGCTCATTGAAAGTCCGACCACCGCGTTTTGATCTGCGAAATTTCCCCTAGTGCTTTGTCAGGCTTTAAAAAACGGGTCAGGAACCAATAGCCAAATGGCCCAGAGGGTGCTCCGCACTATTGGTTCCTGACCCCTTTTTTAAAGCGCGGCTCTAAGGCATCGATCCTCATTTGGAATCTGACGCCAGGACTTCCTGCAGATGAGCAACAGTGCGGGTGAGCACGACGCGGATTGCACCGTCCGACTTTCCGATGCGGTCGGCGATTTCTTTAGTAGGCAGACCTTCGACAAAACGCAGCCGGAGTACTTCGCGCTGTTCATCGCTGAGTTCTGCAATGGCCTGCTGAAGCTGAAATTCCTTCTGGTCGCGGGAAAATGCCTGACTGGGTGACGTGATGCTGGCGACAAGCATGTTGATAAATCCAAATCCGTCTCCGCCCGCGACCGGTGCATTCATGGAAACCTCGCGTGCCGCGCTGCGTTTTTGAGCCCCGACATGGTGGCGATGTGCGTCGATAATTCGTTGTTCTGCCAGTTGACACAGAAAGCGGAACGGGTCGCGGCCTGCCACCTGAAACTGGTCGATTGATGAAAGTGCAGAAACGATAACTTCCTGCACAATGTCTTCCGGTTCAACTCGAGACCGCAGCGCTGGCCCGATGTTGCGTTCGGCGTATGCCAGGAGCTGCCGCCGATGCGATTCGATAAACGCGGCCAGTTCGTCCGGAGTGGAAAGGCTTGATGGTTGATCAGGATTTGTCATAGCAACATCGCCGGAGGCCAAATGGTGCGGATTGGACTGCGGAAGTATAGCAACTCTTCCGCTGGACTCCCGTGGCCGGAACAGTTAGTTTGACGACTCTGCAGCCACGCTCTTCCAAATGGATTTTCAACCCCGTGACCATTGCATTGCCGCTTAACGAAGAAGACTGGTCGAAATTGACTCAGACGCTGGAAGCGTTTGCGGTCGCATGGGAATCTTCGTCGTATCCACCGTCGATCGTCGAATTCCTTCCGGATGATGTTGAAGGGATGCGGAAGGAGCTGGTTCCGGAACTTATCAAACTTGATCTGGAACATCGCTGGCAACGCGGATTGCGGAAACTGGTCGAAGACTATGCGGATGATGTCCCGGATCTGGCTGCGATTGTGACCGTGGACCTTGTCTTCGAAGAATATCATATTCGCAGGAACGCCGGCGATCAGGTTTCGCCTACGGAAATCTTTAAGCGATTCCCCGCGATGGCTCGTGAACTTGATGGTCTGTTCCGTCTTGATCCAGCGATGCGTTCTACGTTCCTGTCAGGTGAAGGTCCGGCAGCAACGATCGATTTTTCTCCAGGGGAGATAATTGATGACTTTGAACTGCTGCTGCGGCTTGGTCGCGGTGCGTTTGCAACGGTATTTCTGGCGAGGCAAAAATCGATGCAGCGGCTGGTCGCTTTGAAAGTTTCCGCCGACAAAGGGACTGAACCACAAACGTTGGCGCAGCTGGACCATGAGAACATCATCCGCGTTTACGATCAGCGTCTGTTGCCGGAACGTGCAGTCCGACTGCTGTATATGCAGTATGCTGCAGGTGGAACGCTGGCCGAAGTCATTCATCGAATGCACGCCATTCCGCAGTCCGACTGGAACGGACAGAGCTATCTCAGGGCGATTGATGCGGAGCTTGACGATCACGGTGAAGCTCGCCCGACAGAATCCGCGATTCGCCGACAGATTGCCGAGATGACGTGGCCACAGTTGGTGTGCTGGATGGGAAACCAGCTGGCCCGAGCTCTGCACTATGCGCATCGTGCAGGTGTGCTGCATCGCGATATCAAGCCAGCGAATGTATTGATCACGGCCGAAGGAGTTCCCAAGCTGGCGGACTTCAATATCAGCTTCGGATCGACACTCGCCGGGGCCTCAGCGGACGAGAGTATGGGTGGCAGCCTGGCGTATATGTCGCCCGAACACATGGAGGCCTGCAATCCGAATCATCCCTGCACACCGTCCGAGATGGACGGTCGCAGCGATCTGTTTTCACTGGGGATTGTCCTGTGCGAGTTACTTACAGGGCGGCGTCCGTTTGACGAAGGTGGCCATCATGTGCCACGCTTCCAGCGTCTCGAGACGATGACGGCGGGCCGTCGCACGGGGCTCACGGACTCTTATCTGCGATCTCTGTGCCTGACAGAAGATTGCGGCCTTGGCGATGTCTTCAAGCGGTGCCTGGCACCATATCCGGACGGACGATTTCACAGCGGCATGGCGTTGGCAAATGCACTGGATCTTTGTCAGCAACCGGAAGCCAGACAGCTGTTGTGTGATGATGTTACCGGCTGGAAACAGCTTATACGCCGGTGGCCCTTGACGTCGATTATTACGATGACGGTCATTCCAAACCTGATCGGAGCGATCTTCAATTTCCTGTACAATCACGGTGAAATTCAGACATCCATGCCGACCGCAGAACCAACATTTATGCGGATCATGTTGATTATCAACATGATTACTTTTCCGACAGGGATTTTGAGTGCCCGATGGCTGGCCGGATCTGTGACCCGCGCCACGCGAACTGATGAGCAGGCACGCCTGAGTGCTGCGGAACTTCAGGAACGAAGGCGGAGGTGTCTGCAACTGGGCAATGTTGCGGCGGTAGTCGGACTCACGCTGTGGTTGATTGCCGCACCGGCCTATCCGGTGTTGCTGCATCTGTTGCGAGGAGAAGTACCTGCAACAATTTATGGACACTTCGTGGCATCGCTGACGCTGTGCGGACTAATCGCGGCCGCGTATCCGTTCTTTGGCGTTTCGTTGCTCGCCGTTCGCTGCCTGTACCCTTCACTGGTACATTGGGATACGATGTCAAAGGAAGAGTTGCCAGCGTTGAAACAACTGGCTCGCTATCTTTGGATTCACCTGATTCTGGCCGCATCTGTGCCGATGTTGTCTGTGATGATTCTGGCATTAAGTGGACTTGATCGCCGCTTCGCGCTCGTGGCACTGGCAGCGGGGGGGACGATCGGCTTCGCGACGGCTGTTTCAGCATTTCGACTTGTGCAGCAGGATCTGCAGGTGCTGATCAGATTTATTGAACGCAGCTCACGCTGAGACAGTCGACATGTTCAGCCGCCCGAAAACTGTGCGAGCGCTTCACGCATTTCAGTTGCGTCTCCAAATCGAGCGTTCGCATCGTGTGCCAAGCCTCGATCTAATATCTGCACCAGCGCCGACGGAGCATGGGGTACATGCCGCTGAATCGGGGTCGGGCCGTTTTTAAGGATCGTGTCAATTGAGACGCGACCGTCACTGCAGTCGTAAATCTGAGCATCACTGATCAACGTGTACAGGGTTGCAGCCACAGAAAACAGGTCGGCCTTCGGTGTGGCGTAGCGGCTGTTTTCAATCTGTTCAGGCGCCATATAGGAAAGCGTGCCCTTGATTTCGTTCTCACCGCTGAAGCGACTGAGTCCGGCATCTGCAAAGTATTTCGCCAGTCCGAAATCCGCCAGCTTTGCTTTGAGGCCGCCGCCATGCTGCGACACGAGGATATTTCGGGGTTTGATGTCGCGATGAATCACGCCAAGTTTGTGGGCCTGAGTAAGCCCGTCAAGAACCTGACGGATCAATCCACATGCCACACGAATCCGTGCGGACGTCGTCATGCGGCGAAGAATGTCCATCAAATCGACGGTAGCGACATATTCCATGATGAGAAACACATGCTCGCCTGCAACTCCTGTATCGATGAACTTCACGATCCGCTTATGGTCGAGATTGCACAGGACGCTCGCTTCGCGAATCATGGAGTTAATAATGACATCATCTGTGGTCCTTGACAGCGCGATCAGCTTCACGGCAGCAATTTCGCCAGTCTGCTGATGAACGGCCTTGTGAACAACTCCCGTCGATCCACTGCCAATCTGTTCCAGCAACCGATAGCCTGCAACGCTGGCGGGCGGCAGTGTCATCAGATCTGTTTTGGCCAGGGACAGAGCAGTATTGGCGGTATCCGTGAAGTCCAGAAATTCGTCATCGGTTTCCTCAATGCGAACTCGAATGCGTGTCTTTCCGCCGCTGATGGTGTCGCCATTTTCGAGCCAACGTTCGTCAATGCGTTCGCCGTTCACGAATGTCCCGTTTGCACTTTTCAGATCGCGCACAAAACAACGTGGCGGGTCGATCTCGATCTGCAGATGATTGCGAGAGACAACCAGATCGTCCTCCAGACACACGCTCGAGCTTTCCGAACGGCCCAGCAGGAACGTGTCGTGACCTCGGAAGGTAAATACCTTCCCGGTGGCGGGACCGTCCAGAAACTCAAGTACTACTGATGGGGAAGGCAAGATAATGTCCTCCAGTGTGGATGCACGCAGTCCTGAAATCGGCTGGCGCACGACCGAGGGTGTATCATGCCGCCCAAGGGACGAATAGGCAAGCGGTTAGTCAAAAGACGAAAAACGGGAAGGCTCATCCGGCGTTCCGGGGAGGTTGTACTAGAAGTCGCTCGATGAGCGACTGGAGCAGTGCTTTCCCGCGTTTTCGAGTGTTGTGGATGAACTGAAAAAACGAAATGTACAACGGTAATTTCTCTTGCGAGAGGCCTTCGCTCTGGCCGTGTTCACGGCCAGGGAATTTAGTTGGACCGTGATCTGCGGGCTGAAGCCCGCAGCTAGTGCGCTGTCACCGCGTTCACGGTGAACGCATGATGGTTGTGAACGCTATCGAGGTGATGCCGCGTATGCGACCAGTCCGATTATTGTGGGCTGCGTTCGTGGCTAAATGCAGCGTATTGTTGATGGGTGCATTCCCGTGTTTCGCCCCCGAATGCGGGCTCAGCACGTAGCCACAGGCTTCAGCCTGTGGTTGCGAGAAACATAGAAAACACCGCCGTGAAACGGCGGAACAGGCGAGATGTCATCATGAGCACATTCACAAAGTTCGAGCCAAAAACGGACATGTGATTGAGATTGGGGGAGTCATGCATTTGACAAAACCAATCCGGTGCAACAAACAGGCCTCCTCGGATCACCGGATGAGCCAACGGGAATTGCAGGTTGGGCCGATCGGCATTTCGTAGAAACGCCGATATTCCGATGGGGATTACCACAAAGGTAGTCCGGCGGGGCCGATGATCCGCGAATCCCTTTACACGAAGATTTTGGAACAACAGAATCGCAAAAACCGGAGACTGACGTCTCGCGGCTCGCCGATTCCCGGCGAGCGGGGGACGTCAGTCCCCTGATTGTGTTTGCCACTGCGGCTCCATGCA
>Ga0105044_10004409_pt1 | contig 19339 bp, 10 predicted proteins | sample MAT01_FD_78092 | JGI IMG/M metagenome (GOLD analysis project Ga0105044, IMG submission 78092) | Freshwater microbial communities from Lake Fryxell liftoff mats and glacier meltwater in Antarctica - MAT-01 | ecosystem: Environmental > Aquatic > Freshwater > Ice > Liftoff microbial mat | place...
TACGATATCTACGATATCTACGATATCTACGATATCTACGATAGGGTTGGTTTGTTTAAGATTCAAATAAAAAGGTAATAAAGAGATCAAGTGGTAACCTTTATCTTAACTATCTTCGATTCTTCGATAGAGCAGATATAAGAAAAAGATGAAAAAATGAAGAAGAAAGGGTATTTATTTATTAGTTAATCTATTAAATACTTTTAAATACTTTCTTTAAATAAAAAACAAAATAATAAAGCAACAAACCTCTTTTGCTTTATTATTTTGTTTTTCACTATTATTCATTCCCTTCCGCCCCATAAAACATTGCTTTCTCTTTCCTCCTTATAGCATCACGCCTATTGTAGATAATATCGCATAGCCTCCTATCACAGATAGGCTTCCATTCCCCTACTTATCGTAGATAGCTTTGCCTATCTTCGATAGGGGACAGTAAAGCTTCTTATTGATCTATGATAGAGCTATCTATGATAGGTATGTAACCCTCTCTCTTTTCCTACTTTGTGAAAAGGGGGATATCTGAATTTTATTGAAGAGACTTTCCCCTTTAGGGGGGGGTAATAGTTGGGGCTTGATGGCCTACCTATAGACAATAAAAACTATATTACTGCCGAGCTATCTGCAATAGATAGGGGAGGGTGAAAAAGCGAAGAAGGTAAATAAAAAAAAATTTTATTTTTAATTATTATAAATAATGGCATGCACTTTGCTTCTTACAGAACTTCACTTGATGGTCATTTTCACGTCCTTTCCTTCCTTCAGTAGGAAGAACCCCAGTCCATTGAGCCCCATCGTAGATAGGCTATGTCTCTCTCTGTCAGGGTGCTGTTTCTCTTTTTGAAGAGAGAATAATTTAAAAATAAATTTTTACTTTTGCAGAAAGAAGTAAGAGTGCTTTCCTTACAAAATTTTATCAAGGGGGATTCCAATTAAAGTAACCCTCTGCTTTCCTTCTAAACCATAGAAGGCCTTTGCGCAAAGCGCAAAGACCTGCCACCCCTACAAAAGGATCTTCTCCTACTTAATAATACAAGACCTCCTACGGGGTAAGGGTTCACCTTATATGGAGCAAAAGCCATAGAGTGTTTTCAGGGAGAGGGACTAATAAAAATGGAATAAAGCTCCTTCCTTCAATCGGATTGTCCTTGTCAAGTTTGATTTGTTCCTATCCTTCACTTTATAGCTTTTTGCCTCTCCGTTCCATATAGAGGAGCTATGTTTTCTACATTAAAAAAGAGATGGGAAATAGGACCTTTGGCCCTAAAAAATAAAAGCGTTTCTAGAGACACCCTTTAGGCTACTTCAGGAACTTTCTTAAGGAACTTTCTTATATCCAATAAGGCCTATTGAAGTAAGCTTTCTATCAAACATGAAAAACAGCACGCTTTTTTTGATAAGTCTGTCCTTTTTTATTGTACCCAAACATGAAAGTATTTAAGAGAGAGTCTTGCGTTATATATAAGTGTACTGTATGATTTAAAGTAAAGAATAAAAAAAACTTATTAATCAAAATTTTATGCAGCCCTTCCTGATTTCCCCCTCTTATATAAAAAAATCAGCAAAACCTTTTTTTAAGGGTCTTTTACAAATCTTTATATAAGAGAGAGAGGGATTGTTGAAGGTTATTAAAAATGACTAACTCAAACCAAGTTGCTGCGTGTCTGTTTACCAAAAATGCTGCAAACAAGTTATGTTCTTTATTATTTTTTTGTGTTCTATTGAAAGACCAAAAGAATAAAACACTAAAGAACTAAATAAAGGTAAGTACTCAAACCTTTTCCCTTTTTCCCTTCTATTTAGTTTAGTTAGGGACTTAATGGTTCCTTCCTTCTTTGCTTCTTCGCTTTGCAATCCGTAGGGGAATAGTGTAGAGGGTAGCTTTACTGTACTTTATAGAAAAAAGGCTTCTTTTCCACTTTATCACAAAGCAGACCGTTTTTCCCTATTTGAATTTGGAACAAACCTCCATTTAGTCCCAAAGGGTTTGTCAAGATTCAGATCTCTTTCTTACATATCTACAATATGCAGGGTTAGCGTAGATAGCTCTATCAAAGATAGTTAAGAAGAAAATTGTAGATAGCTTTGCTACTATTGTAGACTTTCCCTATATTCAATAGGGACAATACATAAACTTTTCATCGCTCCATACAGAGCAATGTGATGGGATTCCCATTTTTTTGATAAAGCTTTCCTATCAAAGAATCAACGATTGGAGGAGTAGGGCGGAGGGAAAGGCAAAATAAAAAGCAATCCCCTCTGGTATGGTTTGCCTTGTAGGAGGAAACCAACATCTCGTGGAGGGGATATTGGTTTATTGTACACTATATCTGCTCTGCCTTAAAAAAAAATTGTGAAAGAATAAAAAGTTCCTTTGCTACCCCTCCTTAACAAAAAAAAGGAAAGCGTACGGAGGCACTATAAATCCTTCAAAGGCCTTCCTGGACTTCCAACCCTTCCCTACCCTTCACTTTGCAAAAAAAGAGGTAAGGGTGGGAAGGGGCAGATTACTTTTCTTAGTACCCACCTCATTGCAAAGCAAAGGGGGTACTAAGAAAGTGAAGCTAAAGTATTAAGCTTTAGCTTCAATTTTTAAGTAAAGAACCCTGCACAAAGAAAACTTGAGGGTTTAGGGGTTGCTAACTCAATGGTAGAGTACTCGGCTTTTAACCGATAAGTTCTGGGTTCGAGTCCCAGGCAACCCATTTAAATAAAGAAACTTTAAATAAAGTTAGGGACGAGTTCTCCTGGTATCTAGCTCTATAGCCTTTTAAAACTTTTTTCAGGTTTAATAAAGGTGGGGGCTACATAGCTTTCACCTTTCTTATGATGAAGTAACCCTAAAAAAAAAAAAGCCTCACCCTTTAAGAATAAAGGTTAAAACGAATCTTCATTGATATAAAATATATATATAAGGGCTTTTATTTTTTTTTTTAGTCTGTTTATTTGAAGCCTCCTACCAAATAAAGGGGTGTAAAGGTACTTCCATTTTCCAAAAGGGTTAACCCTTCTTCCTCAGGGGCAAAGCTTGTCAGGGAGGGGATAAATAAAAAAAATAATAAAGAAAACTTTTCCCCGCAGTTGAAGAAGAGCCCCTTTTTTACTTTTTTATTTTAATTTTTTTATATTAAGGTAGAAAATAGCTTGCTTTGTGCCCTTCTATAACCAGGGGCTCAATGGATTTATAGCGCTCCTCCTTTAGCGTCACAAATCCTTTAGTGTGCTCTGCTTTATTTTTGCGCATACAGCATCTATCTGCAATAAAAAAGTAACTTTGTCGCTTTGTTCCTTCAATACTATGTTCCTATCGTAGATTGCTATGTTATAAAAAAAACCTATGTGATAAGGAGGAGCTATGCGATACTGAGGAGCTATGTGATACTGAGGAGTTATGCAATACTGAGGAAAGGGAAGTGATAAATAGGTTTGCCTTATCGCAAAGCAAAAGGGAAGGTGTTCCGTCCCCCCTTTTTGCTGTATTGCTTTCTAGTTCTTCCCCTATCTATAGCAGATAGCTCTGCTGTAAGATAACTTTTGGGGCCCTTTTTTACTTTTTCTTTTTTTATTTGCAATAAAGTGGACCACTTTATTATAGATAGCTCTACGCACCTTAAGATTCCTACTTTTTTTCTCTGTTCCCCCTCCGCCTCCATTGTAGATTCCTACCTATCTACGATAGAGTAGATAGATGGCCAACCCTTCGATGGCCAAGGGTGGCCATTTTCTTTCAGGCCCATCGTAGATAGGCCATCGTAGATAGGGATCGATTCCTATCTGAATCTTGACAAACCCCTCCCTTTTCCCTTTTCCCTTTTCCCTTTTCCCTTTTCCCTTTTCCCTTTTCCCTTTTCCCTTTTCCCTTAAGGGGAGGGGCATACCTATCTACGATAGGAGTAGATAGATGGCTGCCCATCGTAGATAGGGATCTACTCCTATCGTAGATAGGTATGGGGGCATACCTATCTATCTACGATAGATTTCCTTCTTGACAGGGTGCTTTGCACCTTGTCCCCTATCGTAGATAGGCAAGAAGTCGATCTGAATCTTGACAAACCCTCTGGGGCATACCTATCTACGATAGGTGTAGAAAGATGGCCGCCCATCTATAGACTCCTACGGGAGATAGGCCATCTTTCTCCGATCTCTGATCTCTGATCTCTGATCTCTGATCTCTGATCTCTGATCTCTGATCTCTGATCTCTGATGGGGGTTTGTTCAAGATTCAAAAAAGATTCTCTTTTTTTTAAAAAATTAACAAAATATATATATATATAGACTTGCATATTACAAATATATGTGGTATAATATTAATACCAGGCATCAATGATGAAGCTTGATTATCTTTTAATATTTTTAAAATATTTTAAAAAAGAATAAATACTTAACATTAACTTTAACTTTAACTTTAACTTTTACTTTAACTTGTAGTAAAGTTAATATAAATATTTATACGGAGAGAATCAAAAAAATTTAATTTAATACTATGACTGCAATTTTAGAACGTCGTGAAAATACTAGCCTTTGGGCTCGTTTTTGTGAGTGGGTAACTTCAACTGAGAACCGTATCTACATCGGTTGGTTCGGTGTTATTATGATCCCAACTCTTTTAACTGCAACTTCAGTTTTCATCATCGCATTTATCGCTGCTCCTCCAGTTGATATCGATGGTATCCGTGAACCAGTTTCTGGTTCATTACTTTACGGTAACAACATCATCACTGGTGCTGTAATCCCTCTTTCTAACGCTATTGGTCTACATTTCTACCCTATCTGGGAAGCGGCTAGCTTAGACGAATGGTTATACAACGGTGGTCCTTACGAAATGATCGTATTACACTTCTTATTAGGTGTATGTTGTTACATGGGTCGTGAATGGGAATTATCTTTCCGTTTAGGTATGAGACCGTGGATTGCTGTAGCTTACTCAGCTCCAGTTGCGGCTGCTACTGCAGTTTTCTTAATTTACCCTATCGGACAAGGTTCTTTCTCTGACGGTATGCCTCTTGGTATTTCAGGAACTTTCAACTTTATGATCGTATTCCAAGCTGAACATAACATTCTTATGCACCCATTCCACATGTTAGGTGTTGCTGGTGTTTTTGGTGGTTCATTATTCTCAGCTATGCACGGTTCATTAGTTACTTCATCTTTAATTCGTGAAACAACTGAAAACGAATCAGCTAACGCTGGTTACCGTTTCGGTCAAGAAGAAGAAACTTACAATATTGTTGCCGCTCATGGTTACTTTGGTCGTTTAATCTTCCAATACGCGTCTTTCAACAACTCTCGTTCATTACACTTCTTCTTAGCTATTTGGCCAGTTGTAGGTAAACATTTGCCCTATTAATAGGTAACTATTAATTAGAATTCGTCTAAAAGGAGAATATCTTGCCAATATAATTTTATCACTTTTTACAGTCTTACAGTAAGGGACAGGGTGTAAAATTAAACTCAAGGCAATTCCTTACTAAGTTATAAAAAAATTACTAAAATAAACATTAAAATAAAACAAAGCTATTGTAAAATAGAAAACAAATTAAAAAAATGATAGAATTAATATGGAGAATAATTTTGTTACAAATAAATTTTTTTTATGCTGGAAAAGAGAAAAAAAAGGGACTGGATATTGTTATCAGAAGCCTATTCAAAACAATGGGGTCATACTATTTATAGAGTAACTGGCAAAAAAATCACTAGGAGATCTTACGTGTTGTGGTCTTGCCAAACTCACCCTAACGGAGGTACCCATACTTTTGTTATGGAGGACACAAAGTTAAAGGAGTTTTTAAAAGATGGAATATTAACTTCTTCTGAAATAAATGATTTGCTAGAAACATACCCAGGTGAACAGTTTTACGCCTCTCGTATGGATAATTATTTAAAAGAGGAAAAACCTAGAACAGAGTGTTGTCGTGAAAAACTACACAATGGTCGAAGTCTGTCTGGTTATGCTATTTTTGAAAATTTACTAGCTAGTCGTGGTTTGCACTATAAAACAATATATACTTTACTAATTAAATCAGCTGATTATGTAGGAAAACACGCTAAAGTCATGATTAAATGTGAGTCACACAACACAATTTTTGCATATTCTATGCAAAATTTAAACTATATGACTTCTTGCCCATGCCCTCAATGCAGAACAGACCCTAACCATAAAAATGGTGCTGTTGATATTGTAAAAAAACGGAATGTTGGTCGAGCTGGTCAAGTTGTTAGACATGCCAGCAAAGTAAAGAACAATAATACATGTCTTGTATCCAATTCCTCATTTGATTTGCATCATCATCACTTGGATGGTCAGGATTATTATACAGAAACTCAGCTTTTATGGGAATATAATGGGATTTGTTTATGTGGCACTGTTCATCGTGATTATCATTATAACTTTTTGAAAAATTTTTCAAAAATTGCAAAAGAATATATAACTGATGCTTCTGCAGAAGCAGAAGCAGAAACAGATATTTTCATTTTAAATGATAATACTAAAATGGATATTACTAATCCAGATTTTCAACTTGCTGGTGCTGAAGTTTCATGTTATACGTTTTTAGAATATCTAAGATTTTTAATTTTTGATATTCAAAAAAAAAACTCAACTTACGTGAATACCTTAAATGAAAAAATGGCATTAGAGTATACTTCTATGACTCAAGTCAATCCACTTCCTGCTTCACTGAGTGGAAATTTAGGTAAAATTACTTTAGAACAGCTAGAAATAACAGCAATTAAACAGTTTTGTTCTGAATACAAAGGTGAAAATTGGGGTTTATATAGAAGAAAAGACATTCCTTATGCCAATGATCAACGTTTATGGGCTAAAGTAGAGGCCTTGTATGCTAATATTACATAAAAAGACCCAAAATATTGTTTATTTAACTAAAATCTAGCAAAAAATTGGTTTAATTTGTTTATGAAATTTGTTTGATTTGTTTATAAGTAATTGAATTATAAAAAGTCTAACGACTATCCCATAGGGGAGTAGGTGCAAGCGCACCGAAACGGCGAATATCCTATTTTCCGCTTACTATCTATCGTAGATAGATGCAGCTAAAGTTTTGGACTTTAAAATAGGATAAAGATATAGTCTGATCTTTACAGAGATGTAAAGCAGGCACTTTTGCAAACTGATTTTGAATGAACATATCACCAAAATAACAAAAGTGTCGGGAGATAACTAGCGCTTATCTCTGAACATAAATGATCTGGTTCACTGCTTTAGGTATTTCAACAATGGCGTTTAACCTTAACGGGTTCAACTTCAACCAATCAGTTGTTGATTCTCAAGGTCGTGTATTAAACACTTGGGCTGATATCATCAACCGTGCTAACTTAGGTATGGAAGTTATGCACGAACGTAACGCTCACAACTTCCCTTTAGACTTAGCTTCTGTTGAAGCTCCTTCAATCAACTAATTGGAAATTATTATTAAATAATATAAAAGAGAATTTCTCTTTTATATTACATAACTCACTATTTTTTTTATTTTTAATTAAACATTGATAAACAGAACAGGTTGCTCTTCCTATTTTAATATGGACAAACCCCCCCTGAAAGGGAAAGGGGTTTTTTGTTCAAGATTAAAATAAAAACTATCTATGATAACCCTGTCTCTGCTCTATCTTAGATAAGTAAAAAGGAAATCGTAAATAGATAGGAATTTACGATGGGGGTGGAGGGGGAACAACGCTATAGCATATGGAAGAGAAGCTATCCTATAGAAGATAGATGGGGCGAGAAAGGGGAGGCTGAGCAGAGGCCATCAAGAAATATCGGACATCTAGAGGGGCTTCAATTTGGATATAATTAAAAAAAAACATATACTAAAGATTTTTTTAAAAAAAAGGGAAAAAATATTGTAAAAAATGAAAACGGAGAGAGAGGGATTCGAACCCTCGGTACAATAATTTATGTACAACGGATTAGCAATCAGCCGCTTTAGACCACTCAGCCATCTCTCCTTTTATAAAAAATTTAATTACTTCTATTATATAAAAGTAATTATCTATAATCAATCTAAAAAATAAAAATTTTTTTGATTCTTTATGTACTTGTTTTTGTTTTCTAACCAATAATATTTCTTCTTCTCCCCTCCCTTTGCGCTTTCTCTTCCCCTCCCCTTTTCCCTTTCTCTTTCCAGTTTTACTATACTTTTATAGAAAAAAGGCTTTACTTCTTCACCCCACTCCTCCTATCTTTAATTCTTAGATTCTCTGTAGAGGATTCTATAGTAGATAGATTCACTGTAGGGGATTCTTTGATTTTTTGATTCTATTTGAATTTTGAACAAACCCCTCCCTTTCCCTTAAGGGGAGGGAAAGGGAGGGGTTTGTTCAAAATTCAAATAGGAAAAGCACCCTGTCTACTGTATTCTATCGTAGATAGGCAGATAGCTCTATTGTAGATAGGTAAGAAGGAAATTGTAGATATTTGATAATTTGATTCTATCGTAGATTGAAGATAGGAGGGGTTGGGTTGGAAAGGGGAAGAGGTTTTTCCTTAAGGAGGGAAAAAAAACTTCTTAGCTAAACAGAAACCTTTTTATATATGGGTTTCTTCTTCTTCTTCCTTCGTCTTTATTTCTTTGTAGCATAAGAAGTGGGGGGCTTTTTCTTATATTTTATATAGGAAGAAAAGAATATAACTAGGAAATACAGAACTGTAAAGATAAAAAAGGGAAGGAAGCTCCAACCTTTGCTTTTGCCTTAGAACCTTACTAGGCTTTTAGGCAAAAGCAAAGGTTGGAGCTTCCTTCCATTGTGTAACAACTCTTTTATCTTTTATTATGTCTTATAGAAGAATATATCAACCTCTTTCCTACTGAAGATAAATAGTATTTATTTTTGCCTTTTTTTTTTACAAGAGTTTTGCAAATAAAGGGCATACCTATATAAGATAAGAGTAGAAATATGTTTTACCTACCTACAATTTCCTTCTTACCTATCTTCGATAGCTATCTACGATAGAGCTATCTGCCTATCTACAATAGGTTACAGTAGACAGGATGCTCTCTTCTGTACAGAATCGTAGAATTGCCTATGGGGGAATCGTAGAATCGTAGAATCGTAGAATCATAGAATCGTAGAATCACCGTAGGGGAATCGTAGAATCAGAGATAAGACTTCTCCCCCTTTTCCCCATTTCCCACTTTTTTATATCTTCTATAAAGCTATCATAGATAGGTATGGGGGTTTGTTCAAGATTCAAATAAAAGTGGGAGAGAAAGATATGAATCTTATCGAAGGGCCCCCTTTTCCCATTTCCTCTTTCCCCTTTAGGGAGGAAGGGAGGGAAGAGAGGGAGGGAGTATTGTAGAAAGACAGCTACTTATCTACGATTCAAATAGATAGGTAAGTTATCTATCTACGAGGGGGGTGTTAAGAAAGGCAAAGCAAAAGTGAAAATGTATAGGGAGCAACCCTTTCTTAAGTAGGAAGCCCAACTAAAAAATTAGAAATTGGTTAAAAGTTATGAAAGCTGGCCTGACATTACAGTAATACTTTTTTCTAAATTTTTATTACGACGTAATGGTCGTGTAACTAATTCTAAAATATCTTTTGCATTTGTAAATCCATGAATTTGAGCAAATGTAAATTCAACAGACCATTTAGTTGTAATACCACGAGCTTCTAATGGATTAGCATGAGCCATTCCTGTAATTACTAAATCAGGTTGTAATTCTTTAATACGTTGAATTTGATAATAATTATCTGGTTTTTCAACAATACGTGGGCAATTTACATTCATTTCATAACAAGTTTTTTCTAATAAAGCTAATTCAGCTGCTTGGAATCGTTTGTCCATATAAGGAATACCAATTTCATAAACAATCATTCCACATCTAATTAAAAAACGTGCAAGTGAAATTTCTAATAAATTATCTCCCATAAAAAAAACAGATTTTCCTTTTAGAATATTTAAATATTCTGTTGATTCTCTCAAAGTTTTCCAAACTTGTTGTTCACGTTCATCTAAACCAGATGGTTTAATACCAAAAACACTACAAATTTTTTCAATCCAAGCACGAGTACCATCAGGACCAATTGGAAAAGGAGCTGAAATTAATTTACATTTACGACGACGCATTAAAGTTGTTGCTGTACGGCTTAAAAATGGATTAATTCCACAAACATATACATCTTCACCTAATGCAGGTAAATCTGCATAACGTGTTGCTGGTAACCAACCAGAAACTTCAATACCTTGTCTTTTTAATTCTAATTCTAATTGGTTTGCAATTGTGCTTGGTAATGACCCAAATAATACTAATTTATTTTTAACTAACAACTCACTTCCCGTAGGAACCGTAGGAAGCAATGTATTTTCATCACTTCGATCCGTAGGAACCTTACCACTTACCACTGCTTTCGCAGAGTGAAGGAGTGGATCAATAACAGGTGAAGAAGTGAAATTAGAACTAGGACAATGAGCAACCATAGCAGCTAAAACAGTATCCTCCCCCTGTGTAAAAGCATAATCCAAACCGTTGGCACGTGCTACTACAATTGGAATACCAATTTCAGCTTCTAAAATAGGTGCCATGCCTTCTAAATCCATTTTAATAATTTCAGTAGTACAAGTTCCAATCCAAACAATAACACTAGGATTACGGTCTTGTTTAATTTGTATACATAATCTTTTTAATTCTTTATAATCATTTAATTGAGCAGAGATATCACTTTCCTCTAATTCTGCCATTGCATAACGAGGTTCTGCAAAAATCATTACACCTAATGCATTTTGTAAGAAATAACCACATGTTTTTGTTCCAATAACTAAAAAAAAACTATCCTCAATTTTTTGGTATAACCATGATACACAACTAATTGGACAAAAAGTATGATAATTACCTGTTTCACATTCAAAAACTAATTCTCCATTTTCTTTACTCGATTTTTCTTGCACAACTCTCTTGCCCTGATTATCCATTTCTTGAAAATTGCTTATGCCAGGAGAAGAAGGAGTTTCTAATATATTAGGCATTGCTAAAGTTGAAATTGCTAATGCTCCTTCTTTGTTCTTAGAAAGGGGAGAAGTGGCTTGTGACTTTGTAGCATTTGTTGTAATTAGTATTTGTTTAGTATTTGATTTTCTATTTGTTGTTGTACTACAACAGGCTTTTCCAAAGTTAACTGTTAATTTTGCTGTATAAAATAAAGAGGCCTCTACTTTATTATTTTTATTAGGCACAAAAAACGATTTTACAGATACATCTCTTCCCTTTCCGTACAGAGCAACGCTATCCCCTCCTTTCACTCCATTCCACAAAGTGGGAAGTGGTAAGCTATAAAGAGGTCCATTTTGCTGGAAACGGGGGAAAGGAGAGCAAGCTAATGAATATTGAAAAGAATTTTTTAACATTTTGTAATAAAATTTAGACGTTTGTTCTTCTTCCTTTTCCCTTCAATCCCAAAGAGAAGAAGAGCAAAGCAAAAAAGTAAATCGCCAAAAAAACATAAAATTTAGAGAGAACCACAAATAGAAAGACGTCGTAGTCTTTGATAGATACAATAGTAACAGTCTTAGTTACTTTTTAATTAAATTTAATTATGTAGTTATAAAACTGTATAATTTTGTACTTATTAATCTATAGTTACATAATTATGTTGTTTTTTACATAATTATGGAATTCTTTATTATAAGTATATCGTTATTTACTTTATTATGTAATTACTCTTGCTCTTTTTATATATAAGAAAAAGTTGCTTATTCCCTAACCCCTTCTTCCTATATTCTGAAGGAGGCAAGTTTTCTTTGTTTATCCCTTTGCTTTTTCCCTTTAAGAAGAAAGAAGAATTTAAATACGTTCCTTCAATTTTGTCCTAGGGATCAATTTACCTCCTAAAAGAACAGATTGCCCTCTGCAAAATATATGCTGTTTATCTCTGTCAGGGCACCAGAGCTCACTAACAGAGAGGGACAAGCCAGAGGTCTGATACCAGCTCCCGGTAGGTAGTGGCCATCCTCCTGCCTTGTTTCAACCCGTAGAAGACCGCTCCTTTCTTAGATAGGACAGCTTTTCATTCTTGCTACACTAAAAAAGCGACTTATCATCCCTTTTCGTATTGCCCCATATGGAGCGAAGAAAGTAACGTAGATAGGGAATCCTATAGCATTGCTCCTATCGTAGATAGTATCGTAGATAAAAATACGTACAGAGAAGCTATAAAAGAATAGCGCACCTTTCTACGATAGGAAAGCCATTTCTTATATATTTGATAGTACAGCTCCTATCTTCTATAGTACAACTCCTATCTTTGATAGGACAGCGCCGTTCTTTTCTTAAAGCCCCATCATAGATAGATGGCCTACCTATATACAATTTCCTTCTTACCTATTTTCGATAGGGCTATCTACTTATCTGCTATAGGGTACAGTAAAAATTATCTACGATAACCTTGCTATCTATGATAGATAGGGATTGACTTCTATCGTAGATAGGTATGGGGGCCTCGTAGATAGATAGCTGGCCATCGTAGATAGGATGGGATTGACTTTTATTTGAATCTTGAACAAACCCCTCCTCTGTTATCTACAATGGGGAGGGTTTGTTAAGATTCAGATCTCCTTTTTCCCTATCTTCGATTCTATCGTAGATAGATCTTCGATAGGGGACAAGGTGCTTTTCTGTATCGTAGATAGGAACCCTGTCTACTGTACCCTAGCGCAGATAGGCAGATAGCTCTATTGTAGATAGGTAAGAAGGAAATTGATCTACTATAGATAGGTATGGGGTTTGTTCAAGATACAAATAGGAAGCAAAGCGGTGGGGTGTCCATTGAGCCCCTGCGCTCTATCAATTTTCTTGTAATATTGAAGCAAAAGTGGGAAAAGTAAGAGGAGGCTCTACACATTGTAGGATACTATGCCATACTATCTACGACAGGAGCAAAGCCATAAAGCGATCCCACCCCTCCTATCTTAGATCGGAAAGCTTTGCTCCTGTCGTAGATAGTATGGCATAACCTTCTATAGCAGATAAGTTTACGTACTGTCCCCTCTCGAAGATAGACAAAGCTATCCGAGCATAGCAAGGAGGAGTTTAAACCTCCTCCTGCTTTTTCCAATTTTTTCTCCGTTTTTTTCTTTGCTCCGTATGGAGCAATACGATAGGGAGGAGCGAGGCTATCTTATCGAAGATAGAAGGGGCTTCCTACAGTAGGGGGAACGTATAAAAGAAGCAGGAACATATAAAGATGCAATACGAATAAAATAGTGGGAATTCTATTGAAGAAAGTCCTTTGGAGGGAAGAGATAAAGCTATAAAGAGGAGGGCCCCCATCCTTTTTTACCTTTTCCCTTCAAGAGGATTTAGAGGAACCTCCCTCCCCTCGATGTTCCCTGCCTTATTAGTGCAAAGCGCACACCTTCTTTTTGCTTTTTGCTTTTTGCTTTTTGCTTTTTGCTTTTTGCTTTTTGCTTTTTGCTTTTTGTAGGAAGGTAAGAAGCGTTTTACACTTTGCCTCCTACTGAAGCAAATACAAAAAGAAAAAAGAAACAGTCCTCTGAAGAAAAGGTGCAGCAGATCTTAATTTTGCTGGAGGTGCAAAGTTTTATTTGTTTCCCCTTTCCTTTCTCTCTTAAGGGAGTCCCTTCCCTCAGAAGGAACGCTTTATTGCAAAGTATAAAGTAAAGGGTGGCGCTTTCCCTCTGTATTGAATAAAAGAACAGAACAGGAAGGGAGCAAAGAAGGAAGAGGCCTCCTACAGGGGACTTCACTCCGTGAAGTGGTGGTTACATAATTCTTTCTGTAAAAAATTTGGAAGCACATTTTTGTGAGAGGGGGCAAAATAAATTTTTATTAAAAAACTTTAGTTTTTTGTAAATTTAAAAATAGTGAACCTAAATTTTGAAAACCTAGTGATAAAGCCTCACGTGGATGTAAACTCCCGTTTGTCCAAATTTCTATAACAATATTATGAAGAGAATTTTGTTTCTTTAATGGATGTAAATAACTAGATAATTCTTGTATTTCAGATTTTGTGAATGTTCCCTCTAAATGGGGAAGACTTTTCCTGTTTAGAGAAAGTTCTGTTTGTAAGTGCTCTGGGTCTGTTTCTTTGGTGATACTATCCAGTAAAAAAGGAAAATTCTTTTTTAAATAATGACTACTTTCAATTAAAGAAGAAATATTATTCATGAAATTCAAATTATTATTAAAATCATTTGTTATGTGATTATCAAAATCTTCAATTACGTAAGAAACTTTTGTAACAGGATTAAAAATACAATCCAAATTTAATGGTTTACTTTCCTGCATGCTCTTGCCTTTAAACATTAAAGTCTGTCTGCGTGTTGCAAAACTCATGGTTCTATAGCCTTCGTTTTGCGTTGAAGTCCCTAAAGAGGACTTTCCTTCTTTTGCAAAACTATAAAGCGATTCCCCTTGATGGTTACCTTCTGTTTGTTGCGTTTCAAAGGAACCCTTAAAGGGGAAAAGTGAAGGTACAGAAGCTTGATGGCTGTTATAAAGTGATCCTTCCGCTTTATCACGTTGCGAAAGGACTGAAGGAGAAACCATTGAGGGGGCTTTAAGTCCTTTATACCCTCTAGGAGAAGACGAATCCCTGCGCAGTAAAGAGAAGGCAGTTGTTTGGCCCAACCCTTTTAAACCAGAGGACCTGTTTTTTGAATAAAAAGGTTCTAAAAGGGAATTCTTAAGAACTCCACTACTTTTAAGTTCGTTTAAAAGATTTGTACGTTTAGTTATGAATGTATTATCTATAAGAGATGCACTACTTTTTTGAATAAGGTATCCTTTACCCTCCATAATAATAAAGGTCATACTTAAAAACCCATCTTCTGCTAACGTTGCAATATATTGATCTGGATCTACACATTGAATTAAGGGAGGAAGTTTTAAATCCCTTGCACGTATAACACCAGGACCTTTTACTTTTAAATAACCTACAACTGGTTTTTTGGGGCCTTTTTTAAAAGAGTTTAAAAGACTGGTCCCTTGATAGTCAGGGCGTTGGGCACTTTGGACTACTAAGTCATGAGCTAAGCTAGGGCTGACAGTGGCCACACCAGGCCATTGAGCAAAAGAGAAAACAATTTCTTTTAAATTTAAAAGTAAATCTAAAACAGATTCCCTCATTCCTGGTAAAGTACTATATTCATGAGAAACATTTTCTATTGTAACAGATATTATACCTAGACCAGGACATTCTGATAATAATGTACGTCTTAAAGCGTTTGCTACAGTTAAACTTTGTGCAGCATCAAATACACCTAAATTAAAGCATCCATAAAAACTTCGATTATTTTCAATTCGAGATTCTTTACATGAAATAAAAACATTATTCATAGTTACATGTTTACACTCCTTCCCTTTCCCCTTTAGGGAAAAAAGGAACGTAAAAGTTGTTTCTAAATTTTAGAATCGTAAAAATAAAATTTTTTTATTTTTTTGAGTAGCTTGATCCTCTTAAAGCAAAGCAGTCACATATCCTTCAATTTGACTCCTTATTATTTTTATGTGTTCCCCCTACCAAAGATAGATAGAGGTCTCTTTTCTATCTGTAGAAGATCACTTTTTCTTTATTTTTTTAACCCTTAGGAGACCACACTCCTCCTATAGAACAATCTAAGATAGGAGGTGTTGTGGCTGTAAGAAAGGAACATATGAAGATGTGATATTATCTACAATAGGAGAAACTGTCTATTGAAGATCAAAGATAGGAGGGGCTTCCAATTTGAATCTTTAACAAACCCCCCATATTTATCTATCATAGATAGATTTCCTTCTTACCTATCTCCGATTCTATCGTAGATAGATAGAGCTATCTATCGTAGATAGATTTCCTTCTTACCAATCTACGATAGAGCTATCTACGATCTACGATCTACGATCTACGATCTACGATCTACGATCTACGATCTACGATCTACGATCTACGATAGACAGGGTGCTCTTCCGTATCGTAGATAGGAACCTTGTCCCTTATCGAAGAATCAAAGAATTGAAGAATCGAAGATAGGCAAGAAGGAGATCTGAATCTGAACAAACCCTTCCCCTTCCCCTTCCCCTTTCCCTTAAGAAGAAGGGGAAGGGGAAGGGGAAGGGGAAGGGTTTGTTCAAGATTCAAATAGACAGGGTGCTTTTCCTTTGTACGTAATCTATCGTAAATAGTTCTTACTGTACTCTATCACAGATAGGTAAATAGCTTTATTGAAGATAGGTAAGAAGGAAATCGTCTATAGGTAGGGGAGGAGGGAAGTCTTTCTTATAGCAGAGCAGAGATAAGGGACAGTAAAGTGATAAAATAAGTCTGTAAAGAGTCCTTCTCTCCTTATCGTTGTTGCTTCTTAGGAGGCAAAAATGTACTACCTACCGAAAGTAAGAAGAAGGGGGGAAGGGTTTTCTTCAAAAATTTGATTACGGAACAAAAGTGTGTTAGTTTTTTTTTTAGATTCTTTGTTACGACACATAAAAAAAAATAAGAAGGCAGTGCAGCAAAATAACTCACTTAATAATCAAAGGATAGGCCCCTTTATTTTAATAAAACCTAAATAAGGAAAAAGCAAGCCACCAACCTAAAATATGTTTTTGACTATACCAAGTTTATTCAATTTTTATTTTTAAACTCATAGTTTAAATACTATACTATAAAAAAAAAGTACTACCTTGTTTTAACATGATATAACCTCTTCTTTTTCTTTTGCCTGCTACTAGATTTGAACTAGTGACAATCAGCTTATGAAACGGACGCTCTAACCAACTGAGCTAAGCAGGCTTATATAATTCAATACTATAATATTTTTAGTAATTTGTCAATACTATTTTAATAAGTACTCTCCTCTCCCTACTAAAGCCCCCTAAAAAAGGGAAGGGGCCCTTCGCTTTATAGCTTCCCTTCTTCCTACCAAAGATAAGTAGGATTTGTGGAGCTTCCTACGTTAAGAAAGGGAAATGAATGGGCTGGGCCCCTCTTTAGAAGGTGGCACGCCCTCTCCTTTTCCCACTTTTGGGAGGAATAAAAGGCTTCGCTGGCCAAAGATTCACTTTACTGTACCCTATTAAAGAAAGGCTTAAAGCTACCCCTCCTTTCTTAGTTAACATTATCATAGCCCTACTCCTCCTATCTTAGATTCTTCTATAGGATATATTATCCTCTATACTGCCCCCAATAGAAGATAGGCATCGTTTCTTATTGCAAATAGATTGACATTCCATACGAAGGAGCAGAGCCTCCTCCCTTTTGCTTTGCAATAAAGCGGATTGCTTTTCCCACTTTTACTTCAATTCCCACTTTTACTTCAATTTTCTACAATTCCGTATGGAGGAAGAGCAACCTTTTTATTTGAATCTGGTTATTTGAATCTGGAACAAACCCCCATTGTAGATCCCTATCTTTCGTAGATAGATGGGCAGCCATCTATCTATGATGCCCTCCTCTTAAAGGGAAGGGGAAGGGTTTGTCAAGATTCAGATCTCCTTCTTACCTATCTACGATAAAGCTATATATAGTAGATAGATATGCAGGGTTCCTATCTATCTACGATAGATTCCTATTTATGATAGTTGCTATCTACGATAAAGCGCAGGAACTATCTACGATAGGAAGAGCACCCTGTTTATTTGAATCTTGAACAACCCCCTATCGGAGATTGGAGATCTATCTACGATAGATAGATGGCCTATCTCGCCGTAGAAGTAGATAGATGGGCGGCCATAGAGCCCCCATACCTATCTATGATAGGAGTAGATCTCTCCTTATCAAAGATAGCTTTGCGATAAAGCTTTCCTATTAAAGATAGCAAGGGATCACTTTGCTTTCTCTGTACGGAACAGTAGGCCATCTTTCGACTCCTATCTACGATAGGTATGCCCCATTTGTCAAGATTCAAATAGGAAGAGCACCCTGTCTACTTTATTCTATCACAGATAGGTCGATAGCTCTATCAAAAATTGGTAAGAATGAAATTGTAGATAGTTCTGCGCACAGTAGGAAGCCACAAGCTATATAGTAGGAAGCAAATAAAGTGAAATATTAAATGGGTTGGGTAAAAAGAACTAAAAAGGGCCAACTCAATTTAAAAAACTGTGTAATATCACCTTTTTTTCATTTAAAAAATAATAAAAAATGTTTGATTAAAGTAATAAAAAAAAAAAATAAAAAATATTTTTTCAAATAAATTAAAAGTTGAAAACTATATGAATTATTAATTAATTGCCAATTTATAAATCTATAGATTATAGATTTATAAATTGATAGTTTGGTAGATCTACAATCTATAGATCTACAAGATTATATATTATAAATTATAGATTACCACCACGTAATGATAATAAAACTACAACAAGCGGACCTGCTGCTACGACTAGAAGTAAAGAACCTAATTGAAAAACTAATTCGATATTCATATTTTGTATATTATATTGTTTATAAGATAAATAATCTAAAAGTGCTATTTCTAAGATTGCATCACTATAAGTGTCATAATGAGCATAAAGGATTAAATTTTAGATCTCTGGGATTTATAAGCGCTACTTGCTTTTCCCAAATGATAAAAAAGAGAAGAAACTTAATAAAAATTACCTTTATAGTAAAACTCTAAATTAAAGCAAAGGCAAAGGTAAACCAGTTAATGCATTAACAAAAAAAGCAAAGTCAATAGAGGCAAAAAGGACAAAATTGTATGAAATTTTATTTCAAAGAACTTTGCTACATAAATTTAAATTTTTATAAAGATATATAATTATATAATTATATAATAACAATATAATTATATGTTAGAAATAATTATCCTGCTCTTTCCTGTTATTTTTTTAATCTTGACAAGCATTGCCTTTTTTTTATAATTTTCCATAGAAAACTATATCTCTCTTCTTTCTACCAAAGATAAATAAATTTTATTTTTTAGTGTCCTACCAAAATATATTTTTTAGTATCCTACCAAAGGTAAGTCTAATTTTTTTTTAGCTTAGGAAATAAATAGTAGGAATTTTTCTTCTGCTACACAGTTTTTTTTAGCGCTTTTCTCTTTCCCTTCTCTGGAAGAGTTTTTTGAAACACTGGATAAATCAATTTTTATCCTATTCTCCTATTCCCCTATTATTCAAAGAGAAAGCACTTTTCAGGAACAGCCATATAAAAAAGAGTAAGCTTCTTCAAAGTCCAAGAATGTTTTTTGTGCAAGGATGTTTTTTCTTTGCTCTTTTTTATATTTATATGAAGGCTTGAAACAATAAAAGGCAGCTTTTTATTATTTTTGTGCGCCCTTCCTACCGAAGGACTACCGAAGGACTACCGAAGGACTACCGAAGGACTACCGAAGGACTACCGAAGGACTACCGAAGGACTACCGAAGGACTACCGAAGGACTACCGAA
>Ga0105044_10004412_pt1 | contig 19335 bp, 19 predicted proteins | sample MAT01_FD_78092 | JGI IMG/M metagenome (GOLD analysis project Ga0105044, IMG submission 78092) | Freshwater microbial communities from Lake Fryxell liftoff mats and glacier meltwater in Antarctica - MAT-01 | ecosystem: Environmental > Aquatic > Freshwater > Ice > Liftoff microbial mat | place...
ACCGGTGGTGAGCACGCCGCCGGCGAGCACGGCGGCGATGACGACCAGGGCTCGATGGGAGGTGCGCATGCGGGAATCCTCTCGTAGCGGGGTTCAGTTCAGGTGGACGACGACGGGCAGGCCCGTGTCGTTGGGATTGTCGTTGTTGCCGAGCTCGCCGTTGCTGTTGTCGCCCCAGCAGCGGACCTGGCCGTTGGCCAGCACGGCGCAGGTGTGGGAGTCGCCCGGGCCGAGGGTGGTGGCGTTCTTCAAGGGGGCGGTGTCGACCGGGTTGCGGGTGACGGTCGGCAGGTCCCGGTTGAGCACCGTGGTGTCGCCCACCTCGCCGTCCTGGTTGTCGCCCCAACACCGCACCTGGCCGCCGGTGACCCGGGCGCAGGTCGCATTGCTGCCCAGCTCGATCTGGAGCACGCCGGTGAGCGGGCCACTGTCGGCGGGGTTGCGGACGACACGGGGGACCAGGCTGTCGGTGAGCGTGTCGTTGCCGAGCTGGCCGAAGACGCTGTTGTCGCCCCAGCAGCGGGCCTGGCCGGTGGTCAGGCGGGCACAACTGTGGTCGCTCAAGTCGGCCGCGACCTCGACGACACCGGTGAGGGTGCCCCCGCCGTTCGTGCCCCGCACGACCCTCGGGCTCAAGCGGTCGGTGGTGCTGTTGTCCCCGACCTGGCCCTCGTCGTTCTCGCCCCAGCAGCGGGCCTGACCGGAGGTGAGGACGGCGCAGGTGTGCGCGGCGCCGGCATCGATCCCGAGCACGCCGGTGAGGGTGCCCACCCCGCCGACGCCCTTGACCGTCCTCGGCGTGTCGGCGTCCGTCGTCGAACCGATGCCCAGCTGCCCTGAGAGGTTGTCCCCCCAGCATCGGGCCTGGTTCGCGATCAGCCGCGCGCACGTGTGGCCCTGGCCCGTGGTGATGGCGACGATCCCGGTGAGGGGGGCGGTCCCCGCGGCGTTGAGCACCACGACCGGGAGGGGCCGGGTGACCAGGGAGTCGTCGCCGAGCTGGCCGTTGCTGTTGTCGCCCCAGCAACGGGCCTGACCGTTGCCGAGCCGGGCGCAGGTGTGGCCAAAGCCCGCGCTGATCTGGGTGACGCCGGTGAGTGGGCCCCCGCCGGCGAGGTTGAGCACGGGCACCGGGGCCTCGGTGTCGACGCCCAGGTCGTCGTTGCCGAGCTGGCCGGAGCCGTTGTCGCCCCAGCAGCGGACCTGGCCGGTCGACAGGCGGGCACAGGAGTAGTCGTCACCGCTGTCCACGCTGGTGGCCTGGGTGAGGGCGGCCTCGGTCTGGGCCCCGGTCGGTGCGCTGAGGACAGCAAGGGCCGTGACGATGAGGATCGCGGCGACGAGGATGCGCTTCATGGAGGTCGTCCCCTGTTCGGCGGAGTGGCCCTTCCCGCTCGCCATCATGGCTGATCCTGACGGGCTTGTCAGTAGGAACATCCGTCGTGCGGGGAGTCGGGTGCAGGCCGCTGCCTGTCCTTTTCGGCGCGTCGCGCGCGACACTGGAGCCCGGTCGGGGGGCCACAGGACATCATGAACATCCTCGGGATCAGCGCGTTCTACCATGACGCCGCTGCCGCGCTCGTGCGCGACGGCGAGTTGGTCGCGGCCGCCCAGGAGGAGCGCTTCACCCGCATCAAGCACGATGCCGCCTTCCCGGCCCACGCCGTTCGCTACTGCCTGGACCACGCCGGGGTGGCCACTGACGGTGTGGACGCCGTGGTCTTCTACGAGAAGCCGCTGACCCACTTCGTCCGGCTCCTGCGCACGTACTTCGGCACGGCGCCGCAGGGCTTCGCCTCCTTCCACCGGGCGATGCCGATCTGGTTGCGGGAGAAGTTGTGGATCGGCCAGCGCATCGAGGCCGAACTGGCCGCCCTCGGCTACGACCGGCCCGGGGACCTCTGGTACGCCGAGCACCACGAGAGCCATGCCGCGTCGGCCTTCTACCCGTCGCCGTTCGAGTCCGCGGCCGTCCTGACCTTCGACGGGGTGGGGGAGTGGGCCACCTCGAGCATCGGCATCGGCCGGGGCCACGACATCGAGATGGTCCGCCAGTTGAACTTCCCGAACTCGCTGGGCCTGCTGTACTCGGCCTTCACCTACTACTGCGGCTTCCGGGTCAACTCCGGCGAGTACAAGCTGATGGGCCTGGCCCCCTACGGCGAGCCCCGCTTCGTCGACGCCATCCTCGAGCACCTCATCGACCTCCACGAGGACGGCTCGTTCACGGTCAACCGGAAGTACTTCGGGTACCTGGCGACGCTGCGCATGACCAACGGCCGCTTCGACGAGGTGTTCGGCGGCCCGCCCCGGGCCCCGGAGTCGGACCTGACCCGACGGGAGATGGACCTGGCCCGGTCCATCCAGTTCGTGACCGAGGAGATCGTCCTGCGCATGGCCCGCACGGCGGCGAGCCTGACCGGCGAGCGCCGGGCGGTGCTGGCCGGCGGCGTGGCCCTCAACTGCGTGGCCAACGGCCGCCTGCTGCGGGAAGGCCCTTTTGACGACCTGTGGATCCAACCCGCCTCCGGGGACGCCGGTGGTGCGGTCGGGGCCGCCCTCTGGGGATGGCACCAGGTGCTGGGCCACGAGCGCAAGGTCGTCACCCCCGACGCGATGGCCGGCGCCTTCCTCGGACCTTCGTGGACCACCGACCAGATCGCGGCCTGGCTCGACGAGCAGGGCTACCCGTACCGCCGGGTCTCCCGGGAGGAGCGGGGTGAGGTCGTGGCCGGGCACGTCGCCCGGGGCGAGGTCGTCGGCCTGTTCCTGGGCCGGATGGAGTTCGGACCGCGGGCCCTCGGGCACCGCTCGATCATCGGCGATCCCCGGTCACCGGAGATGCAGTCGGTCCTCAACCTGAAGATCAAGTACCGCGAGTCGTTCCGGCCATTCGCCCCCGCCGTGCTCGAGGAGCGGGTGGCCGACTACTTCGACCACAAGGGCCCCTCGCCCTACATGCTGATCGTGGCCGACGTCCGCGAGGACCGCTGGGTCGACGCGGCCGCCCCTCCGGAGGACCTGCGGGAGTGGGTCAACCAGGTCCGGTCGGACCTGCCGGCCATCACCCACGTCGACCACTCGGCCCGACTGCAGACCGTCGACGCCGAGCGCAACCCCGAGTTCCACGAGATCCTCACCGCCTTCGAGGCCCTCACCGGTTGCGCTGTGCTCATCAACACCTCGTTCAACGTCCGGGGCGAGCCCATCGTGGGCACCCCCGAGGACGCCTACCGCTGCTTCCGCCGTACCGAGATGGACACGCTGGTCCTCGAGGACCTCGTGCTGTCGGAGGCCGACCAGCCCGAGTGGGCCGAGGGGTCCGAGTGGACCCGCGAGTTCACCCTCGACTGATGGCGACCGGATCCACCACCAGGTTCCTGCGCCACGCCGGCCTCCTGGCCCGTGACGTCGTCGGGTACTCGGTGCACAACCGGGCCTGGTGGCTCCTGCCGGTGATGGCCGTGCTCGTCGTGGTCATCGGCCTGATCGTCGTGGGTCAGGCCGCGGCCCCCTACACGCTCTACACGTTGTTCTGAGCCGCCACCGCGATGACACAGGCGTGGCCCCGACCGGGGACGGCGCGGGACACCGTTCGGCCCCCCGTCGCCGGGGACGACTCCTCTGGGTCGTGGGCCTGGTGACCGCGTTGCTGGTGGCCGACGTCGTCGCGGGCACACTCCTCGCCAACCCGGCCCAGGAGGTGCCGGCCCCCCTGGACGCCGAGGCCGGTCTCGACGGGATCGCCGCGCTGGCCGGCCTCGACTACGCCCCGGAGCTCTTCCGGGAGCAGTTCGTCCAGGGCGAGGGCCGCTATGACGCGCTGCTGGGCTGGCGGATGGAGGACACCGCGGGCGAGTACCTGAACATCGTCGAGGGGGAGCGGGTCACCCGGACGACGACCGCCCCGAGGGAGCCTCGGGTGGTCTGGTTCTTCGGCGGTTCGACCATGTACGGCTTCGGCCAGCGCGACGAGCACACGATCCCATCGGAGTTGGTGGCGTTGGCGGAGGGCGAGGGGATCGCCCTCGATGCCCACAACTTCGGCGCCCAGGCCTACGTGAACTGGCAAGGGGTCTCGCGGTTCGCCGACCTCCTGACCGATCGGCCGGCGCCGGACCTGGCCGTGTTCTACGACGGCTACAACGACCTCTCGCTGCAGTTCGTCGACGGGCCCGTGCGCCAGCCGAGCCATGCCCTGGCCCGGGTGCACCGTGAGCGCCTGGTCGCGTCCTCGGCCACCGACGGGTCCACGACCGCCGGCGACATCCGCAGGTGGTGGGCGGACCACAGCGCGACGGTGAACCTCTGGCATCGTGTCAGCGACCGGTTCGGCGGCGACGGGGCGGAGCTGCGCCTGACCGAGGCCGAGCCGTCGTTGGTGCCCGACGCCGTCGATCCCGACGCGGTCACGGGCGCCGCGGTCGACCTGCTGCGGCGGGGTCGGGACCTGGCTTCCGGGGTGGCTGGGGCCTACGGGGTCGAGGTCCAGTTCTGGTTCCAGCCGACGATCTACACGAAGGAGCCGGTGCCCGGCGAGGTCGAGGTGCTGGAACGCGTAGCGGTGCGGACGCCCGACTGGGTGCCCGTGACCCAGGCCGTCCGGGACCGGCTCCCCGCCGACGTGGTCGACCTGGCCGATGTGCTCGACGACCACCCGGATCCGCTGTTCTGGGACGCCGTGCACACCAACGAGACCGGGGCGCGCCTGATCGCCGAAGCGGCCTGGCCCGCGCTGCGGTCCGCCCTGGCCGGGCAGGCACAACCGTGACGCCAGAGGTGGACCGGGGAGCGACCGCCGTCTGGCCGTTGCCGCCCGTGGACGAGGCCGTCCCTTCGGGCCCGACCGTTGCCTCGGTGCTGCTCCGGGCCGCCCCTGCCCTCGTGCTGGCCCTGCTGTTGGGTTGGTGGCTCGAGCCCTGGGTCGGCGTCGCCATCGTCGTGGCCGCGGCCGTGCTGACCCTGGTGTCGCTGCTGTCACCGACCGCGGCCCGGGGCATCGACCGGGCGTTCGCAGCCGTGAGCCACGGCGTGGGCCGGGGGCTGAGCGCCGTGGTCTTGACCGTGGTCTTCGTCGTCATGTTCGTGCCCGTGGGGCTCGTCCGCCGCGTCCTCCGCAAGGACCTGCTGGCCACCGGCGCGGCGGCGTCGGGCACGACCTGGCTGACGCGGTGGGGCTGGCGGGACCGTCGCCTGCCGGAGCGCAGCTATGCCAGCGAGCGGGACCTCCTCGGCGGCCGTCGGGCCGGTCGGCTCCTGTGGGGCGTCGGCCTCGTCGTCGCGCTCGTCGCCGTCGACGCCAGCGTGGGCACCGTGCTGGTCGATCCCCCCGCGGCCTCGACCCCGCCTCCGGTCGCGGAGGGCAGCGGCGAGGCCGCGGCCATCCCGGCGCTGGCGGGCCTCGACTACGTCCCTCAGCTCTTCGCCGAGCAGTTCGCGGCGGAGTCGGGCCAGTACGACGCCCTCCTGGGCTGGCGCCTGGAGGACAGCGACGGCGAGTACCTGAACATCGTGGGGGAGGAGCGGGTCTCGGCCACCTCGGCGGCGGCGACCGATGACCCCGTCGTGGTCTGGTTCTTCGGTGGCTCGGCCATGTACGGCTTCGGGCAGCGGGACGAGCACACGATCCCCTCCGAGCTGGTCGCGCTGGCCGAGGCCGACGGCGTCGCCCTCGAGGCCCACAACTTCGGCACGCCGGCGTACGTGAACTGGCAGGGCCTCTCGCTCTTCAACCAGCTGCTCACCGAACGGGAGGCCCCGGACCTGGCCGTGTTCTACGACGGCTACAACGACCTGTCGATGCAACTGGTCGACGGTCCGGTCACCGAGCCCAGCCACGTCCTGGCCCGGGTCCAGGAACAGCAGCTCACCGCCCCGGCGGCCACCGTCGACCGAACCTCCGTCCAGGACATCGGTGGTTGGTGGGCCGACCACAGCGGCGTCACCAACCTCTACCGCCGGGTCCGGGACCGGTTCGAGGACGACGGGCCCGAGGTCCAGCTCACGGAGGCGGAGGCCTCCGCGGTCCCCGCCGACGTCGACGTCGACGCGACCGCCGACGCCACGGCCGACCTGCTGGCGCGGGGCCGGGAGCTCACCGCCGCAGTGGGGGAGGCCTACGGCGTCGACGTCCAGTTCTGGTTCCAGCCCACGCTCTACACCAAGGGCCCGGTCGAGGGCGAGGGTCAGCTGCCGGGTCGGGCCGCCAACCGCACCCCGGCCTGGATCCCGACCATCGCCGCCCTTCGCGCCGGGTTTCCGGCCGAGGTCGTGGACCTGGCCGACGCCCTCGACGGCTACCCGGACCCCCTCTTCTGGGACACCGTCCACACCAACGAGACCGGGGCCCGGCTCGTGGCCGAGGCCGCCTGGCCGGCGCTGCTGGCCGATCTGACGGAAATGACATAGAACGCTGCATACGAAGTGGCCGTCGATGTGTACCCTCACGAGGTGCGCACCACCATCGAGATCGACGACGACCTGCTGGCGGAGGCCCAGGAACTGGCGGGTACGGACACCAAGCGGGCCACGATCGAGTACGCCCTGCGGGAGCTGGTGCGCCGCAACGAGCGTCTCAAGATGCTCGACCTCGAGGGTGAGATCCAGTGGGAGGGCGATCTCCAGGCCATGCGGGCCACGCGGACCTTCCCCCGGTGATCGCCGTCGACACCAGTGTCTGGATCAACTACTTCGGTGGCCGGCCGACACCGTCGGTCGTCGAGCTCCGGCGCCTGTTGGCCCAAGACCTACGTCCGGCCTTGACGGACCTCGTTCTCACCGAGCTCCTCCAGGGCGTGCGCTCCGATCGTGATCGCGACCGGCTCGAGCGGCGGCTCTCCTACTTCCCCGTCCTCCGTCTCGGCCATCTCACCGACTTCCGGCGTTCCGCCGACCTGTATCGCCACGCCCGCCGTCAGGGCATCACGATCCGGTCGACCGTGGACTGTCTCATCGCCTCGGTCTGCATCCGCGAGGCGGTGCCGATCCTCCACGACGACGCCGACTTCGACCGCCTGGCCTCGGTCTCCCCGCTGGTGGTCCACCCCGTCGGCTGATCCGATCGGGTGTTCGGTGCGAGCGGCGAGGCTCGACCGGTGCCACGGCCCGATCAGGGCCAGCCCATCCCGAGGGCCACATCGTGGGCATCTTGGCGGGGCTGGTCATCGCCCGCTCGCCGATGGGCGGGCTACTCGTCCCGGAGGAGCTCGGTGGCCCGGAGGCGGTTGACCAGCGAGGATGCCGCCAGTGAGGTCACGACCGTGGCGCCGAGCACGACCACCACCAGCGTGAGGGTGGTGCCGACAGGCACCCGGAACGGTGGCGGCAGGACGAACAGGGGCCGGAGCACGTTGACCAGGAACCAGCCCATCACCCACCCCACCACCACGCCGCCGACACAGCCCAGAACCCCCACCACGCCGGCTTCGAGCATGATGAGGCCCCGAATGGCCGACGGGCGCACCCCCTGGGCCCGCAGCGTGACGTACTCCCGCCGTCGCTGCAGCAGCAGGCCGAACACGAAGATGGCGACGGTGACGGTGCCCATGGCCAGCGCGTACCCCGAGTCGAGGTCGAGCAGCCCACGGATGTTGAGGGCCGCGAGGCTGGACTGATCCTTGGCCAGCACGGTCGTCCGGGTGTCGATCTGCAGCGCGCCACCGGCGCCCGGTCCGGCCCGCAGGGCGGTCACGGCCCGGTCGAGGTCGCTGAGGCCGGAGCCGGTCGTGCGGGCGAGGTACCAGGTGGGCGTGGTGGTGGGCACGACCTCGGTGTGGCGTCCGATGTCGATGAGGGCGTCGGCCCCGTCGGGGAAACCGGGGATGCGGGAGAAGAGCCCGGCCAGGTGCATCTGGGTCTCGACCTGGCCGGGGCCGCCCCGGTCGAGCAGCACCTCGAGGGGGTCACCCACGGAGGCCTCCAGGAAGGCGGCCATGTCCTCGCTGAGCAGGATCGCCCGGGGGTCGTCCCGGAAGTGGCGCAACGCGGCGTCGGCCGAGCCGTCGGCGAAGTGGGCGTCCTGTAGGGGAGCGACCGCGCCGTAGGCATCGGGGTCGACCGCCGCCAGGTTCACGACCTCGGAGGTTCGGTCGCTGCGGATGATCGCGTCGTGCACCCCGTACACCACCGGGGTGACGGCCTCGACCCCGTCGACCAGGAAGTCCTCCACCGCGGGTGGGTCCGCGGTGCCTTCGCCCGCCGCTCGGGCGATGCGGAGGTCGCCGCCGAGGACGAACCGGGCATCAGCCTCCTTGGCCCGGTCGTAGGACGCGGTGAATACCGCCAGGCTGGAGCCCAGGGCGACGATGAGGCCCACCACGGCGGCGGCCTCGGCCACGGCCCAGGACCGTCGGCGGAGGCTGAGCCGGCCGAGCACCCGGATCGGCCGGTGGAAGTCGACGGTCGACCGGGCCGCCCGGCGGGCCAGGAGCCAGGCGAACAGGCGAGCGGTCAGGAGGCAGCCGGCGATCCAGGCGCCGATCGGCAGGACCAGGAGCCACAGGGGAAGGCGCACCGCTTGGCCGACGTAGACCGAGCCGGGGGTCCCTCGGAACGCCGAGGTGGCTATGGCCGCGGCGGTTGCCGAGGCCACCGCGGCCACGCCGATGACATCGAGGCGGAGCCGTCGCCAGACGGGCGCCCGGGTGACCATGCGGGCCCGGTCCTCGTTGATCTCCCGGTCGATCGAACGCCGGCCGGTGACATAGAGGGCGGTCCCGGTGGCCAGCAGGCCCATCACCGTGCCGATCGCGCCGGAAGCGAGGAGGCTGGTCGTGGTGGCCCGGGCCAGGGTGTCCTGGCCGACGACCGCGACGGCCGTCAGGTAGCCCAGCGCCACCCCGATCACCGCCCCGACCGCGGTGATGACGGCGACCCGGACGGCCAGCGCGGTCAGGAGGTGGCCACGGCCGGCGCCGCGGATCCGCAGCGTGGCCTGTTCCCGCCGTTGGGCGGCGGCCAGCACGTTGCCGGCGTAGGCGGCCAGGACCGCGGCCAGGATGCCCCCCGGCAGGCCGAGGAACACGAACAGGCGCTTGGCCGTGGACGCGTCGTCCCGGGCCACGCCCAGGGTGTTGGAGATGTTGTCGAGGATGTAGTCCTGGTCGCCGGCCCGACCCAGGACGGTGGCGGCGACCGCCTGGGTCTGGCTGAGCGCCGTACCCGGGTCGGCGTCGAGCAGGTCGCGCTCGACCCCGACCTCGATCTCGTTGACCGGCGGGTTGCGGACTGTCGCGTCCCGCCGCGCGGCGGCCCGTTCGAACGCAGGGACGATCTCCCGGGCGAAGGTCGCCCGATCGAGGACGATCGACCCGGGCCGGTAGACGAAGGTTTCGAAGTCGGCGCCCTGGCGACTGGCGAACAGGGTCCGGGCGGTACGGAGGTCGACCACGCCGCCGACGTCGACCAGGAGCGTTCCGCCGTCGGGGAGGGTGACCGACAGCGGGTCGCCGATCCCGAGACCGAGGTCCGAAGCCACCTCGGCGGCGATCATCGCCCGGCCGGGGGCGAAGTCGCCGGACACGACCTGCACGGTCGGGTCGGCGGCGGCATAGTCGGCGGAGAACGCGAACACCCGGCTGGGTCCGGTGTGGACCTGTCCGGCGCCCGACAGCGAGCCGCCCGGGAGGTCGAAGAAGGAGAGCGGCTCGGCGAAGGCGATCCCGTCCAGGGCCGCCACCTCCGAGGCCAGGTCACTCAGGTCGGCGGGGCCGGCGCGGTCGGCGGAGATGGGCGTGAGGACCTCCCGGCTGGACACCGTCGAGGCCACCTCGGCTTCGGCCGGGTCCACGGCGGCGTCGGCCCGGACGTCGTAACCGGCGGTGACGGTCGCTCCGGCCCGCAGCGTCCCGAGGTTGCGCCCGACCCCGACGACTCCCGAGGCGAACGGGTTCGGCTCGTCCCCACCGAGAGCTTCTCCGTCCTGCCCGGCTGTGCCCGGAACGGCCCGCAGGGCGGCCGAGGGCACGGAACGCAGGGTGACCTCGTTGGCCCGGACCCGTCCGGTGTTGGTCAGCTCCAGTTCGACATGGGCCACCTCGCCGGCCGCCAGGGGTCCTGGCGGTGTCACCGTCTGTCGGAGTATGAGATCGCCCGCCACCGGCTCGGTGAGCACCACCTGCATGTCGACCGGAAGCGGGGCGACGGCCCGCTGGGTCATCGACGCCGACAGCCCGTCGACGAAGAACAGCACCGCGCACGAGAGGCCGACGCCGAGCACCACGCCGACCATCGTCGACAGGGTCCGTCGGGGGTTGCGGACCAGGTCGGCCCATGCGTACCTAACCAGCACGGTCATCCTCCCGAGGATCGACCAGGCGACCGTCCCGCAGTTCGATGGTGCGATCCATGCGCGCCGCGACCGCAGGGTCGTGGGTGACCATGACCAGGGTCGCGCCCAGGTCCTGCTGGGCTTCGACGAGGAGGTCGACCACGCGATCGGCGTTGGTGCGGTCGAGGGCCCCTGTGGGCTCGTCGGCCAGGATCACCGCCGGTCGATGGACGACGGCCCTCGCGACCGCGACGCGTTGGCGCTGGCCCCCGGACAGCTCGTCGGGCAGGCGTCCGCCCAGCTCACCCAGGCCCAGTCGGCCGAGGAGGCCCGCGCTGTGTCCCGCGGGATCGTCGCCGTCGCCGCACAAGCCCAACTGCAGCCGCACGTTCTCCTCGACGGTGAGGAAGGGGAGCAGGTTGTCGGCCTGGTACACGATCCCGAGGGCCCTGCGGCGGAAGGCGACCCGGTCCGATTCGCTGAGGGCGGTCATGGTCGTCGTCCCGATGGACACCGAGCCCGCCGAGGGTCGGGCCAGGCCGGCCAGGACGCCGAGCAGGGTGGACTTGCCGCAGCCACTCGGGCCGCAGACCGCCACCATCGTGCCGGCCGCGACCTCGAAGGCAGGGAGGTCGAGGGCCCGCAGGGGCCCCGCCGAGGTCTGGTGGTCGACCAGCAGCCCGGTGGCCTGGACGGCCCCGGCCTCGCCGATCATGCCGCCACCACCGTGCCGCCGTCGAGCGCGAGGTGGCGGTCGGCCCGTTCCGCCAGCGCCGGGTCGTGGGTCACGAACAGCACGGCCATGTCGGTGGCGAAGATGTCGTCCACCAGCTTCGCCGCCGTCGCCGGGTCGAGGGCAGCCACCATCTCGTCGGCCAGGAGGAGGTCCGGCTCGTTCGCCAGGGCGACGGCCATAGCCACCCGCTGCGCCTCACCGCCCGACAGCCGGCGGGGCAGGTGATTGGCGCGGTGGCCGACGCTCATCCGCTCCAGCAGCTCCCCGGCCCGGGTCCGTCGGCAGCCGCGTTCGCAACCTCCGAAGCCGAGCGCCAAGGCCACGTTTTCGGCCGCGGACAGGAACGGGACCATGTTCTCGGACTGCAGAGCGATGCCGATGCGGTGGGACCGCAGGTCGGCGAGGGCCGCGTCGTCGAGGTCCGCCAGGGACACGCCGTCGATGGCGACCACCCCGGCGTCGGGTCGGAGAAGGCCCGAGATCAGGCCCAGGAGGGTGGACTTGCCGCTCCCCGAGGGGCCGACGAGGCTGACCTTCTCGCCCCGGTCTATCCGCAGGTCGAGGTCGGCGAGCACGGGCACGTCACCGTGGACGGTCGTGTAGGACTTGACGACCCCGTGCAGACCCACCATCGGAGGGGCGCTCACGGGACACGACCCGCCGGTTCCACGTCGCCGTAGACATCCGGCGAGGTCACCGCAGCGTGGGCCTCGAGGTCGAGCACGACCTGGCTGGCCTCGGCCAGGCCGGCGGGGGAGAGTTCCAGCAGGTTGACCAGCTCGAAGTAGTCCTGGTGCAGGCTCTCGTCCCTCGGGTCGTTCAGGATCACGCCGACCCCGGGCGCGTAGTACTTGAACTCGTTGTCGATGGCGCCGGCTTCGCCCTCACGGATCACCGTCACGTCCTCGTAGCAGCCGAACTCGACGCACTGGCTGGCGCCGACCTCCACCGGCTCGGCTACCGAACCGTCGTCGCCCGCCTCGGTGGCGCCGATGAACCAGCGGGCGGTGTCGGCCGTGACCGTGCCGGGCACGAGGATCCCGGGGTCGCCCCCGGACTCGGCGCCCAGCCAGGCGTCCTCGGCGTTGGAGTAGACCCCCCCCTCGTAGTCCTCGGTGTACCCGCCGAGGATCCAGACGTTGCCCTCGCGATCGAGGGCGAACCAGTCGAAGCCGATCTGGGAGGTCTCGCCGGCGTCGGTCGACTGGTCGAGCATCGCCACCGCCGGCACGCCGTCGATGGTGCGGATGACGTCGGTGATCGTGCTGATCACCTGGTGGGGGACCTGCCGGGACCCGACCTCGGTGGTGCCCGCCCGCACCCATTGGGTGCCCGGGGTCAGCGGGTGCAGCCCGTTGGTGCTGGTCATGGGGTCGACGAAGTCCGCCGGGTCGAACTCGACCCGCGTCGGCTCAGGGCCGCCGGCGGAGATGGCGGTCTCGTCCACGGGACCCCCACCACAGGCCGTGGCGAGCAGGCCGACGAGGGCGAGGCCGGTGGCGGCCACCAGTCCCCGGTAGGGCGGGAGCGTCGACATGACGGGTCCTTTCCCGGGAGTCGGCCAGTTGCCGGTCCCCGATGCCGTCGCACCGTGGCCCATCGCACCTGAACGGACCCTGACTCCCGGACCCGCCGGCTGAGCGCCGGCTGAAGACGCGGCGGCGGACCGGCGCCGCCGGTGGGTCGCCTTTGGCCGCTCGTGACGGCGCTCACTAACCTGCGCTCGCGATGTCGGACTTCCTCCGCAGCTACCTCACGGTGGCCATTTTCGGCGCGGCCGCCATAGCGCTCGTGGCCGTGTCCCTGGGCGCGGGCAGCCTGCTGCGTCCCACCCGTCCGCAGGCCGGGAAGTACCTCACCTACGAGAGCGGTGTCGACCCGGTCGGGACCGAGTGGTCCCAGAGCCAGATCCGCTACTACTACTACGCCCTGCTCTTCGTCATGTTCGACGTGGAGGCCCTCTTCATCTTCCCGTGGGCCATGCGCCTGGAGGTCTACGGCGTCTTCGGTCTCATCGAGATGGGCATCTTCATCGTGATCCTGGCCCTCGGGCTGCTCTACGCCTGGCGCAAGGGAGTGCTTCGATGGGTCTAGTCGAGAGCGGCAAGATGCCGAAGCCGATGACCAAGCTGCTGAACCTCTCGCGGAAGTACTCGCTGTGGATGTACCAGTGGGGCCTGGCCTGCTGTGGCATCGAGATGGGTGCGGCCCTGGCCTCGCCCCGCTACGACATGATGCGCCTCGGCGTCATCCCGTTCCCGGCCAGCCCCCGCCAGGCGGACCTCATCGTCGTCTCGGGCACCATCACCGACAAGATGGCCCCCTCGGTGCGGCGCCTCTACGAGCAGATGCCCGACCCGAAGTACGTCATCTCCATGGGCTCCTGCACCAACTGTGGCGGCCCGTACTGGGACTCGTACTCGGTGACCAAGGGCCTCGACCAGATCATCCCCGTGGACGTCTACATCCCGGGTTGCCCGCCGCGGCCCGAGGCCCTGCTCGACGCCATCGCCATGCTCCAGGCCCAGATCATCGACGAGGACCCCGCCGAGCGCTGGAAGGGTGAGCCGCTTGTCGTCAGCTGACAGCCGCGCCACCAGCGAGGAGATCCCGGCCACCGAAGCCGCCGACACCGAGGAGGCCATCGAGGTCGACGAGGCCCGCGAGGACCTCCTCGCCGACCTGCGGGCCGAGCTCGGTGACGCGCTCGTGGACACCCACATCGACCCCGGCCGCGAGGTCTGGGCCCGGGTGAGCCTCGAGTCCTGGGTCGCGGCCGGCACCTTCGCCCGCGACGGCCTGGCCTGCCACTTCTTCGACTTCCTCTCGGCCATCGACTGGATGCCCTCGCCCTTCGGCCGGGACATGAACAGCCAGGAGGACCTGATCGTCGACGGCGCTCCGGACAGTGCCGCTCAGGCGCCGGGAGGCGCGGCGGCCGACGAGCAGGCCACCGGGTACGCCGGGGGCGACACCCGCTTCCAGCTGCTGGCGCGGGTCCACGCCCCCAGCCGGGGCCTGGGCCTGATCCTGAAGGCCGACCTCGGCGACGACCCCGACCTGTTGCGGGCGGCCACCTGGGTCCCGGTGTACGCCGGGGCCGCCTGGCACGAGCGGGAGGCCTGGGAGATGTTCGGCATCGACTTCGAGGGCCATCCGAACCTGATCCACCTCTACCTCCCCGGCGAGTTCGAGGGCCATCCCCTGCGCAAGGACTTCCCGCTGCTGTCGCGCCGGGTGAAGCCCTGGCCCGGGATCGTCGACGTCGAGCCCATGCCCGGCGAGGACGAAGCCACGGTGGACACCTCCGAGGCCGACGCCAACGAGGACGCGACCGAGGCGGCCGCCGAATGACCGTCGTGGACCCCCAGCAGCGGGCCTATGTGGCCAGCCAGGCCGCGGACGCCCGGGTGAACGTCGAGCTCGAGACCGGCGGCATGACCCTCAACATGGGGCCCCAGCACCCGGCCACCCACGGGACGCTGCGCATCGTGGTCCGCCTCGACGGCGAGCAGGTCGTGGAGGCCGAGCCCATCGCCGGCTACATGCACCGCGGCTACGAGAAGCTCTGCGAGGTCCGCACCTACCCGCAGGTCACCACCCTGGTGAACCGCATCGACTGGCTGGGCAGCTTCGCCAACGAGGTCCCCTTCATCCTGGCCGCCGAGCGACTCATGGAGGTCGAGGCCCCGCCCCGGGCCCAGTGGATCCGGACGATCCTCTTCGAGATGTCCCGCATCGCCAACATCTCGCTCTTCCTGGGCGACATGGGCGCCCAGCTGGGGGCCATCACCCCGGTCTTCTTCGCCTTCCGGGACCGCGAGCGGGCCCTGAACCTGATCGAGTCCGCCACCGGCGGCCGCTTCCACCCCAACTTCGACCGCATCGGCGGGATCAAGGACGACCTGCCCGCCGGCTGGGTGGAGGACTGCAAGGACGTCATGGGGCGCATGCGCGACTTCTGTGACCAGATCGAGACCCTGCTGATGGGCAACGAGATCTTCGCTTCCCGCTGCCGCGGGGTCGGGGTCATCCCGGCCGACGTGGCGCTGTCCTACGGCCTCTCCGGCGCCAACCTGCGGGCCAGCGGTGTCGACTGGGACCTCCGGCGTGACGTGCCCTGCGGCCTGGTGTTCGACCAGCTCGACTGGAAGGTCTGGACCCACCCCGACGGCGACTCCTTCGCCCGGTACTGGGTCCGGCTCCAGGAGGTGCGGGAGTCGACCAAGATGATCGACCAGCTCCTCGACGGCCTGCCGGCGGGGCCGATCATGGCCAAGGTCCCCCGCATCATCAAGGTGCCCGCGGGCGAGGCCTACGTCGAAACCGAGAACCCCCTCGGGGCGATGGGCTACTACGTGGTGAGCAAGGGCGACCTGGTGCCCTTCCGGGTCAAGATCCGCACCCCCAGCTTCAACAACATCTCGATCGTGCCCTGGGTGATGAAGGGCGTCTACGTCCCCGATGTCATCACCATCCTCGCCAGCCTGTACTTCATCCTCGGCGACATCGATCGATGACGTCTCTCACGCCTTCGGCGTGCCTTGACGGCATCGTGACGCCTTCGGCTGGGTTGGCGGCTGAGCGAAGCGAGGCTGTGTGATGTTGCTGCACGCAGTGCAGTTGGCGTATTGGCAGGAGACGACGATCAAGGTCGTCGTGATCCTGGGGATGATCCCGGCCGGGGCCCTGATCCTGGGTTACGTCTTCCTGATGAAGATGATGAGCTTCATGCAGAGCCGGCTCGGCCCCATGGAGGCCGGTCCCTACGGCACCCTGCAGCTCGTCGCCGACGGCCTGAAGTTCCTCCAGAAGGAGGACATCTTCCCCGAGAAGGCCGATCGCTGGGTGTTCGCCCTGGCGCCGCTGGTCGTCCTGATCTCCACCTTCCTGCTCTTCGTGGTCCTGCCCGTGGGCCCGGACCTCATCGTGGAGGACCTCGACACCGGCATCTTCTTCGCCCTCGCCGTCTCGTCGATCTCGGTCATCGGTGTGCTCATGGCCGGCTGGTCCTCGGCCAACAAGTACGCCCTCCTCGGTGGCCTGCGGGCCGCCGGCCAGCTCATCGCCTATGAGCTGCCCCTGCTCCTCGCCGTCGTCGGCGTGGTCATCCAGGCCGGGACCCTGTCGATGCAGGGCATCGTCGTGGCCCAGGCCGAGGGCTCCATCTTCGGCTTCGACGCCATCGGCAGCCCCTACATCATCACCCAGTTCTTCGGGTTCCTGATCTTCCTGGCCGCCGTGCAGGCCGAGCTGACCCAGCCCCCCTTCGACATGCCGGTGGCCGAGTCCGAGATCGTGGGTGGTTACCAGGTCGAGTACACGGGCTTCCGCTTCCTGCTCTTCTTCATGGGCGAGTTCGGCACGGCCTTCGCCTTCGCCGGCATCGCCTCGGTGCTGTTCCTGGGCGGCTGGTGGGTCCCCGGCTTCGAGCCGACCGACAACATCCTCAACTGGCTCGGGCCCATCGCCATGTTCGGGAAGGTGATGTTCGTCGCCTTCCTGATCTTCTGGGTCCGCTTCACCTACCCCCGGTTCCGGGAGGACCAGCTCCAGGCCTTCGCCTGGAAGGTGCTCATCCCGTTGAGCCTGCTCAACATCCTCGCCACTGCCGTCCTGAAGGTCGCGTTCTGATGCCGCAACTCCCCGGTCTGGTCAAGGGCCTCGGTGTGACGTTCCGCACCATGCTCAAGCCGAACGTCACCGTGCAGTACCCCCACGTCAAGGAGGAGCCCACGCCCCGGGCCCGGGGCGTGATCGCCCTCAAGGAGGAGAACTGCACGGCGTGCATGCTCTGTGCCCGGGAGTGCCCGGACTGGTGCATCTACATCGAGGGCCACAAGTACCTGGCCCCGCCTCGGCGCGAGGGCGGTAGCCCCCGCCAGAAGAACGCCCTGGACCGCTTCGACATCGACTACGCGCTCTGCATGTACTGCGGGATCTGCGTCGAGGTCTGCCCCTTCGAGGCCCTGTTCTGGAGCCCCGAGTTCGAGTACGGCGAGCACCGCATCGCCGACCTGCTCCACGACAAGGAGCGCCTCGGGGAGTGGATGAAGACGGTGCCGGACTTCGAGGCCTACGAGGCCGGCAGCGAGATGAAGCCGAAGAAGGTGCCGCGATGAGCGGAGCGACGGCCAGCGCGGCGTGCTCGAACGCTGACGCGGCGCCCCGGCGCCGCCGAGAGCGGGCGACATAGTGGTCGCCCAGAACATCGCCTTCGGCATCATCGCCGCCGCCATCGTGCTGGCCGCCCTCCGGGTGGTCACGACGCGCAACATCGTCCACGCCGCCCTGTACCTGATCATCGTCCTGGCGGGCGTGGCGGCCCAATACTTCCTGCTCGGGGCCGAGTTCATCGGCACCGCCCAGATCCTCATCTACCTCGGCGCCATCGTGGTCCTCTTCCTCTTCGGCATCATGCTCACCCGGGCCCCGTTGGCGGGCGAGTCCAGCATGGACAACGACCAGCGATGGTTGGCCGCGGTGGTGGGCGTCCTGCTGCTGGGCGTGATGTCCTACGCCCTGATCGACGGCTTCGAGGACCAGGAGCTGCCCGCCGACACCGTGCAGCGCACCGCCCAGGTGGCCGACTCGGTGTTCAGCACCTACCTGGTGCCCTTCGAGATCGTGTCGGTCCTCCTGCTCGCCGCCCTCGTGGGCGCCATCGTGATCGCGCGGAAGGACTGAGATGCTGCTCAACCAGTTCCTCCTGCTGGGCGCCGTGCTGTTCTGCATCGGCGTCTACGGCGTGCTGTCCCGCCGCAACGGCGTGGCCGTGCTGATGTCGATCGAGCTCATCCTCAACGCCGTCAGCATCAACCTGGTGGCCTTCGGGGCCATGAACCAGGACATCTCCGGGCAGGTCTTCGCCCTCTTCGTCATCACGGTGGCCGCCGCCGAAGTCGGGGTCGGCCTGGCCATCGTCCTGCTCATCTACCGCAACCGCCGGAGTGTCGACCTCGATGACGTCGACCTCATGAAGGGCTAGGCCGCGTGAACTGGTTCCTCGAACACGCGTGGATCATCCCCCTGATCCCGGCCGTCTCCTTCCCCCTCATCCTGGCGTTCGGCCGGCACCTGCCCAAGGGCGGTTCGGAGATCGGCATCGCCTCCATCGGGACGTCCTTCGTCCTGTCGGTGCTGACCGGCATCGCCTGGATCCAGCACGTCAATGCGGGCGGCGCCGCCGAGGGCGGTGGCGAGGGGGGCGAGCACGCCCTGGGCCTGCTGGCCCGGGCCGCTGAAGAGGGCTCCCACGCCATCGAGCCCATCGTCAAGACCGTGACCTGGTGGCAGTCCGGGGCCCAGCACTTCGAGGTGGGCACGCTCGTCGACGGCCTCTCGGTGATCATGCTCTTCACCGTCACCCTGGTGTCGCTGCTGGTGCACGTCTACAGCACCGAGTACCTGAAGGGCGACCGACGCTTCACCCACTACTTCGCCTTCCTGTCCCTGTTCTCGGCGTCGATGCTGACCCTGGTCATCGCCCAGAACACCCTGATGCTGCTCACGGCCTGGGAGCTGGTCGGCCTCTGCTCTTTCGTGCTCATCGGCCACTGGTGGGAGGAGCAGCCCAACTCCGACGCCGCCCTCAAGGCCTTCCTGACCAACCGGGTCGGCGACATCGGCCTGATCATCGGCGTGATCATCCTCTTCTTCGGGGCGGGCTCGTTCGACATCCTCGACATCAACGCCATGGCGGCCGAGGGCCAGATCAGCCACCTCGTCCTGCTGATGGCGGCGATCTCGCTCACCGCCGCGGTGTGCTCCAAGTCGGGCCAGTTCCCGCTCCACACCTGGCTGCCCGACGCCATGGCCGGACCCACGCCGGTGTCGGCCCTCATCCACGCCGCCACCATGGTGGTGGCCGGGGTCTTCCTGGTCGCCCGCCTCTACCCGGTCTTCTACGAGGGCCTGGCGATCAACTCCTCGTCGATCAACCTGCTGGCGTTCATCGGCGGCTTCACCACCCTCATCGGGGCGGGACTCGCCTTCGCCCAGAACGACATCAAGAAGGTCCTGGCCTACTCGACGATCAGCCAGCTCGGCTTCATGGTCATGGCCCTCGGCGTGGGCGCCTGGACCGCGGCGGTGTTCCACCTCTTCACCCACGCCATGTTCAAGGCCTGCCTCTTCCTCGGCGCCGGCTCGGTCAGCCACGCCGCCCACCACACCTTCGACATGCGCAAGATGGGTGGACTCAAGAAGTACATGCCGAGCACCTACTGGACCTTCATCATCGGTTCGCTGGCCCTGGCCGGCATCCCGCCCCTGGCCGGCTTCTGGTCCAAGGACGAGATCCTGGCCGGCGCCGCCCAGGGCCAGACCCAGT
>Ga0105044_10004413_pt1 | contig 19334 bp, 20 predicted proteins | sample MAT01_FD_78092 | JGI IMG/M metagenome (GOLD analysis project Ga0105044, IMG submission 78092) | Freshwater microbial communities from Lake Fryxell liftoff mats and glacier meltwater in Antarctica - MAT-01 | ecosystem: Environmental > Aquatic > Freshwater > Ice > Liftoff microbial mat | place...
GCCATGCCCCTCAGGACCCCCGATGACTACCGCAGCTCCATCGTCGGTGACGGCCGCCGACTCTTCTACCGCGGCACCCGCATCGACGACATCCTCCGCGAACCGGAGCTGCGGGTCGCCGTCGACCACGCCGCCATCGACTACGAGGTGGCCGAGTCGCCCGAGCACCGGGATCTCGCCGTCACGGTCGACCCGGAGACCGGCGAAGCATCGAGCAGGTACTACGCGGTGCCCCGCTCGGTCGATGACCTCCTGCGCCGCTCCGAGCTGATCGAGCTCTGCACCAACCTCGGCGGCACGATGGTGACGCTCATCAAGGAGATCGGCTCGGACGCGCTGTTCGCCCTGCTGCGCACCCTCGAGGGCGACGCGCTCGAGCGCGCCACGCGCTTCGCCGCCCACTGCCGGGCCGAGGACCTCGCCGTCGCCGTCGCCCAGACCGACGTCAAGGGCGACCGCTCCCGCGGTCCCCACCAGCAGGACGACCCGGACCTGTACGTCCGCGTCGTCGAGGAGCGGACCGATGGGATCGTCGTGCGCGGCGCCAAGTGCCACACCTCGATCAGCGCCAACGCCCACGAGATCATCGTGCTGCCGACCCGCGCCATGGGCGAGGCCGACCGTGACTACGCCGTCGCCTTCGCCGTGCCGGCCAACGCGCCGGGCCTGTCGATGTACATCTCGTCCTACGGCGCCGGTGATCGTGACCCGTGGGACTTCCCGCTTTCGTCACGCCACAAGATGCTCGAGACCCTCACCGTCTTCGACGACGTCTTCGTGCCCTGGGACCGCGTGTTCCTGTGCCGCGAGCCCGAGCTCGCCGGCACCGTGGCCCTGCGGTTCGTGGAGTACCACCGCTTCACCGCGGTGTCCTACAAGCTCCCCCTGCTGGACCTGCTGGTGGGCAGCGCCGCGCTGATCGCCGAGATGAACGGCGTCACCAAGGCCGGTCACATCCGCGACAAGCTGACCCAGCTCATCATCTACGCCGAGACCGTCCGGGCCCTCACCGAGACCGCGGCCCGCCGGGGCCACATCGACGAACGCGGCATCGCCTACCCGGATCCGCTCACCACGAACCTGGCCAAGTACACGTTCGCCACCGGCTACCACCAGGCCATCGAGCTGGTGCAGGACTGCGCCGGCGGTCTGCTCGTGACCGGACCCGGGGCCGAGGACTGGGCGGACCCCGAGATCCGTGCCGTCCTCGAGAAGTACTTCGTCGGCGCCGTTCCGGCCGCCGAGCGCCTGCCGGTGATGAACCTCATCGCCGACCTCACCGCCCGCGACTTCGGCGGGTACCACGCGGTGCTCGCCGTCCACGCGGAGGGCTCGGTCGAGGCCGAGAAGATGCAGATCCTCCGCTCGTACCAGGCCGCCGGTCCGCTGGCCTACGCGCGGCGCCTGGCCGGCCTCGACTGATCGACCCGGCCACCGTCGACAGCGGACGAGACCCCACGCCGAGGCCGGCAGGAACCCGCCGGACGACGCGTCAGCCCCGGGTGACCCCGGTGTCACCCACGTGAACGGGTCCACCGGGCCGCTCGGTGCCCGACGAACCCGAACCGCCATCGCGCCCCGCGCCGAGCTCACGGCTCGCGCCGGGCTCGTTCGGGCTTGGCGCAGCGCTCGAACCAGCCGCCCCGTCGTTCGATCCAGCCGTCCCGCTCGAGCCGGTCGAGCGCGAGGGCGACGTCGTCGATCTCGAACCCGGTGCGCAGCGCGAGGTGGTCGATGACCGCCGGCTGCCAATCGAAGGCGTCGAGCACCTGCTGGTCGACCGGCGATGGCGCCCGACGTCGTTCGGTCGTCGAGCGCCGGGCCCCCGAACCGAGGCCGAGCTTCACGAGGACATCGGTGGCGTCGCGGGCCACCGCCGCACCATCAGCCAGCAGTTGGTTGGTGCCGCTCGACGCCGGGCTGGTGACCGGACCGGGCACCGCCATCAGATCGACGTCGCGACGCTGGGCCTCGTCGACCGTGTGCATCGACCCGCCGCGCTCCTGGGACTCCACGACCACCACGACGTCGGCCAGCGCGGCGATGAGCCGGTTGCGGGCCGGAAAGTGCCAGGCGACGGGCGCCGACCCGAGGGGGTGCTCCGAGAGGACCACCCCGCGTTGGACCACCTGGTCCCAGAGCGCTCCGTGGCGTCGGGGGTAGACGACATCGAGCCCGCTGCCGACGACGGCGATCGGTGGCGCGCCGTCGACGTCGAGCGCGCCCGCGTGCGCGGCGCCATCGATGCCCAGCGCCAGTCCGCTCACCACCGACACGCCAGCCGACGAGAGCTCCGCCCCCAGTCGCCGGGCGACATCGTGGCCGTAGCGGGTGCAGTCCCTGGTGCCGACGATCGCCACCCGGGGGCCGACCAGCGAGTCGGGGTCGCCGGCCGTGAACACGATCGAGGGCGGCTCGGGATCGTCGACGAACGCCTGCGGGTACGACGGCGACGCCCGGATGATCGCGCCGACGCCGGCCTCGACGTGGCGCCGCCAGCACTCGGCGGGGTCGAGATGGCGGGCGCCCCGCATCCAGGCCTCGATGGTCCCCTCCCGCTTCGGGCCGAGGAGCTCGGCGACGGCCGGCCCGGCGACCGACAGGTCACCCGAACCGACCGCAGCCCACGCGTCGGCGGGATCGTCGAACGCCGCGAGGAGCGCTGCCAGGCGGGCCGGGCCCATGCCGTCGAGCGTGGTCAACGCCGTGACCCACGCCTCCGCGGGGAGCTCGGGCTCCGTCTCGGCGCCACCCGGTGACGCACCCGTGGTCATCCGGCCAGCCGCCGTGACAGGAAGCGGGGCTCGACACGGAGGTGCATGGCGAAGCTCACCGCCTTGACCGAGATCGGCGGATCGACGGCATCGAGGTCGTGCAGAGTGAGCGCCACACACCGCACGCGGCGCAGCCCGCGGGCGCTGAGCTGACCGGCGCGCAGGGCGCGCTCGAGGAACGATGACGCCTCGGGTGACAGCGGGGCCACCTCCTCGAGCGCCCGAGACGAGAGCAGCGCGTTGGTGTCGACGCCGCGTGCCCGCGTGCGCTCGCGCACGGCCTGGACCCGCTCGGCCACCGCCGCCGTGGACTCGCCGTCTTCGCCGCGGAGGATCTGGCTGGGATCCGGTGGCATCACCTCGATCCGCAGATCGAAGCGGTCCAGCAGCGGGCCGGACAACCGGCGGCTGTAGCGCAGCAGGCTGGCGTCGCTGCAACGGCACGAGCCTGGTCGCAGCCCCTCACCGCACGGGCACGGGTTCATGGCCGCCACCAGCAGGAACGACGCCGGGAACGTCACCCGGGCATGGGCCCGGGCGACGCGGACGGTGCCCTCCTCGAGCGGGGTGCGGAGCGAATCGATCACGTCGACCCCGAACTCGCCCATCTCGTCGAGGAAGAGGACGCCACCGTGCGCGAGGGAGATCTCGCCCGGCTGGAGGAAACCGGCGCCACCACCGATCATCGCCACCGACGACGCACCGTTGTGCGGGGCCCGGAACGGTGGTCGGCGCACGAGACCGCCGGCTGGGAGCGAGGCACCCGCGGCCGAGTGGATCCGGGTGGCCTCGATCGCGGCGGCGTCGGCGAGGTCCGGGAGCAGGCCGGGGAGCCGCTGGGCGAGCATGGTCTTGCCCGACCCCGGGGGCCCGATCATCAAGATGTGGTGCCCGCCGGCGGCGGCGACCTCGAGCGCTCGACGGGCCATGGGGTGGCCGTGCACGTCGGCGAGGTCGAGCGTGGCCGCAGCCTCCGGCGGGGGCCGGACGACCTCGATGTCGGGCCACGGCTCGGTTCCCGCCAGGGCGTCGACGAGCTCGCGCAGGGTGCGGGCCGACCGGACCCGGTGGCGACCGACGAGCGCCGCTTCGAACATCGACGGTGGCGGCACCACGACCGTGTCCTGCACCACGGCATCGACGAGCGGCAGAGCGCCCAGCACCCGACGGAGCGACCCGTCCAGGCCCAGCTCGCCGATGAAGGCGATGTCGGCAATGGTCTCGGGCGCCAGCTGCTCCGACGCGACGAGCACACCGACGGCCATCGCCAGGTCGAGCGCAGCGCCGCCCTTGCGCAGCCCCGAAGGGGCCAGGTTCACCGTGACCCGCTGGGGCGGCCAGGTGAGGCCGCACGACAGGATGGCGGCGCGGACGCGGTCGCGAGCTTCGCGGCACACCGAGTCCGGCGAGCCCACAACGGTGAACCCGGGCAGGCCGCTGGCCACGTGGACCTCGACCGAGACAGGGTGGCCGTCGACGCCGAGCAGGGACGCGGACGGGACGGTGGCGAGCATGGGTTGGCTCCTCGATGCGATGCGGGGACGACGGAGGAGGACGGCCGCGAGGTCGGGCCGTCGAGCGAGGGCAGGCGCCGGGAGCGTGGTCAGGGCGACTGCGCCACGAGGCCCGACCGGGCGTGGTGGGACGTGAGGCCGATCCGGCGACCGACCACGTCGGCGCTCCGTACATCGCGGAGGCGAGCGATCCGCCGACGACCGCGCCGTCGGGGGACGCACCGACCGTACCCCGAGGCACCGACACGGAAAAGGGTCGATCGTCGCGACGCCCGACAGCCGATGCCGGTCGCGGCGCCGGCGGTTCGGCCCGGCGCCGTTCGAGTTCGGATCCGGGGCACCGATGTGGCACGGTCGGGGGATGCCCGAGCTGCCCGAGGTCGAGACCGTGCGGGCCACGCTCGCGGCGACCCTCCCCGGGCGGACGTTCGCGCTGATCGCGACCGACGGCTCGCCCCGCTTCGCCGGCGCCTCCGACGCGCTCGGCGCCACGATCACGGCGGTCCGGCGGGCGGGAAAGTACCTGCTCATCGGCCTGGCGCCACCGGGCGGCACCGAGGACGCCGAGCTCGTCATCCACCTGGGGATGAGCGGCCAGCTCCTACTGGTCGATCCCGGCGTCGGTTCCCCTCGCTTCCGCGTCCGAGCCACGCTCACCGCGTCGGGCTCCGGGTCGACCGACGTCGACCTCGAGCTCCGAGACGTTCGGGGCTTCGGTCGCGCCTCGGTCGTGCCCACCGGTGATCACGGCGGCCTCGGCGTCCTCGCCCGCCTCGGGCCCGAACCCGACGACGAGCGGCTGGCCGAGCTGCTCGCGACCCGCCTCGCCGGCCGCCGCATCGCGGTGAAGGCACTGCTGCTCGACCAGTCGGTGCTCGCCGGTGTCGGCAACATCTACGCCGACGAGGCCCTCCACCGCGCCCGCATCCATCCCGAGGCGCCCGGCGGCGACCTCTCGGCCAACGCGGTGATCGCCCTGAGCGCCGCCGTCCGCGACGTCATCGCCGCGGGCATCGCCAACGGCGGAACGACCCTGCGGGACTACCGCCAGGCGGATGGCACCGACGGCGACCACCAGCACCACCTCGCGGTCTACGGCCGCGACGGCGAGCCGTGCGCTACGTGCGGCACCGCGATCATCAAGATCCGCGTCGCCGGCCGCGGTACCCACCTCTGCCCCGACTGCCAGCGCCGGCCGCGGCGGCGACGTTCCCGGCGCGCGCCGGCCACGGCGACAACCCGGCCTCGAGCCGCTCGCTGAGCGGGCCGATCAGGACGGCGGGGTGAGCGACCGGGTGTAGGCCGCGACGGCGTCGATGTCCTCGGCCGACAGCCGGCCGCTCCAGGCCGGCATCGCGGTCCCGGCGACGCCGTTGGTGATCTTGTCGATCTCCTGCTCCTCGGTCATGCGATCGGCGATGCCGACCAACCGGGGACCGGTGCCGCCTCCGCCGCCCGAACCGTGGCAGGCCACGCAGTTCATGTTGTAGACCTGCTGCCCCTTCGCCAGGGTGGGGTCCGAGGGCACCGTCGCCGACGAGCACGCGGTCGTGGCCGCGGTGCCGAGGACGGCCAACGCGAGCGCAGCACCGGCCAGCAGCCGCCGTCCGGTCGAGCGGGCCGAGCGGGTGCGGCCGGTCCGCGCCACCGCGGCGTGATCACGAGTCGGACGACGGGAGATCTTCGGTGCCATGGGCGAAGCGTAGGCCACCCCCGAACGCGCTCGGGCACCGGGCGAGCGACCGGCGGCCGGGTCGATCCACCACGGCGCGACCTCGCGAACGACCTCGGACCGCCCCCGACGACCGGCCGGGTGGACGATCGCCCGGCCCGCCGAACTGGATCGGTCCCGCGCCCCGGGGGGCGATCCGGCTCCGACGAACCCCCAACGATGCGACACGGCGTGGAGGCGTTGCGATACTGACGGGGTGGGGATGAACCCGTTCCGCCAGCACCGCCGCTCCCCGGCCGACTACGTGATGGTTGCCGCCGCGTTCGTGGTGCTCGCCGCGCTCGTCGCGTGGGCCTTCTTCGGTTGACCGCCCCATGATCGGGTACGAGGACGACGAGGTCGACGTCCGGTTCATCCAGCCCTACCAGGCGACCAAGTCCTACCTCTGCCCGGGGTGCAACCAGGACATCCCTGCGGGCGCTGGTCACGTGGTCGTGGTCCCCCACGAGGCCGTCGACCTGCGCCGCCACTGGCACCGGGGGTGCTGGAACGCCCGCCACCGCCGCCGCCCGGGCCGGTCCACCCGGTAGTCGGGCCGGCTGGCCGGGCCGGGGTGAGGTGGATCCGCAGGCCGATCGGTTCGTCGGGCTCCGATGTCACACCGACCCAATAGTCTCGGAGCGTGGAGTTCCTCTTCGTGCGCCATGCCCAACCCGAGTGGTCCCGCGACGGCCGCAGCGTCGACAACCCCGGGCTCACCGATCTCGGCCACGCCCAGGGCAAGCTCGTGGGCGAGCGGTTCCGGGGCGCGTCGGTCGACGCGCTGATCGTGTCACCCCTTCTGCGGGCCCAGCAGACCGCCGGCTACATCGCCGAGGCTTTGCAGATGGAGCCGACGACGCTCGACTGGCTGGCCGAGATCGGCGCCCCCGGGTGGGAGGACGAGCCGACCGAGGTGGTCGAGCAGATCTTCGCCGACCTCCGACGCCGCCCGGTCGACGACCACTGGCAGGGGATCCCGGGCGGCGAGACCTTCCGCGACTTCCACGTGCGTGTCACCACCGGGCTGCAGGGCTACCTCGACGCGTTCGGCGGCGAGCGGGTCAACGACTCCCCTGCGCTCTGGCACCTCGACCACCCCACCCGGCGCGTGGTGGTCGTCGCCCACGCCGGCACCAACGCCACCGCGCTGAGCTACCTGCTCGGCATCGAGCCCGTGCCGTGGGAGTGGGAGCGCTTCGTGTCCTTCCACGCATCGGTCAGCGAGATCGAGCCCCTCGACATCAGCGCCGAGCACGCGTTCAGCCTCCTCCGCTTCGCCGACGTCTCCCACCTGCCCCGGGACCACCAGACCCGGTGACCCGCCATCGGTCCCGTCCCCGCCGGCCGAGACACCCGTCGCGCACCCACCACGAGGTCACCCACCATGCCCAGTGAAGCCTTCGACGCCATCGTCGCCCTGCTCGGCGCAGCCAAGGCCTCGCCCGACGCCGACCTGGCCGACCTGCGTGCGGGCTACGCCCTGATGGGCGCCATGGTGCCGGTCGACGAGACCGTCGACGTCGAGGCGGGCGACCTCGGCGGCGTCCCCGGCGAGTGGCTCACGCCGATCGCCGCCGACGAGGGCCGGGTCGTCCTCTACTTCCACGGCGGCGGGTACAACATCGGGTCGGCCGAGACCCACCGCTCGATGCTCACCCACCTCGCCACGCGAGCCCGCACGCGGGTGTTCAGCGTCGACTACCGGCTCGCTCCCGAATCGCCCTACCCGGCCGCCATCGACGACGCCGTGGCTTCCTACGAGGGACTCCTCACCGTGGGCACGGACCCGGCGCGGGTCGTGGTGGCCGGCGACTCCGCCGGCGGCGGACTGGCGCTCGCCCTGCTCACCCGCATCCGCGACGCCGGGGTGGCCCTCCCTGCGGGAGCCGTCGCCCTGTCACCGTGGACAGACCTCACCGCATCGAGCGCGTCGATCGCCGCCAACGAGGCCACCGACATCATGTTGGGACGACCGCTCCTGCACCACTGGGCCACCGCCTACCTCGACGGTGCGGACCCCGAGCACCCCCATGCGTCGCCGCTCCACGCCGACCTCAGCGGTCTTCCCCCGATCCTCGTGCAGGTGGGCGACACCGAGGTGCTCCTCGACGAAGGGGTCCGCTTCGCCGCGCAGGCCGCCGATGCCGGCGTCGACATCACCCTGCAGGTCGAGCCGGACATGTTCCACGTCTGGCCGTTCTTCGCCGGCATCGTCCCCGAATCCGATGACGCGCTCGCCGAAGCTGCGGCCTGGATCCTCGCCCGCAGCCCCGCTCGCTGACCACAGCCGGTGCGGCGCCGGCGGCGCGGGTCAGGGGGCGAGCGCGGCCTTCACCGCCGCGGCGATGGCGGCCCCGTCGGCGGTCGCTCCGGCCCGGGCCCGCACCGCCTTGATCACCGAGCCCATCGCCTTCGGACCGCTCTGGCCCGCCGCCGCGGTCGTGGCGACCTCCTCCGCCACCAGGGCGTCGAGCTCGGCCCCGCTCAGCGCTGTCGGGAGGTACCGGGCGATGATCTCGCCTTCGGCGCGCTCGGCCGCGGCTTGCTCGTCGCGGCCACCACCGGCGTAGGCATCGGCCGCTTCGACCCGCTTCTTGGCCTCCGAGGCCAGCACCGCGAGCACCTGGTCGTCGGAGAGTTCGATCCGGGCATCGCCGGCGACCTCGGCGGCACCGACGGCCGCCAGCACCATACGCAACGTGCGCAGGGCCGTCGTGTCCTTCGCCTTCATGGCCGCAGTCAGGTCGGTGCGAAGCTGGTCCTCGAGGTTCATGGCAGAACGGTTCCTCGTCGTCGGGGGGCCCACCATCGTGGCCCACGGCGCGCCGGTCGAGGGCCGCTTTCGCGTTGCGACCTCGCCTCACCGCCCGCAGGTGCGTCGGCTCGCGGTCGTGAGCCGACGGCGGCGCTGCGGGGCGACGCCACGGATCAGCTCAGAACGCGCCCTCGATCATCTCGAGACGGCCGTCGAGGATCGCCGCCACGTCGAAGCGGATCTGGCGGGCCCGGATGGGGCTCTCGTCGAGCCACTTGGCGGCGAGCTGGCGGATGCGCTGGCGCTTCTCGTAGGTGACGGCTTCCTGCGGCAGGCCGAAGGCGTCGGTGGTGCGGGTCTTGACCTCGCAGAACACGATGGTGCGCTGCTTGCGCACGACGAGGTCGAGCTCGCCTTCGCGACAGCGCCAGTTGCGGGCCATGATCTCGTACCCGTTGGCCTCGTACCAGTCGGCGGCCAGCGCCTCACCCAGCGCACCGAGCGCCTGGCGGCGGGCGCTCACGGGAGCTCCGCTTCGGGAAGCTCTTCGACCAGCACGTCCTTGAAGGCGAAGATCCGCGACGACGGGAGGAACCGGTTGGTGCGGAACATGTCGAGCACCCAGACGTCACGCAGTTCGACCTCGAACCACGTGCGCCCACCGTCGCTGCGCACCTCGACGTTGACCTCGTTGGCGAGGTAGGAACGCCGCTCGGTCTCCACCCAGTACCGGAACATCGGACAGACGTCCTTGTACTCGCGGTACATCTGGAGCTCGACCTCTGACTCGTAGTCTTCGAGATCTTCTGCGCTCAAGGCCTATCCCTGGGCAACCGGGTGGTTCCACCCGACCGGGTTCGTGGGCCGACTGCCTGCGGGGGCCACAGGGATCGGCGAACGATCGGCACGCGGCTCCGGGGAGCCGACACCGCCGACCGTGTCAGTCGCGAGCTTCTCTCGGCTCGCGCTTCTCCTTGATCTTGGCCGACTTCCCGACGCGATCGCGCAGGTAGTACAGCTTGGCCCGGCGGACGTCGCCGCGGCTGACGACCTCGACCTTGGCGATGGTCGGGGAGTGCACCGGGAAGGTGCGCTCCACGCCGACGCCGTAGCTGACCTTGCGGACCGTGAAGGTCTCGCGGAGCCCGGAGCCCTGACGCCGGATCACGGCGCCCTGGAAGACCTGGACCCGCTCCTTGGCGCCCTCGACGACCCGAACGTGCACCTTCAGCGTGTCCCCGGGAGCGAACTCGGGGACATCGTCGCGAAGGCTCCGTGAATCGATGAGGTCGGTGGCGTTCATGGCAACGTGCTCCGGTCGAGGCAGGATCGGGTTCGGCGACGAGCGGTGAGCCCGGCGCCTCCAGGGTCCCGAACCGCAGTCCGGGGGACACGACAGGATAGGCCCGACTCCCCCGACGGGACAAAGTCAGGGTCGGCCCCTGCGCCCGCGCAGCGGGTGGCGACAGGTCAGACCCCGGCGGCCGGCGGTTCCGATCCGGCCGACCACCCACCGTCGGGCTCGGGGGGGAACTCGGCGAGCAACGCCTGGTCCTGCGGGGTGAGACCACCCCGGGCCTCGATCAGGTCGGGGCGACGATCGAGGGTGCGGCGCAACGCCTGGGCCCGCCGCCAGTCGGCGATGCGGCCGTGGTGACCCGAGCGCAGCACCTCGGGCACGACCCAGCCGCGGAACTCGGCCGGCTTGGTGAACTGCGGGTACTCGAGCAGCCCGCCGGTGGCCGGCGCGAAGGACTCGTCGTCGGCGGAGGTGTCGTTGCCCATCACGCCTGGCACCAGCCGGCAAACGGCCTCGAGGATGACCATGGCGGCCACCTCGCCCCCGGCGAGGACGTAGTCGCCGATCGAGACCTCGTCATCGGCGAGGTGCCGGCGCACCCGGTCGTCGACTCCCTCGTACCGCCCGCACAGGAGAGAGAAGCCGTCCGTCGCCGCGAGCTCCGCCGCCATGGCCTGGTCGAAGGTTCGACCGCCCGGGCCGAGGAGCAGGAGCGGCCGGGGCGGGTCGACGGCCTCCACGGCCGCGAACACCGGCTCGGGCTTGAGCACCATGCCCGCCCCGCCCCCGAACGGCGAATCGTCGACGGTGCGGTGCACGTCGGTCGCGCCCGCCCGGAGGTCGTGGACCCGGATGTCGAGCCGGCCGGCCGCCCGGGACCGGCCGAGGAGGCTCTGGTCGGCGAACCCGTCGACCATGGATTCGAAGATGGTGAAGACGTCGATGCGCACGGGGGCGATCAGTCGACGTCGGTCAGGATGCCGGGTGGGGCATCGACGACCAGGCGGCCCGGCCCGTGCTCGACGACGAAGGTGAGCGGCACCAGCCGACCGCTGTCGAGCTCGAGGAGGTCCGAGGCCGGGTTGTCCAACACCGCCACCACCGTCCCGTGCGCGGTCCCGGCGAGGTCGAGGACCGCCGAGCCGATGAGCTCGTGCACCCACAGGGCCTCGGGGTCATCGTCGTGGCCGAGCGGCTCGGCGAGGATGGCGGTGCCGGTCAGCGCCTCGGCCGCCTCACGCGTGTCGACGCCCTCGAAGGTGACGATCCAGCGCTGCTGGTGCGGGCGCGACGCCACGACCGTGAGCTGACGAGGGTCGCGCCCTTCGGTGGTCACGATCGTGCCCGGAGCCAGGCGGTCGTCGACGTTGGTGGTGAGCCGGACCAGCACCTGCCCGGCGAGGGCGTGGGGCTTGCCGATCCGGCCGATCTCGAGCAGCGCAGGGCCGTCGCCGGATGCGACGTCCTCAGGCACCGTGGCACGCCACGGTGACGAACGGATCAGTCAAGGAACTCGATGTCGATCTCGACATCGTCACGGACCGCCGCCGCACGGGTCACCGAGCGGATCGACTGGGCGACCCTCCCGCGCTTGCCGATGACCCGGCCCATGTCGCCGTCGCCGACGGTGACGTTCAGCGCCGGGCGCCGACCGCCGTCGTCGAGCTCGACGTTCACGGCGTCGGGGTCGTCGACCACCGAGCGCACGAGGTACTCGAGCACGGCCTGGGCGTTGGGCGCCGCGACGTCGTCATCACGGCCGTCGTTTTCGTCGTTGTCGTCGTTGTTGTCGACCTGGTCGTCGACCTCGGAGGCGTCGCTCACGAGTCGGTCTCGCCACCCGCGGCAGCGGCTGCAGCGACGGGGACCTTGCCCTCGAGCACGTCGTAGGCGCCCGAGATCTTCAGGAGCTTGGCCACGGTCTCGGTGGGTTGGGCGCCCTTCTTCAGCCAGGCAACCGCCTTGTCGTTGTCGATCACGATGACCGACGGATCACGGCGGGGGTCGTAGTGACCCACGATCTCGATGAATCGGCCGTTGCGGGGCGACCGCGAATCGGCAGCCACGACGCGGTACGTCGGCTGCTTCTTCTTGCCCATCCGCATGAGGCGGAGCTTTACCACGGTGTCTCTTCTCTCTTCGTCGACTGCAGTGACCGGCCGGGAGGGCCGGTGGAGCTCGGTGCCGGGGGCGGTTCCCGGCTCGGAACCGAACGAGCTCGACCCGATATGGTGCGCCGGATCGGCGGGCTACCGCAAACCCGGGCCGCCGGAGCCGAGATCGCCGATGGTGCCGCCGGTGCCGCGGAGGTCCGGGAGCCCGGCCAGCTCCTTCTCGATGTCGGGCAACTTGGGCATGCGGGGACCCTTGGCGGTGGTGCGACCGCCGCCGCCACGGCCACCCTTGCCCTTCTTCGCCTTGCGCCCCTTGGCCGTCTTCTTGGACCCGAAGCCGCCCATGCGCTTCATGAGCCGCTGCATCTCCTTGAACTGCGAGACCAGTTGGGAGACGTCGGCGGGCTGCATCCCCGAACCCCGGGCGATGCGGGCCCGGCGGGACTGGTCGATGAGATCGGGGTTGCGGCGCTCCGCGATGGTCATCGACTTGATCATGCCCTCGACCCGGGCCAGCTCGCGGTCGTCGATCTCGACGTCGCGCATCTCCTTCGGCACCCCGGGCAGCAGCTTCACCAGCCCGCCGAGCGGACCCATCTTCTTCACCTGCTGCATCTGGTCGAGGAAGTCCTCGAAGGTGAAGGTGCCCTCCATGAGGGCGGTGGCGGCGGCCTCGGCCTCGTCCTTCTCGAAGACGTCCTCGGCCTTCTCGATCAGCGTGAGCATGTCGCCCATGCCGAGGATGCGCCCGGCGAGGCGATCCGGGTGGAAGAGGTCGAACTCGTTGATCTTCTCGCCGGTGGAGGCGAACGCGATGGGCCGGCCGACGACCTCCTTGACCGACAGCGCGGCACCGCCGCGGGCGTCGCCGTCGAGCTTGGTGAGGATCACGCCGTCGAGCGCGAGCGTCTCGTGGAAGGCCTCGGCCGTGTTGACGGCGTCCTGGCCGGTCATGGCGTCGATGACGAGGAAGGTGTAGTTCGGCTCGACGGTGGCCGAGATGCGGCGCACCTCGTCCATCAGTTCGACGTCGATGGCCAGGCGACCGGCGGTGTCGACGATCACGACGTCGCGACCGGTGCGCTTGGCCTCGACCAGGCCGGCGGCCGCGACCGCGACGGGATCGGTGGGTTCGCTGAACACCGGGACGTCGATCTGGCGCCCAAGGGTGCGCAGCTGCTCGACGGCGGCGGGACGCTGGAGGTCGGCTCCCACCAGCAGGGGCTGGCGGCCCTTCGACTTGAACCACGACGCCAACTTCGCCGAGTTGGTGGTCTTGCCCGAGCCCTGCAGTCCGGCCATCAGGACCACGGTCGGCGGCTTCGGCGCGAAGACGATCTGGATCGTCTCGCCGCCGAGGGTGGCGATCAGCTCGTCGTGCACCGCCTTGACGACCTGCTGGGCGGGGTTGAGCGCCTTCGAGATCTCGAGGCCGACGAGGTCCTCGCGGACCCGGGCGACGAAGTTCTTGACGACCTTGAAGTTGACGTCGGCCTCGAGCAGGGCGAGGCGGATCTCGCGGAGAACCTCGTCGACATCGGCGTCGGACAGGCGCCCCTTGCCGCGGAGCTTGGTGAAGATGCCGTCGAAACGGTCGGAAAGGGCGTCGAACATGGAACGCCGAGGATAGCCGCAGCCGCCGACCGATCAGTCAGCGTCGGGCCGGCGGCCGGGTGAGCCCTCCACGAGCCCCCCGGCGGGGGCCGCGGCGCAATCAGTGGTCGGCCGAGGCGGCACCGGCGACCTCGAGGCGGTTGTCGACCGCCGCCACCCCGGGGATGGCGGCCGCGACCCGAGCGAGCTCGTCGCGGGCGTCGTCGTCGGAGACCACGCCCTCGAGCACGACCTCGCCGTTGCGAACCGTGATCGCCGGCTGGGTGAGGTGCCAGGTCCGGGGCGCGTGGGCGAGCTCGAAGGCGACCTTGTCGGCCAGGCTCGTACCGGAATCGGAGCCCCCGCTGAGCGTGGCCTGCAGCTTGAGGCGCAGCTCCCGACCCGTGACGGGGGCCAGCAGCAGGCCGACGACGACTCCGACGACCAGGAAGAGCCAGCCGCGCACGCCCACCAGCTTGACCGCCCGCCCGCTGACGCGAGCCGGGATGCCGCCCAGGCGGAACCCGATGCGGAACAGGGAACCCACCAGCGCGAACGCGATCCGGACGGGCAGGAACAGCAGGCGGAACAGGAACATCAGGTCTCCTCGGAGGTGGTGGGGGCACGGCGGCCAGCGACCGGTGGCCGTGCGAGCATCATGAGAAAAGCGCTTCGACGAACTCGTCGGCATCGAAGGGCACCAGGTCGTTGGCGCCCTCGCCCAGGCCCACCAGCTTGACCGGGATGCCGAGGGTCTGCTGGATGGCGAAGACGATGCCGCCCTTGGCCGACCCGTCCAGCTTGGTGAGCACGACACCGGTGAGATCGGCGGCCTCGGTGAACTGCCGCGCCTGCACCAGCCCGTTCTGGCCCGTGGTCGCGTCGATGACCAACAGGACCTCGCTGACGGTGCCGGCGCCCTTGTCGGCCACCCGGCGCACCTTGCCCAGCTCCTCCATCAGGTTGACCTTGGTGTGGAGGCGCCCGGCGGTGTCGGCCAGGACCAGGTCGGCGTCGCGTGCCGCCGCCGCCTCGATGGCGTCGAAGATGACGGCGCTCGGATCGCCGCCCTCGTTGCCCCGCACGAGCTCGGCGCCGGACCGCTCGGCCCACATGCCCAGCTGCTCGGCCGCGGCAGCGCGGAACGTGTCGCCGGCCGCCATGACGACCTTCTTGCCGTCACGGACCTCGCGCGTGCCGAGCTTGCCGATCGTGGTGGTCTTGCCGACCCCGTTCACGCCCACGAACAGCCAGACGCTGGGTTTGGCATCCGCGTAGGCGAGGCTCAGATCGTGGCCGCCGAGGCGGGCCTTGAACTCCGCCTTCATCGCCGCGAGGAGCTGGTCGCCGGTCTCGAGGCCCTGCTCGCGCACCTGGGTCCGCAGGTGCTCGAGCAGCTCCTGGGTGGGCTCGACGCCCACATCGGCGCCGATCAGCGCCTCTTCGATCTCGTCCCACGCGTCCTCATCGATCCGGGCCCGGCCGGCGAGCGCGCCGACCATCCCGGAGAGCTTGCTGCGGGCCTTGGAGAGGCGGTCGCGGAACCGGGGCCGGGGCGCCTCCTCCGGCTCGGGGCCGATGGTCTCCTCGGTGCCCGGCTCGCCGGCCACCGCACCCGCGGCGTCGGCGGCGGCCGGTGCTGGTCCGGTGGTGGCGGATCGGGCCGCACCCTCGTCGAGGACGCGGGTGAGCTCGGCTTCGATGTCGGGCGGCGGCGAACCCTCGCGCTCCTCGAGCTCGGCGAGGAGCTGGCGCTTGTGCTCGGCGACCTCCTCCTTGACGGACTCGGGGACCCGGGGTGCGTCGGGCGCGGGCTCGAGCCCGACGATCTGGTCCCTCCGGCGGGCCCGCACCAGGGCCAGCGACGTACCGCCGGCCGCGGCGGTCACGGCGACCAGGATGACGACGATGATCCAGATGGGCTCCACGACCACGGGAGCCTACCGGGTCCGATCCCGGCACCTGATCGAGACGCGGGAGCGCCCCGCCGGTCCGTCGTCCGGTGGACGGACGAACCGACGGGGCGCTCGTGGCGGCCTCCGCTCGCTCTCGGTGGTCTGCGTCGCCCGCCATGGTCGCGGTACGACGTTTCCCACGGTCACTTGGCGCCGAGGGTCACCTCGATCGTCATCGCCGCGCCGTCACGCAGGATCTCGACGCTGACCGGTTCGCCGGGCTCGTGGGTGCCGATGGTGACGGCGAGGTCGCCCTGAGCCTTGATCGGCGACTCGTCGACGGCGACGATCACGTCGCCCACCTGCAGGCCGGCCTCATCGGCCGCACTGCCCGGCAACACCTGCGCGATCTCGGCCCCGGCCTCACCGGTCGTGGGAGTCGTGCTCGAGACGCCGAGGTAGCCACGATCGACGGTGCCGCCGCCCACGAGCGCGTCGGCGATCTCCTTGGCCCGGTCGATCGGGATCGCGAAGCCGATCCCGTTGTTCTCGCCGCTCTCGCTGAAGATCATCGAGTTGATCCCGATGACCTCGCCCTGGCGGTTGGCCAGGGCTCCGCCCGAGTTGCCCGGGTTGATCGGGGCGTCGGTCTGCAGCATGCCGACGACGTCGTTGGTCGCCCCCTGCACGGGCCGGTTCACGGCGCTCACGACGCCGGAGGTGACGGTCTGCTCGAGGCCGAACGGGCTGCCCACGGCGACCGCGAGCTGACCGACGCGGGCCGGCTCGTCGGCGAGTCGGGCGACGGTCAGCCCGTCGGTGGACTCGACCTGCACCACGGCGATGTCGTTGGCCTCATCGGTGCCGAGGACCTCTGCCGACATCGTGGTGCCGTCACTGAACAGGACCTGGACCGTCGCGCTGGACCCGACGACGTGGGCGTTGGTGAGGATGAGCCCCGCCTCGTCGTAGACGACGCCCGAACCGAGCCCGTCGCCCGTCTGGATCTTCACGACGCTCGGTCCGAGCGCCTCGGCCACGGCGGACACGGGCTCATCGGCGTCGTCCTCGACCAGCGGGGTCGGGTCGGCAACGGTGACGGCCTGCGGCGTCGACCCGGCGACCACCGACGTCGCCGGCGTGTCGTCGACGAGGCCCCGGGTCACGAACCCGGCACCGAGCAGACCGGCGACGGCGAGGGTGCCGGCGAGCACCCGGGTCCCGCGGCCCTTTCGGGTGATGACCGGGCGGGTCACCGGCGGCGGGGTGGGGAGGCCGTTGGCCTCCCACTGCGGAAGGGTCCACGCAGGCGGGGGTGCCGGCGCGCCTCCGTCCTGCGCGATGTTCGGGGCGTGCGGGTGCGGGTGGGGTGCGGCGGGGTGCTCGGCACCCCAGGCGACGCACGGATCGGTGTCGGTGGTGGGTGGGGTCGCCGGCGGTTGGTCGTTCCAGGTGTCGCTCACGGTGGGGTTTCCTTCTTGCATGGCCGATGGAGGGTGGCGAGGTCCGCCGCTCCGGGTGGGTGCCGGGCGCGGAAGTCGAACTGGGACGCACCGTACGGAGACGTGGCGAAAGCAGGGGTAAAGCGATCGCGCCGTCTGATGGCTCCTCCGATCACGGCGCCGCGGAGCCAAGGCGCGGCGCGGCGCTCACCCCCGCAGCGGTGGCCGGCGACCGACCGCAGGCGTCACCACCCATCACGACCGGAGGGCGCCGAGTCGGCGGTTCAGTGCTCCGCGGTGATCGGCGACGGGGCGGGAGCGTCGGCGGTGGCACCCGGCAGGTCGGGCGTCGGCGGGGCCTCGGCGGGCGCGGGGTGGCTGGCGGGGAACCACACCGCGAAGGCGGAGCCGACACCGACCTCCGAGACGAGCTTGACCTCACCCGAGTGCGCCTCGGCGATCTGACGGACGATGGTGAGACCCAACCCGCTGCGTCCCTCCGACCGTCCGGCACCGCCCTCGCCGCGCCAGAAGCGCTGGAACACGCGATCCTGGTCTTCGAGTGCGATGCCCGGTCCCTCGTCCTCGACGCTCATCCAGACCCACGGGTCGTGGCGGCCCCCGCGGACCCGGACGGTGGTTCCCGATGGCGAGAGCCGGATCGCGTTGGCGAGCAGGTTGGCGAGCGCCTGGCGCAGCGCGTCGCGGTCGCCGTCGACCCACAGGTCGGGCTCGGACGACTCGAGGAGGGCGATGCCGGCGGTGTCGGCCGACATCGCGAACTCGAGGACGATGTCGTGCACGAGGGTGGCGAGGTCGACCGACTCGCGGACCAACGAGAGCGATCCCTTCCGGGCGTACACCAACAGGTCGTCGACCAACCGGTTCATGCGCAGCGACGACCGCTGCACGACCTCGAGCGTGTGGCGCAGGTCGTCGGTCGTCGCCCCGGGGTCGCTCAGGGTCACGTCGAGGTTCGTCTGGATCACCGCGAGCGGGTTGCGCAGCTCGTGGGACGCCTCGTGGATGAACTGCTTCTGGCTCTCGAACGCGTCGTCGATGCGCTCGAGCATCTCGTCGAACGTGTCGGCGAGGTCCCGCAGCTCGTCCTGGGGCCCAGCCAGATCGATGCGCCGGGACAGGTCGGTGGCCTGGATCTCCTTGGCGACCTGGGTGATGCGCCCGATGGGACGCAGCACCCGTCCGGCGGTGAACCACCCGACGGCGAAGCTGATGAGGAACAGCACGAGCAGCGCGAGGAGCGAGTTGGTCCGGAACAGCTCGAGGGCCCGGCCGTTGCTGTAGCGCTCGAAGTCGAGGACCCGCACCTCGTCGATGAACCCGCTGCCGTCGGGGAGCGACGTGAGCCGGAGGTACTCCGTGTAGAGCGACTCGTTGGCGAGCGCCCGTGCCGAGGCCATGTAGATGACCAGCACCAGGATCGACGTGACGACGAAGAGGACGCTCGAGTAGAGGACCGCCAGGCGGAACCGGATGGAGCCCATCCAGTTCGGCATGCGTTCGGCGGTCTGCACCGTGCGGGGCCCACCGTCCACGTTCGACGCCAGGCTCACGACGGACCCGCCGCCTCGTCCGCCGAGGCGCGGTCCCCGTCGGCCAGGCGGTAGCCGCGCCCGATGACGGTTTCGATGAGCTGCGGCTCTCCGCCGGCGACGAGCTTGCGCCGCAACGTCCCGACGGTGACCCTGACCGTGTTGGTGAAGGGGTCGGCGTGCTCGTCCCAGACGTGTTCGAGCAGCGTCTCCTGCGACAGGACCTCGCCGCGGTTGGCCATGAAGTAGCGCAGCAGCGCGAACTCCTTGGCGGTGAGCTCCAGCACCCGAGCCCCTCGTGATGCCTCGTGCCGGGCGGTGTCGAGGCGGAGATCGGCGACCTCGAGGACGGCAGTCGAGCCGCTGGCATCACGGCGCAGCAGGGTGCGCACGCGCGCCGAGAGCTCCTGGAACGCGAAGGGCTTGACGAGGTAGTCGTCGGCGCCGTCGTCGAGGCCGGCGACGCGATCGTCGAGGCTGTCGCGCGCGGTGAGCATGAGCACCCGAGGCTGCTGGTGCGGGCCCTCGAGCGCCCGGATCCGCCGGCACACCTCGCGCCCGTCGGTACGGGGCATGGTGATGTCGAGGCAGACGAGGTCGTAGCTGTTGACCGACACCTTGTCGAGCGCCTCGTCCCCGTCGAACGCGACGTCGACGGCGTAGCCCTCGCGGCGCAGACC